>JACCDQ010135100.1_pt1 | contig 23576 bp, 29 predicted proteins | sample 7446031 | NCBI WGS metagenome assembly JACCDQ01 (sample SAMN15323442, study PRJNA562643) | freshwater metagenome | isolation source: river surface water | place: USA:Blue River Watershed | collected 2017-08-17 | reverse complement strand
CTTTGATGTCGCTTTGTACTTCTTTGAGTGTTTGTATCGCAAGCGTGACTTTTTTGTATTCTCGGTTAAGTTGCTCTTTGGCTTGGTCGAAAAACATTTGAACCAATCTATCTACATCGGTAATAAGTGCAAGCTTAATTTCTTCAGGATCCATGCTCTCCAAGTCTAGCACGTTACCACGGTCTCCTCTAAACCAAATGTCATTGATTCGAGAGGTCTTTTCTTCGAGCTTTTGGAAAACAAATACGTCCATGGAATCCTGCACCAAAGGCATCACAATGCGCACATATTGAAACTGATTACCTTGTCTCCAAATTCGACCTTCGAGCTGACGGATATCCGTTGGATTCCATTCCGGGTAACAGTTGTAAATCACTGTCCCTCGTTTTTGTAAGTCAATACCTTCACGAATGGTCGCAGTACCAATGATGATTTTCACCACCCCATCTAGGAAGGCTTCTTTTATGGTTTCTTTTCGGGTGTCATTGATTTCAGAGGATATGATTTCTACTTCATCAACTTTGGTTTTGTCATACATGACACCACGCTTGTAACCAATCTCATTTTCCAGGTATTCTTTTATCAATGGAAAGAACTGTTTACCACGGTTCATGTAAATTACTTGTCCGCTTGGTGTTTCTCCATGCTTTTCATGCCAGTCTTTTACGGACTTAATACAATCCATGACATAGGCTATCTTGGGACTTTCTTGAACAAACTCTTTGTAGTCCTCCGGTGTGCCATTGAGCAAGTATGGTGACAATGCGTTATCCAAGCTGTATGCTAGAGCTCTAAATAGATTACCCATATCCAATTTGCCTTGGGTAGATTTCTTAGCCATGGCAACAATGCCATTCTGATTCTCACGCTGCTTCGGTGTCATATTGATATACGTGAGCACCTGTTTACTTTGAGGCAAGCGTTCTTTGCTATTTTCAAAACTGTATAGCAAAGGCAAATTGATTTTCTTTGGACGTTGTACTCCAGCTTCTTCACCTGTTTTGTAAAGAATATGATTGTAAATGAGCTTTTGTAATATCCTTCGATTGGTGAAGCTTTTGATTACTTCCTTTTCTACAATTTCTTCTTTGTAATTGGCAGTCCATTCAACCGTTGGCAGTACAAACAAATCAAAGAAGGTATCAAGATTCACAATCCCATTATCTCGCAATGAATCATAAGCAACAAGCGAAAGCATGGAATAAATCTCTAGTGGAGAATTACTAAATGGCGTTGCGGTGAGCAACATGGTATTGCGACCAAACTTGCGTTGAATAAAGCTCAGAATCAAAAATGCCTTTTGTCCTGTTTCAGAAGTTGCGGATTGAATATTGTATCGCTTATTCCCTTCATCATCACTCTTTACCTGGCTAAATACATTCTTGCATCGATGCGCTTCATCGACAACTGCATAATCAAAACCCAAAACGTCAATGTCAGCAATGGAATTTTTCAAACCTACACCAATCATTTCTCGGAACTTCTGATATTCAATTTCCTTGTCTCTGCTTGATTTCTCTTTGCTTTGACCAAGAATATTTACAAGCTCAGTAAACAGCTCATCAGAAACTGAAGCACCAAATCCTAATCGCTTAAATCCTTCATAGGTAACCATGGTAATAGACTTCTCTGGAACAGCTTTATTCAAATTGATTTTATCTACTATGTCCGTTCCGAGGTTGTACCAATCATTCACTGTAATCCCAGTATGTGAAAGCACTCCGGAAACAAATTCACCAGTTTTCTTATCCGTGTAACCAATGATTTCATTCATCCACTTTTTGTAAGTAGGTTTTGGAACAACAACCAATGGACGTTTACATTTACCGGAATACAAATTGTGAGCTAGGTTGACAATAGCAGTCATAGTTTTACCTACACCCACATCAAAAGCATTAATACCCGACCCCATGGCTTCCATGAAAGCCACACCTTCACGCTGAATGTCTGTAATTTGAAGAATTCCCGATTTGAAACGAGCTGAACACTCAAAGCCAATAGGCACTTTCGAATAGTTAATATCAGACTGTCCGTTATACAATCGATTCCAGGCATAATTCAATCGCTGTTGGTCTTCAAACGCCAAGACTTCATGTAAGAACTTTGAGAATAGTTTTTCCCCTTCAATGCGTGCATTGGCTTTTAATTCAGCTTTTTCTTCCTTGGTGAGTTTATCATCACGAAGGGCACGGTTAGCAATGTAATAGTCCGCAATATCAATAGCTGAGCTTTTTTCAAAGTCCGTATCGTTATTGAGCGTAAAGAGCCACTTTACAAACAAATGCTGCAAGGTGTATTTCGTTTCACCATCAAAACGAACATTAAGTTTCTCCCGGTCTTTCTTTCGTTCAATTTTTCCGTTAACCTTCTTAAGTTCTTCAGCATTTTCTAAGTCCATGAACTCCTCACGAACCATGGTTACGTAAAACAGATTGGGATCAATCGCAAAGTCTGAAATAGCTGTAATTATGGGGCGTTCCTTTGCATCCGGATTCTCAACGGTTAAGAGCTCAGGCTTTGCTTTTTCAATTACAGACTTATGAAGTTCATATACTTCAGTGCCGAAATGCTTTTCAATTTCTTCCTTATCGTTTTCCAATTGCACCAATCTGTCATACATATTTCCATAGGTATAAATTGGGAACGGCATCAATTCGCCTGCATGGTAAAACATAGCACCTTGTTTCACCAGGTCAAAGAGTTGTTCTTCAAGTACCTTACCAGTTCCTTTCAGATAGTACTTCTCCCAACCCGACATGGGTACTCCGAGTTTTCGTTTGTACCAAATCCAGGCTTTGATTTCCGGTTCTGTGATACCCTTGTTGTACTTGGCTACAACTTCTGAAAAGGATAGTTTCTTGCTTTCTGCATCACCCAGTCCCTTAAGCTCTGAGGCTTGTTCTAAGATGCGTTCAACAACGTGAGAATTCCCTCTAACCTTAGTTGAGGTATAGGGATTTAATACTCCCAATTGATGTATAGTAGAGATGCCTGATAAATAGCTCATAGCGTTCTAAGTTTAAGTTCGTATTCAAGTGCCAGTGCTTCTATTTCTAGCGTTGCAACATTTGACACACTACCAGGATTCGCTCGCATAAATTCCAAAGCATGGGCATTAGCGTCCTGTATTTCTCGATAATTAATGTTCTCCAATAAGAAGTCTCCATTTTGAATTTGAAAATTGTAATCCACTCCATGAGAGAAGATTTGAATCTTGTATGTTCCGCAGCGATAGTCTACATAGAAGTCCTCGGTTGGCTCGAAGTAATCGATATACCAATCACCTGGTAAATCAAAAATGAGTTGGTTATCGCCAATACCGTGTTGAATGGTATTAACAATAAAGCGTTTATCGCCTTTAATGGTTAATGGAAATTCTCTACTTGTAGTAATCACTTCATCACCACAAACCTTTTCAGGATATAGTGCAAACCAGTTATTGAATGTGCAAAGCTCTGTGAAAGTCAAAGGCTCATTAGAGTAATCTCTACTTTTCATGTAAGCCGCAACAATATCCTTTTCCTCATATCCAGGAGCCATTACACCATTACGAAGCAATGCTGCATTAAACTCCTTAGATTCAATCTTTGTGAGCATATCCCAAAACATATCAATTCGGGCACGGAGATATCGAGGGCTTTGCGTGTCCATTATACCATTTGTAATTCAGATTCAAGTAATGGAATGACAGCAGCAGGAACCATCTGATCGTGTAGCACTTTATGAATAACCATTTGTTCTACTTGCTCATAACCTTGCGGTGATTGCATCATGGCAAATAGATTAGGGGCGTTCGCTTCTGTTACTCGTTTAAGTTGCTTTAAGATTTCATCACGCAATTTTTGCTCTAAAGCATTTGGTTTTGTGTTTGCTCCTGCAATTGATGATTCTGAGCTTTCAGCGAAAGAGTAATAACCTTGATTGGTTACAATGATGTGGTCAAGCAGTGCAATATCAAATAGCTTTAATGCTTCTTTGATTCTTCTAGTAAGCTGCCTGTCTGCCTCTGAAGGTTTAAGATTTCCGCTAGGATGATTGTGGGATATAACTACTGACTTCGCAAGTGTCTTTAATGCAACCGCCGCAACAATCTCTACATCTACCATGGTAGCATTAATTGTTCCGGTGGAATGATGATAATAGCCAATGATTTTATTAGCCTGGTTTAAATAAATCGCAATAAAGTGTTCTTGAATTTCAATACCTTTTAAGATGCGCTCTTTAAGAAAATTAAAAACATCCAATGAGCTTGTTACTTGCCCAAAGAAGTATGCTTCGGTGTTGAATGTTACTTCAATTTCACGAATCTTGAACTGTGCATCGAGTTCATCTAATTGGCTTTCAAGCTCAGCGTAGCTGTTCTTATCAAAAACCATTTGTGGTTGTATGGGAATAGTTGAATAGCTCATTATTTTCTTTTTAATACAATGATGTCCGTTGGAACTTGCGAGAATTTAAAGACCGGAGGTAATCTATAAGCATCTAAGATATCGCATACTTTCTCTAGCTCTGCCTTCTCTGTTTGATAGGTAATTCCGTTGCGCAGAAAATTGCTTCCTGTTAAATACACCATTAGGCCTCCAGGCTTTAAAAGCTGAAGAGCGTAGTACATGAAAAACAATTCTATTTGGTGCATCTTGGGTTTTGTGAAATACGAGCTGTATTTGTTCTTGTATTTACCGTAAGGAGGATTACCAATAACTAGTGAGAAAGGATAACCTTCTAACCAGGTTGGTTTGTCTTTTAAGCGTTGCGTATATCTTGGCTCTTGTAAAAACGCAGTTTCAAAATAACCATCATAGATTTTGGCATCCGGAAATAGTATTTGAGCAATGCGCCTTGAAGTTGGATTGATTTCAAAACCATAGCATTTACTTTTATCAGGAGCATTAGCCAGTAGATTACCAGTTGCGCAACTAGGTTCAAGTACCGTTCCGCTTGCTTTAAAGCCAAAGCGATAAGCCAATCCCCACATCAATTCACATATATAATCAGGCGTAAAAAATTCATAAAGCACACCTTCTCCAGTTGCACCTTTTGAACCTTGTCCACCCGATCCACTATATCCGGCAATAAACTTCTTGTCCTCACTCGAATACGTTTCGGAGGATTTATCCTTTTTGAGAATAAACTGTTCAATCTGTTTATTTAGCTCGAATTGATTCATTACACGCTTGCTTGGGTTTCTAGTAGTCCATTTTTACCTGCCACTTTTAAAATGTAGGAGTACGCCTCAGTGCTTTTGGTTTTTACTCGGTCTAATACTTGTTCTACATTTCCTTCACCTGGTTTAAAGAAATAGCCAAGTCCATATCGTAGTAGTACTTTATCCAATCTTAGTGCGCCTGCTTCTTGATGTTGGTCGATGAGAATACCCAAGAGCATGGCTCCAACTAAAATGTTGAATTCAGGATTCATCATATCCGCTCGTGTCACCACATTGCCAGTAAAATTGTTCTCCTTGATCTTGTGTGAGAGATACTTTTGTTTTAGCGGCCCATTCACTCGATTACCCAAGTACTTTTTAAGAATAGCTAGTTCTGCTGCGGTAAGCCTTCCTTGTTTGTTCTCCAGGAATATGGTATCGTTTGCAGCTTGCGGTTTTAACTGCATTAATCCAGCAGCTCCAACATAACTCAATGCGTTTGGGTTACCTGCACTTTCAGTGAAGATGACTGAAAGAATCAATGCACCAGGAACCTTGGTTAGGTCTTCGGCTTGTTTGATTTCCTTGTAGTATTTTTTGCCAATCTGATCGAGCTTAGCTTTGTTCTGAGGCAAAGCTACATTGGAATAAAACACTCTTGGAGTTAAGGGAATTGGAACTTCTAATACAGCCATGATTATGCTTTATAAAAAGTGATTACTCGGTTTTCTTTCTGTGCTGCCGTTACTGGAGCGTTGTCGTCTTTGTCCGTGCTTTTTTTGCTAATCATGGCTAACAAAGCCAATGCAGCTGCACCAAAAAATATCTTGTTCATTGCTTTTGTATTTGTATGAATTGACTGTATTTAATTGTGGCGTTGGGATTAGAAACACTTACACGTTGTTGTAATTTTCTTGGAGAAAACACCCAAAGCCAGGGACGGATTCGCTCTCCCTTGAAAACAACTTGGGTAAGTGTATCGGTGCTGTGTATTTGTAATCGCTGTGAATCACCCAATGCAATACCACTGATTTGATACCACCTATCACTATAATCAAAAACCTTCACATGAGTTGTATCACAAATAATACTATCCCTAACCACTGTGATGATGTTCTTTTGCGTTTCAACAACAGTGGTTGAAACCTGCGTTGCCTTAGAAACTTTCACACCCATATCAGAAACAGCCTTTGCCTCTTTTGGAAAAAGCGATTTCAATTCAGCAGTTCGAAGAAGTAACACATCGGTTTGAGCAGCGAGTTTCCCATTTTGCGTTTTTACAAAAGTCATTTCACTTGCAAGCGATTGCATGTTCAACGATAACCGTTGGTTATCTGCTTTTAATGCTCGATTGCTTTTAATTAGCAGCACCAGTGCTACTATCAGCACTGCGAGCAGTATAGCTCTTTGAACGGCTCTGCTTTTTAGGATATTGAGAAGTATATTCATTTCTTGAAGGTCTTGTTGTTTGCGACCAGATATAGGCCGATAAAATGGTCATGATGCCTGCAATGGAAGCTGTTGCAACTGTTTCCATTTTAGAAGCAATTGCAAGCAGCGTAACCAGTGCCAGGAATCCGGCAGCAAACAGGGTTAATTTGTATCGAGTTCTTGATGTCATTTGTTTTGGTTATAGATTAATACTATTCCACATTCCTCCTTTGAATTCTTGCAATCCAAAAACACCACTTTCAGGATCAATACCTAAGCGTCTGTTTCCTTCTTGGTCAAATACACCTGGAGTTATCAGCCAATAAATATTCAACCCATCAATACACATGGCGGTGAATTCCTTTCCGAACGGAGAAAGGAAATTGGTCGGACTTGAAAAAGTCTTTTCACCATCAATCTGTTGACGTGTTGCGGTATCTACAATACCTTCTACTTGCTTGGCTGAAATCTTATCCATGGAATCTATTAGTAGCTATAGGTTACCATAATGTCGTCATTATCTTCCGTGATATATGGTACTTGGAAGGTTACCAGGTTATCGCGATAAGTGACGTTCTTTACTCGAACTCCATTGAAAAAGACCATTAATTCCATTCCATTTTTAGGAACGTGTGATAAGGTTACATTAATCGGAGAATTAGCATTACCGTGAACTCCGATAAACGATTCTGTTGTTTGCGTAAATGCACCTTGTTTGGTATTGGCTAAATCAAATGCTGAATTGGCTTGCGACAATGCTGAATTGGCGGTTCCTTGTGCAGCAGCAGCGGCAGAGTTAGCAGCGTTAGCTGTATTCTGTGCGTTACTTGCAGCAGTAGAGGCACTATTAGCGGTGGTTTGAGCAGTAGCTGCGTTAGCTAGAGCTGTGTCCGCAGTTGATTTAATGGTATCAAGGTTTACGTTACCGGTAACCGTGATTTTATCCAATTTACCTTTGTACGTTCCGTTGAAAGCATACGTGTCAGCATTGCTTTCATAAGCAGCTTTTACAGCAGCAGCAGTCAAGGCATTGGTAAACAAATCCTCATCTGCAATTTTCTTGTAGGTAGATGTTGAACCTTTTCCGTCAGTAACTGCTGTTACGATGTACAAAGCCCATTTACCGTCTCCGTCATCATTTACAAATACACGGTCAGTTACCTTTAAGCCAGTCAAAGCATTTCTTGTGGTGATATCCGCAACATTGAATGCGTTTTTTGCACCCGTTACCAAAGCATCTACTTCTGATTTAGAATAGATACTCAAATTGGTTCTCGCAGTTCCGGCGTTAACGTCCGAAAGGTTGTTGGCAATTTTAACTACTTGTGCATCGAGTGCTTTAGCAGCTAGCTCCGTGGCTAAGCCTTCAATCTGTTTAATTCTTACTAATTCGCTCATGTTTTATGTTTTATTTAAGGGTTAAAAATTTTATGTACACTATGTCTGTTGGTTCTAACTGAAACCGACCATGCCAATACAACTTTCCACTTTCAATGTGAAAAGCTCCATCTGTGCCATAATCGAACAATGCACCATTAACAACCATAAATAGTCCTTCAGGATCGCTTGGTGATAGGTTTATTTCAAAAGAACTTTGTCCGCTTTGTCCAACAGTAATGGTTTGCTTTTTCCAATCAACCGTTCCTATTGAACCACCTGAGCCTCCTCCCAAGTCTCCTTGAACACTGGCTATTCGATAAGCTTGACCATGGATAAGAATTTCATCGTTTATGGAATCGCCAAGCAGCTCCAGTATTTCACGAACCGTGAATACTACTTGCTGACCTGTTCTTACATGAGTGAGTGCGAATGCCATTACTGTTTCTTAATCCATTTTTTATATATGTATCGTCCTGTTAGAAATATCACTGCGGCTGCTCCGAGTGAGAATCCTCCGGTGACGAGAAGATTTTTTTTTTAGCGATGTCCAATATGTTCTCATAGTTTTTGATGAGACCATTCATGTAGGACGTTCTGTTATCTCCATTGCTTTCAGAGATATAGGGACTGTGAGCAATCTTATTAGCGTATTGCTTGTAATCCTTTGCAACAGCATGAGCTGACGGATAATTCTTTGAAATCAATCGAGCGAAATCATAGAAACTATCCTGGGGGTTGTCGTAGGTTCTGAACTTTAATTTGTATTGGTTTTGCGCTTGATACACGCCACCTTTCCAGAATTCATTTTTTGAACCGCCTGCTGTAATGCCAAAGAAGTTGTTGTACTTCTTTGATAGATTAGACGTTCCCCATGCACTTTCAAATGAGCCTTGCGCTAAAATCACTAAAGGATCCATAGCGAATTTCTCCCCGGCTTTTTTTGCGTATGGGTAATTATCGGTTACATATTGTTCTGTTTTTGTGCTCATACTTGCTCTTGTAATTGAATGAATCGTCTATCTACCCAACGAACGGTATTGTCCACCGTTTTGAATTGCAGGAATTCACCTTTGCCCGTATTTAAGCTCATGATGTATTGACCTAGAATTGTGTTGGGTTCGGCAACATTTATTGCTACTAATCGGTCATCGAGAATGGGTGCTTTTACCCTGGTTAATAACCTTGGCATCGGAATACCTTTTAAGGTGAAATAATCAACTGGCTTCATCCAACCTGTGGCATTCTTAGTTTTTGGGTAATTGTCCCACATGGTTTTGTAATAGCTAAATATTTCAACGTAAGTTGAAGAACTCGATACCCAATAGGAGTAGCGTTTCTTATTTTGATTTTTGTATTTGCTTGGTGCGTATTGCGCTCTAACAACAAAGGCTACTTCAATGAATTTTACATTGTTGACATCATCGAAGTATTGTCTTCCGGTAGCATAACCTAAAAACTCTCCAGGTTCGGTGTAACGTATAATGTTCTTCTCTGAAAACACTTCATAGAAAGCTCCATGGTTCGTAGCATCCGGAGTAGTTCTCAAGGCTACTGACTTTTTACTAACCACTAATTGATTCGGCTTTGCAAATTGCACTGGAGCTGCACCACCACTAGAGGTATCTTTATTTGAATTACTACTTACAATCGTGAGAAACTTCTGATAATCACTTGTAGATAATTCACTCTGCAAATCATCCAAAAGATTATTCTGATAAAGATTCTTATAAGCCTTTGATACATTATCTAAATTGGTAATGGTTCTCGCAGTATCTAATACTGTGGTTGTGTTCGTAGTGTCCATGCTCATCATCCAGCTAATTCCTGATGGATTCATTGCTGAACGAAGTGCCATGGCTTGGCGAACATCAGGACTGTCATCTGCCTTGGATTGCGCATCGTTTTTATTGATACCTGCAATCAAGTTTTTACCCAAGCGGTAGGTCAAATAAATACCACCAACCACCAATAAACCATTGATGAGTTTGGATTGATTATTCTCAACCACTTGAATGATACGTTCTTTTGTTCCTTGTTCTGCCATGATAGTACTGTTTATAGCATACTCTTAATCTTCAATTTCACTAGAGGCATCTCTATCTTCTTAGAGATAGTGATGAGTTCCTGAAGTGTGAAATTGTTTGCAATAGTTTGCAATGCTTTTTGTGCGTGTCGGGCTTCTTGATCGGATGCCACCTTGACTGAAATATTTACATCTTGATTTGCCATGATTATGCGCTTGTTGGGTTTGTGTTTGCTTGTGGTTGTGTAATGAAGTGAAGGATGCGTTGCATGTTACTTCTGTCTTTTTCAATCTCAGAAAGCATCAAATACATCGTACCTAATTCCTGATTATTCAGGCTTTGAATGAAGGAGCTTATCATTTCCAAAATGGTTTCACGTTGTGTGTCCTTTGGTTCTTGTTTTCCTTCTTCAATTTCCTTTGCCTTATCTTCATCCGTTCCGGCAAGGAAATTCATTGCTGCACCTACGGGCGTGTTATTGAAAAACTTCGCAAGTCCTGGTAGTGCCATTCCAATAATATTGGAATAGTACTCGACTTGCTTTTTAGCCTCAATGGTGTTTTGCATATCCTGAACTTGAAACTCTAAGTCCTCATTGATGGCTTGTAGTTTTTGCAGTTCAGCAGACATTCTTTCTAACTCACGAGAACGTTCCATTTCAGAGAACTTTCGTTGAACGAGGTCATTTACTTCCGCTTCACCTAGTCCTGAATAACCGGATATGCTTTTTGGAATATCCTCATCTGCATCCGTCCACTGAAAGGTTTTTGACCATATCAAATTGCCAGTGTCCTGGTCTTTGAATTCAACTTTTACCTTGTCAGGATTTTCAGATTTATCATAGCTTCTTACCAGTGCAGAAAAGTTATCTGTAGTTGCCTGGTCAATACTATTTAGCTTTTTACCATTGCGATAAAAGCTTGCATTGAAAGCCACATTTTGGTGTCCCTGCTTAGGGAAAGTTTTAATCATCTTTTGGCTTACCTCGATGACATGATAAATCTTTTTCTTTTTCATTATTCCTTGACGATTTGTATGAATTCAATGATTGGATAGTTGTCTATCCCAACAGGTAAAACAATAGCTACAAGGCCGCTGAATTCTTCTAAGCCTTCTAAACCGTTGAGTACTGTTGTTACTTCTAGGCTATTGGTGTCAGAAATTATTCGTGTACCAATGGGAAGCACCGCTGCATTGGTGAGTAGTAAATACTCATTGTATGCTTCGATTTCGTAGCGTAGTGTTCCGGTTTTAGTGACAACGGTTTTAAAGCGTTGCAATTGAATCGAAAGCTCTCGCTGTTTGTATTGCTGATGTATGTGTACTAGATGATCGAACATAGTTGGTCAGGGTTTGATTCTTCTTCATATTCGTCATCTTCATCCATAGGATTAGGACATGAGCAGTCTTCTGTTTCATCTTCTTTTGCATCAGGCTGAACCTTCTGCTCAATCGGAGGTACAGGGTTATTGCTTGTAACTTGCTTTATCTCGTTGCTATCAGTGCAGCGCAAGTACAAACTCACGATATAAGGAGCAAACAGATTGGAAGGGCAAGTGTCCAAATACACACCTACAACTAACTGACCTTGTAATAGATGAACATCAAGCGATTGAAACTCATGTGTTTCTTCCGGCTCATAAAAAGCCTGTGCGGAAACTGGGGTTACAATTGCTTCTTCTTTGAGTGAATTAAATGAGGCGGTGAACCAACCAATTTCAGGAACATACAAATCGGTTCCAATACCACGCACATGAACAGCTTTAAACCCGGTACATCGTTTCAGATAAGTTGGAACCTTATGCTGAAAGCGAATGATTTGTCCTGGTCTATCAACTTGTAAGCGTATGATATTGTACCGTGTTACTCCCATGATTGGACTTATTTTTCATTGGTGAGCCACAAGTAAATTTTCACTTCATAAGGGAAACCATAGGCAGCATAATTGTTCCCTAACTGTTCTTTAATAGCAGCAGTTAGTTGAACTTGCCCATCTGTAAAGCGACCTTCAACAGTGCTTCCGGCAGCATCAAGTTGCTCCTCGAAGAAGAAATATTTCTTGTTTGGAGCAACTTGATTACCACTGGTTAGCAGTTTCACTTCATGCACATCCTCGAATACCTCTTGATTGTTCACTTTGAGCCCCAATAAGCTTCCAGGCACGAGGCGTTCTTCAGGCATCGAGACATAAATACCTCTGATGCGACTGTATTGCTTGTCGGTTTGTGCATTGAAACGGATAGCTTCACCTGGTTGAGTGACATTTACCCGAATCTGTTGAAACTTGTGGTTTTTCATAGTGAATGATTCTTAAGGATTACGCTTTGATTACAGCAGTACCACGAAGGATAGCCTTCAAGTACGAGTGGTCAGGTGCATTGGCAGCCCATTCGATATTGAACTCGATAGACTGTTGGTCACGAATAATTTTTGGATTATCCAACACCCACAATCCTTTGAAAGTGTCCTTACCAGTGGTTTGGAAAACTTCGCAAGATGTGTTTGGGATCAACACGGTTCCGTTGGCTTTGAACTCGAATTCACCGTCACGAACATAGTCCGGAACAACATCATAGTTCACTGTGCCTGGAGAATCATTGCTGTCTCCAACACCACCTAACAATTGGATTCCATATAAAAGGAAGTAGTTTCCTTTTTCCAATTTGCCACTTGAAATGTTGCTCGTGCCAACAACTTTGTTGTCGTCATCTTTGAACATTTTAATGACTTTAGAACCGGTGATTGTTTTTACCACATAGTATGCGGTATCAACAGCTTGCAAACTTTGGTTTGCTAATCCTTGTTGGATTTCTTTTGGAAGCATAGAGATACGCTTCTCAAACTCTGCACGAGAACGAGAGCCTGTGGCATTCGTTGCTACACGTGTTTGAGTTTGCATTTTGCGGAACAACTTCTTTTTGTCGTTAGGGCCGCTGAGGTCAAGTGCTTGCAAGAAATCGTCTTCTGACATTGCACCTAGCAAGTTGTACTCGCTGTTTTCGATTTGTCCGAGAGTTAACATGATACTGATGATTTATTTGATTTGTGAATTATTAAATGATTTCGATGTAGGCCAATTCTTCTTCTGCAACGCCCTCTACCATACGTGATGGAGCAGCGATGTCTTCGGGGTTATAAGCCGTTGGAGATGAAAGAGCAGGAAGGTCAGGGTTGTAGCGTTCAACTGACAAGTTGATTGGCTCACGGTAAACAGTTGGTTCTCCCAAACCGTCAACACCATTGAAGCTGAAATCAGCTAAACCGGCTAACAAATCCTTTTTCAAAAACACTTTCACACCGGAAAGAAGTCCTGAAGCACCAACACCTGTTGCGAGCATTTTCATGTTCGGGTCTTTGAGCATCAAGTTCCCGGCTGTACCAACGCCCAATAGGACAATAGGTCGTGCCAGTGCTTTTGCATTGAATCCAGTTGCAGTAGCATCTACATTCAATACCTTATCAATCATTTTTCCGCCCACCGAGCCGATAACAACACCGCCAGTGAGCATAGCCAAGGTTTTGATTTCATCCATCACAGCTTGGCTACTGATTTTGGTTTTTTTACTTTGAGTTGCCATGGTTTGCGTATTTATTGATTATAAAAGTTTCATTACTTTGGGAGGCATACTTTTATGGGTATGCGTTGCATTATGATGCGTGGTCTTGCTTTTTGTAGCACGACTAGTTGATTTAGTTGTCGTACTTTTCTTTTTGCTTTTATAGCCTGAAAGCCCACTCGCTTTTTTCTTTGGTTTTACCATTTGATAAATACCAAAGGCAAGTAATCCACCACCGATAACGGCAGGAACAGGATTAGCTTTGATGAAGCTCATGATACCACCACCTGTTGAAGTTTTAGTATCACTTGCAGCAGGAGCATCCGTTGTGGGAGCTACACTTGCATCGGCAGTAGTTGAAGCAGTCCTTAATGCTACGTTTGAAGATGAAGGATCACTTTCGCTCGCTTGAATTTCCGCAGCAGCGGCAGCAGCTCCAGGGTCAGCAGTTACTTCACTGGTAAGTGAGTTCATATCCACGTTTTCATTCTTACCAATTAGTCCGGATTCTTTTAAGATTTTAATCGTTGCGATAATAACCGGAGTAGCCGCAGCGATAACCGTTGCTGATGCAGGGTCACCTAAGTAACCCATCATTTGGTCTTCCACATATCCACTTAGGTTTCCTGCACGACCTTTTAAAATAGCGTTCTTTAACGCATCACGACTACCTTGAAGTTTATCAGCAAAAAGCTTTTCAACTTTTGTTAAAGCATTCTTACTCTTTTGCCATGTGGCAGCGTTCACGCCTTTGGCAGCAGCCTGTTGTTGTGTACCATAAGCCCATTTTAACTTGGAAGCCATTTTGCCCAAGTTCAATTTCATAGCAAGTAAGAAACCGCCACGAGCTGCAATACTTAATGGATTGTATTTTACAACTGCTTTTACAGCCACTTTCGCAGCATCACCAACTTTCTGTCCAACGGTTTTAACCGTGTTCTTTACATTGGTAAAAAAGCCTTTGATATTGATTCCGCTAAGAGCTAATTCATCCGGGTCGTAATCGATTCCATTCATAGCCGTTACGCCATTGCGTAAATTCAGCTGTGATTCATTCTTTGCAAGAATGTCCAATGCTTCATCACGCTTATCGGTGTACCAGTATTGAATGGCATAATCCAACATTTTTATCAATGCCTGTGGATCATCAACAGTTGATACCATGTTGGGATTTTGTGCTACCGCATTTCGAGTAGCTACAATATTCTGATAGAGTTTATCCAGGTCTGATTGATTGGTGACTGCACCCAAACCAATTCCGGATAACGAGGTTGCCATTACAGCATCATAGTGGTCATTGCCTGACACACCACTGAGCACGGCTACGTTTATGCCTTTTAAGTTCATAGTATAATCCATTTTATCGGTGTATTTTTTCTCATAGTTGAATTCAGAAACCACAGCATCAATCACACAGTAATTACTTCCGTCCATTGGTACAATCACATACACATGTTGCCATGAATCCTGGCTGTACTTGGTAATTCTGAATTTGTGTGGTATTTGAAGATTGGTAAGAATGCTTGAAGCGAAAATGCTCATGCAATCACAATCAACTCCGGTAGCACGTTCAGCCCAAGCTCTTGCAGGTCTGCGTAATTGCTCTAATCCACGTTTATCCAACTTGTATTGGATGTAGGAATACATGAATTCCCAAATAGCCTTGCACGTTTCAAGGGTGGAAGACCGCTTGAGTAATGGAGCGATTCGCTTGGTGTCGTCAAGGTATTTCCAAACGACTTTCTCCATTAACTCTACCGTATCAGTTACCTCACCATCATTAATAATGACACGGTCACGCTCATCAGGTGGTGGGAAATACGGATTAAAGCGGCTTCCATCTTTGATGCTGCGATAACCACTGGTTACAGTTTTGTTTGGTATGTGAGATAGTGCCTGCATTAAATCAATTTTTCAGAGGGCGACTGATAAAAAAGTCCGTTTACATAGGTGGTGAAATACATTTCCATAGGCACACCTAACTGCGTTACCAGGTTCTTTTTATTACCCGATTTCCAGGCAGTAATTACAGCAGGAATTTTGGTGACAATGTTTTTAATCAATCCGGCAAGAGTTGACCAAGAGAGTTCTAATTCTATCGTATCAATTTTTGTTACCGCTAGAGGCTGAATTATGATTTCCTTGTTTTCAGCATCTGATTGAGTTAAGAACTTATTTTTTGAGGTCAGTGTTACGACAGGTTTGGTAATGCGAATGCTATCACGAGAAGGATTATTTACTTCAACTTCGGTTCTAAAATTCAAACCGCCTAGGTTAATGGAATGAATGCGAGGATTGACCATCTTCATGGTTGACATGTCAGATACATTCTGCATTTTCAGCAGTCTGACAAGACCATAAACAAGGCCTGCACCTAACGCTATGCCCACAACCTTATTCATTGTCGTCTTTGAAGTTTTCTTTAAAGAACTTATTCAGTTTTTCAGAAATACTGTCGAGGGCTTTTTTTACCACATAACCGGCAGCAGCAGATGCAGCAGCATATAAAACAACAGTGGAGAGTCCGGGTAATGTTACCGCCATTAAAAGCGGCTTCGCTGTTATAGCTTTACCAACGCCTCCAACTACACCTGAAACGGTAGTGAAAATAGAAGTGTGTGAATGATGTGGCATGAAGTCTTGCATTTCAAAACACAAGATTCAGACAAAGTATTTATAAGAAATTCATGATTGTCTATGTTTGCTTTTCTATTGCTATTTTGATATTTTTTTATATATTTTTGTAGACAAATGACAATAAAATAATTATTGTTTATTACAAGCCCCGAACAGAAACATTCGATTATGCCATTGAAACCAATTGTCCTTAAAGGAGAGCAAAAAAGAGTACTTTTTTTACAAGTAACAGAACCAATTCAGATTAAAGGAGTTGCAGGAAGTGGAAAAACAACTGTAGCTTTATATAGAGCTAAGCATTTATTGGATACACAATCTAATTTATTTCAAGAGGCTAAAATTGCAATATTCACATATAATAAAACTCTTGTCAAATATATAAATGCAATAACACCGCAAATTTCAGGTGGATATCAACAAGATACTGATGAAATAAAGCCATTAAAACCAAAAGGAATTAATGTTTTCGTCACAAGCTTTCACAAGTGGGCTTATCGTTTCATAGAACAAAATGGTATTGCATTATCCAAATTAGTTAATGGGCAACGAGTATTTAAAACTATTTCTGGCGTAAATCAAATTAACATTGTTTCTTCTGTAAAATCAAAATATAGCGATCAAAATATTGCAAAAAAATCGGCTGATTTTTTTGCAGAAGAAATTTCATGGATAAAAGGAAAAGCCTTTCAAAATAAAGAAGAATATTTTGAAGCAAAAAGAACCGGAAGAGGTACGAATGATCGTGTTACCAAAGCGGATAAAGAAACAATATGGGCAGTATATACAGACTACTGTAATCAAATGAAAAGCAACGATCAAGTTGACTTTGATGATTACGCTTTAATGTGTTTAAAAATTATCAATTCGAATTCTAGATTAGAAAAACCATTTACACATATTATTGTAGATGAGGCTCAAGATTTGAGTAAAGCGCAAATTCTTGTTATTTCTCAAATCGTATCAGATGAAACTAAAAGCATTTCAATCATTGCTGATGCTGCTCAAAGAATTTATAAAAGTGGATTTACTTGGGGGGAAGTTGGTTTAAATGTAAAAGGTGGAAGAACAATAGAATTTAAAAAGAATTACAGAAACACAGTACAAATTGTTAGAGCGGCACTTTCATTACTTCAAAAAGAAGATGATAAAAGTGATTTTACAACTGTAGAAACTGCTCGAAGTGGAGAAGCAAAACCGATAGTTGGATTTTTTACAGATTGGAATTCACAATGCATTTACCTTTTAGACCAATTAAATAAGCTTAAAAGAGAAGGCCATATTAACTCTACAGTAATTTTACATAGAAGCCATATCGGCATACGAAACATTAAAGATTTCTTAGTTTCTAAAAACTTTGAAATTCAAGAATTACTAAAAACTGAGGATATTGATTTTGAAAGCGATTCTATCAAACTTTGCACTTTATCTTCAGTAAAAGGCCTTGAGTTTGAAAATGTATTTATTATTGATCTTAATGACAATATAATTCCCTATCCTCCTGGATTCAATGATGCTGATGACGAATTTCATATTTCAACAGAAAGACGACTACTCTATACATCTATGACAAGAGCCAGAGAGAGACTTTATTTATTATCAAGCGGAGCTCCATCTCGTTACTTATCCGAAATTGATGCAGAATTATATGAAAAAGTTGGGAATAATGATTCAATAAATACTACTGATCCTTTTAGTCATTTGGAATTTGAGGATGATTTACCTTTTTAATTTATGGATAGCAAAATTAACCACCTAGAATTTATAAATGTGATAAATGAAAAAGGCATTGAATCGCTAATTCATTTCACTCCTACAATTAATCTCTTGAGTATCTATGAACAAGGTAAACTTCTGAGTAGAAGCTTATTGGAAAAAAATGAAATAGATGATACACTTTTAGATTTTATCGAATTTCTTGATAGTATTAGGTTCGATGACAAAAATTATATTAATCTTTCAATTTCATTCCCAAACCATTTTCTGTTTAATAGGTTTCGTGAGCGTACCAAAGATAAATCATACATAGACTGGTGTGTATTAAAAATTAACCCTAAATATATCTATCAAACTGATACTCTTTTCTCTGTAACAAATGCAGCCTCTTCAATTGCAAAATATAATTACGGAATTACAGGAGATATTGAGAAGTTTAAGCAATTATTTATCGAGACTATTACAACTAAATTCGGAAGTATTTCAAGAGGAAATCTTTTATCTAAATATCCTACAGATGTTCAAGCTGAAGTGTTAGTAAAAAATCAGATTGATTTATCGGATATTATGCAAATTTGCTTCATAGATGAAAGTGAACTAGCCAAAGCCAAGGCTGCAATGATTGGTTTTGATACTAGTAAGTTTGTCGTAGATTCAAGATTATTTTCAAATTCCAGGCTATAATGAAACCAGAAACAAAATATAAAGGAAGTATTAAACTCTCTGCAATAGGAGATGCTTTAGGTTGGATAACTGAATTTGAAAAAAGCAGCAATTCAATACGAGAAAAATATGGTACCGACTTGATTTCAAAGTTCTATCCTTGGAAAAAAAATGTTGGTGGAAGATTTTATGGTTATACCGACAATATCAAGCCAGGTTCTTATTCCGATGACACACAACTTTTACTTGCGGTTGCAAGATGTATTGAGAAAAATGGAGAAGTAAATCATAATCATTTCGCTAAGGTTGAACTTGCAAATTGGCTTGATTATGCAAGAGGTGGAGGTAGAACTGTAAAAGCTGCTGCCGAAAAAATTCAAAGAAAGACAGTTAATTGGAATAGTAATTTTTACAATTACAAATCCAATGGTGAAACAATTGATTATAAGCAAAGTGGAGCTAATGGAGCAGCCATGAGGGTCTTACCAATTGCTTTAGCTAATGTTGGAAATATAGATAAAATCAAAGAAGAAATATTCTGTAACAGTATTATCACTCATGGTCATCCAAGGGCAATTATAGGTGCAATGCTGTATGGATATGCCATAAATCAAATTATTATATATAGACCAGATGATTTCAATTGGGAAAATTACATAAAGCAAATTGGTCAAGATTTACCTGAAAAATTTGATCTATCAAATTTTAAAAGAGTTGAAATAAAAGAATGGATAAACTTGTGGAATAGTTCATCTGAAATTACTTTTCAAGAGGTATATAAAGCAACTATCATTGAGACACAAAATTTATTAAGATATATTTATCAAAGCCTGAAACATAATTCAAACTCAATTGATACATTAAATAAAATTGGGAGTTTTGATCCGTCTTCAAAGGGTTCAGGAATTGTCACTGTAATCGCAGGTATTTATTTAACTAATAAGTATCATAATGAACCATTGGCAGGAATAATTGAAGCGGTTAATGCTTTGGGTTCTGACACTGATAGTATAGCAGCATTTACAGGAGGTTTATTAGGGGCACTACATGGACAAAATATAATCCCTGACAAGTGGAAGTCTGTTCAAGACATAGACTATCTTGATAATATTTCCGAAACTTTATTAGCAATATCTGAAGACCGTTTTGCACCAACTGAATTTCAACTAAATAACCAATACCATTTACTTAATTGTCCCAAAGTAGATAATTTTAAACAAGATCAAGAAATTGAATTCGTTCCACTCGGCAAGGGTATAATTAATTCAATTGATAGACAACCTACACTCACAAAGGGAAAGTACACTTTATTAGTTGAAGCTAATTTGGAGATAGGTCAAACAATAATTGTTTCGAAAATATTTGATGATCTAACATATCAAGAAAGTGTTTCAAAAGAAAATCCAGACCAATTAGTTGAACTTATTGAATTAGCAAAAACGAAATTAACAGAAAAGACATACAAATATTTTGAATCGTATCTGACAAAAAACAACAAGTCATTCAAAAGTCACATAGATTTTCTCATAAACTTATTAAAGAATGAATAATAATTTATTTCATAACCCTTATTAATTGGTCATCCTTATGATTGGGAAGCAAAAACACATTATGCAAATTTTAAAAGTCAGAACCAACAAAGGGCTTCAAATATTTATTGTTAGTTTCTTATTTGTAGTTTTTGTACCAATTTACATTTTGTTGGTATCAGACAAAATTTCTGTTTGTGAATGTAATTATGCAGCGAAACGTCATGTTTGGTATAATGACGATGGAAATGGAAAGTGGCAGAAATGTTGCGAATCATATCGATATGAAATCGAAAATTACGGCCATGAAAAAATTGGGGAATTTGATGTAGATATTTACGATTTCGGAATAGGATATTTTGCAGATGAATGCACTCCAAAAAGATTTTAGCAATTAAAAAATTGAGTAGGATACAATTAAAAGCATTTTTCTCAGATTTTACTTTTAATATTTCAAACTCTTTTCTAATTGTAAGTGATTTCTTTTAGGAAATTATCATTTTTACCTAATTTCAAACCATCTTTTTCCGCTTTTTCTAAAGCAATTTTAGCCCATTTTTGGGCTTCTGGAATATCAGACTGTTTGTATTTTATTTGAGCTTGAAATTTGGCTAATTTAAATGTTGTTTGCTTATTTAATTCTGCCGTATTCCATAATTCTGCTTGTCGAAATTGAGTTTCAGTTTTTCCATGCTCACAAATAAATTCCACTATCTCAATTGCATTATGGTCATAGACAAAATTTGGATATTGTAAGCCAAGTTGAATGATACTATCTACTTCGATTTTTGATTTGTAATAAAACAATTTAACGTTGAATAATTCCCATTCATTTTGAGGGAAGTGCTTTTGATATTGATTCATATACGACCAAGCCTTAGCCCAGTTACTGTCCTGGATTTGAGCGTATGCTTTCCAGTTAATTGACGTTTGCAATAAGTCTGTAGCAATATCAGCACCATAATTAATATCAAGCCATTTTTTATCCTGAAGCATAATAGCCAATAATGAATCTGGAATGTCTCTTGGATAAAATCTGCAAACATTAAAATCGACAAATTGCTTATAGTTGCAGCTTGCGAAAAACTGACTTAATTCTTTTGAACTAGGAGTACTCTTTTTGAAGTTGGCTTTTAATTCCTTTTGAACGAAATCAGGCCATTGAAATTCCAAACCTGATGGAATACCTGGTCGATACATTGGAACTTGGTCGATACTATCCCTTATGTATTGAATCCAATATTCTTTGGGCATTGCTCCGCACCAGGTTTCTAAGTATTCGCCTTGTGGAGTAAAAAATAAAAAAGAAGGATATGCAGCTACACCATATTTCAATTTCAAAAGTTGACCAAGTGAATCTTTCTCAGCATCCAACATGTATGAATTCAACTTCGGTTGCATTAAGGATAATATCTCAGGATCAGTAAAATGTTTTTTATCCATAACCTTGCACCAAGTACACCATTCGGTCGATAAATCAACCATGATATACTTATTGTCGGAGGTCGCTTTTGATACAACTTCGTCCCAATTACTCATTCCTGGAAAAGCGTGTTTTGCTGCTTTCTCTGACTGAGAAAAACAGGATGACGAAACCGCTAATAGCCAAGACAGTATTAAAATTGATAATTTCACGTGGCGAATTTAGTGATAATGAGTTAATTAATATATAAATCTAAACAACCATTTCTATGGTTCACCTATATGCCTAATAATTATTTCCACTTGCTTAGGCGTGAGCATTTTTTGATATCGCTTGAAGCCTGCTAAGTTTAATTCATCTAGTAGGTTGTTGTTTATTCTAATCCACCTTCTGAATTGAACTGTAGCACTTTGCTTAGCAATTGTTGGAAAGTACATTTGGGCAAGCTCCCCATACCCGTATGATTTGATTTTGAATTTGTCATCCATATTCTAAAACAGTCTAAATATTTAATAAAAAAGCCCTGGGGTTTCCAGGGCTTTCAGTTTACATGGCTAATGTTAATCGCGATCCAATCTTCTGCGATAATCGTAACATATCATCACCGACTTTTTGGTCAACAATTCGAGCATAATGCTGTGTGCTCATGATGTTCTTGTGTCCAAGCATTCTACTCACACTTTCTATCGGTACACCATTTGTAAGCGTTACAGTTGTTGCAAATGTGTGACGAGCTACGTGAAAGGATAAGTTCTTTGTAATTCCACATAGATCTGCTAGCTCTTTTAAATAAGCATTCATTTTTTGATTGCTAATGATAGGCAATACATGGTCATCATCTCTCAGTGCATCAAGTACCACGTATTTATTAATAATTTGCATAGCAACATCTAACATCAATACACTTGTTCTACCTCCAGTTTTTTGCCTTCTAGTTTTAATCCAATAGCCTTGAGTGTTTTTCTCAATCTCTTTTTTTCGAAGTTTATAGATATCAATGTAAGCAAGACCAGTGTAACAAGAGAATACAAAGAAATCTCTTACTCTAACTAATCGCTCAATGTCAGAGGTAAATTCCATGAGCGTTTTTAATTCATCCTCGGTAAGATAAGGGCGGTCTACTTCTTTCATCGAAAGACTTATTCCAACGAATGGGTCTTTTAATAACCAACCATGTCGAAGGCAGATGAAAGTAATTCGTTTCAAGTTCTGCAAGAATTTATTCGCAGTATTGAAATTGCAACCTTTTTCTGTTTTCAAATACATTGCGAATTGAGTAATCATGTAATGATCCACAGACTTGATAGGAACGTCAGTTGTCTTGTAATAAATTTTCAAGTAGTTGACGAAATGATTTTTTGCAGCAGTGTATTTTTGACACGTTGCAACAGTACTTTCTTTACCAATTAATTTTCTTAGTCCTTCGATATGTTCTTCCCATATCTCAACAAGCATTTTTGGTTTGGCGGTGTTTACTCCGAGTACTGCATCTCTAACCATGGCCGGAGTAACGGCATCATGTAAAGTAATTAATTCGGAATAACGTTGACGAGTACGAGTAAGAACTGCATCGATGTACTCGTTGAATTCACGAGCTTCAACAGTTCTACCTTTTAGGCGAGCACGCTTTGCATCCCAATCATCGGGTTGCACACTGCGTTGTAGTTGCATCACGAGGCGTTCCCCGTTGATGTTGATTTTCATAAGAACTGGAACTTCTCCGTTCTTCTTTGCTTTTGTTCTGCTGATATAAACTACCAGCGAAAAATTGGCTTTTTGGTTTGACGACATTTGGCACAAAATTTTAAGTTGTGCCCCCCTTTAAATGTTTTACAAAAATACGGAAACCAAGCAAAAAAACAATAGCTAATTAATTGATTTTCAGTCTATAATAGTCTATATCAGTCTACTTGCTTGGTTTCTTTTTTGGTCTCCTAAAAAAAGAAACCCCCTTAGAAACCAAACCCATAGACTTTTATGGACTTTTTTAGAAAATGAAGAACATAAAAAAAGCGTGTAAAACCTTGATTTTACACGCTTTTAGACTGTTTTAGACAATCTGTCTGCGGAGAG
>JACCDQ011387586.1_pt1 | contig 23588 bp, 26 predicted proteins | sample 7446031 | NCBI WGS metagenome assembly JACCDQ01 (sample SAMN15323442, study PRJNA562643) | freshwater metagenome | isolation source: river surface water | place: USA:Blue River Watershed | collected 2017-08-17 | reverse complement strand
TTCCTCTATCTACCGAGCCATGGTGCGCAACAAGGCACAGCTCGCGTATGACGCGGTGTCGGCCTGGATCGAGGGTGAAGGCGAGTTGCCTGAGCCTGCCCGCCGCGTCGAGGGCATGAGCGCCCAACTACGTTGGCAAGACGACCTTGCCCAGAAACTCCGGGTGTTGCGCCGGGTGCAGGGCTCGCTTGAGTTTGAAACCTTCCAGCCCAGGGCTCTGTTTCAAGGAGAGCGCATCACCGCCATACGGCAACAACCGCAAAACCGCGCCAGGCAGTTGATCGAAGAATTCATGATTGCCACCAATGGCTGTACCGCCCGGTTCCTGGCTGACAAAGGCATGGCCTCGTTGCGGCGGGTGGTTCGGTCTCCGGAACGGTGGCAGCGTATTGTTGAGGTTGCACACCAGTACGGCACGAGCCTGCCTCGGCAGCCGGATGGCAAGGCCCTGGAGGCTTTCCTGGCGCAACAACACCGTGCCGACCCCTTGCGCTTTCCCGATCTGTCGCTGGTGATTGTCAAGCTCATGGGGTCGGGCGAATATGCGCTCGAACGGCCCGGCGCGCCAGCGATTGGCCACTTTGGCCTGGCGGTGCAGGACTACATGCATTCCACCGCACCCAACCGGCGTTTCCCGGACCTGATCACCCAAAGGTTGTTGAAGGCGGCCTTGGCCGACGCACCCCCGGCGTACACAGACGAAGAACTGGGGGAACTGGCGAGCCACTGCACCACCCAGGAAGACGCGGCGCAAAAGGTGGAGCGGCAGGTTCGCAAGTCCGAGGCCGCCTTGCTGCTGCACTCCCACATCGGTCAGGTCTTTGCGGGTGTGGTCACCGGGGCGGGCGACAAGGGGGTCTGGGTGCGCATCTTCGAGCCGCCTGCGGAGGGAAGAATTCGAGGCGTCACCACCGCCATCCATCTGGGTGAATTGGTACAGGTCAAGCTGGTTTCCACTTCGGTGGAACGCGGGTTCATTGACTTCGTCTTGGCACACAGATGACTTGCTTTCACCCGTGCGGCGGCCTTGGTTGCCAGCGCTGGAAGAAAGGCGTGTAATGACAGACCGCTTGCTGTCTCAAGGAGAACGCCATGAACCGTCATTCGCTGGGTGCTTGGATCTTGTCGTGCGTGATGGGTTTCACACTCGCAGGCTGCGCCGTATCGCGTGACCAGTCCACCGTTGGAGAGTACGTTGACGACGCCACTGTCACCACCCGCGTCAAGGCCAGGTTTGCTGAAGACAAGGTGGTGAGCGCGCCGTCCATCGGCGTTGAAACGTTGCGTGGTTCGGTGCAACTCTCTGGATTCGCCAAGAGCAGCGAGGAAAAAGCCCGCGCCGAGGCGATTGCACGCGCAACCCCGGGTGCAAAAAGCGTCACGAACAACATCGCCGTTCGGCCCTAGGTCTTTTCAACCGGTCGCTTGATCTGCGTGCCCCATCCGTACCGTCACCTTGAGTCCTGAAAGCCGACGCAGCAGGCGAATGCGTGCTGCCACAGGCCACCAGTCGTACAGAAAGATTTCCATCGGGCGCCACATGGCGACCCAACCGCCAATGACGACACTCTGCTGAAGGATCTGCATGGCGTGAAGACTGGCGCCAGAAATGTTGCCGAGCCATTGGCTCACGCCAATGGACGCAGACAGGAATGCGAGACCGATCATCAGACTGGTGCGCCCACGCTTGAAAAGGTCGCGCAGCTGCGCCTGTGTTGACTGCGTTGATGCCTCGAAATGCGCGCGTATCGCCTGTTCAACCATGTTCAGCTTCGCCAGGTTGGCGGGCGGCTGGTCCAGATGAACCAGCAATGCCAAGGCAGCGTGTTTGGGCAGTTCTTTGGCGTATTTGACGATGTAGTCGTCGGCGTCAGCATCCAGATCCCGGTTGTGGAATGGAGAAGGATCGATCGCGTTGAACAACTGGTCGATATGTGCGACGTGCACCTCGACACAATGCGTGGGTAGGTCCTCTGGGTTCGGCATTGCCTCAGGATAACTCGCCCAGAGGTAGCGCAGTTTCGATGCGATTGCCGCCTGCTGTCTTGGCGCGGTACATGGCGCTGTCGGCCGTCTCAAGGACGTTAGATACCTCTTGCTGGCCTTTGAAGACGACCAGACCCAAGCTGGCGGTGCAACGTGTTGGAGCCGTATCGTCCGTCAAGCCCGTCACGCTGACGGGGTGTTCAAACGGTGTCTCCAGTGCGAGTCGAATTTTCTCTGCGACATGTTGCCCCTGCTGTTGGGATGAGGGGAGGTCTTCTCCCAGATCGACAATCACCACCACAAACTCGTCCCCGCCCTGACGGGACACGGTGTCTGTCGCACGCAAGCAATGCTGAATGCGTGTGGCGGTCTGGCGCAGCACCTCGTCGCCAAACGCATGACCGTACCGGTCGTTGAGTGACTTGAAGTTATCCAGGTCCAAAAACATCAGTGCTCCATAGTGCCCGCTGCGCTGAGACTGCGTCAGTGCTTGTGCGATGCGGTCTACCAGTAGGCGCCTGTTCGGCAGGCCTGTCAGGGAGTCAAAGAAAGCCATATCTTGCATTTGCTGCGCATGCAGCTGTCGCTCTGTCGCGTCTCTTACAGAGGCCAAGAGCGCCTTGCCGTTATCCATGGGAAGGGCCGTCAGAATCACTTCGCATGGAACGTCTGCGTGGCTGTCCTGACGACGGAAGACCCAGTCGAAGTTCACATTCCCCAATTGCTGAGCTGCCTCAGCATGCTTCTTTGCCAACTCTTCCGAAGGGATGCCCCCTGGTTGATGAGAAGGAGATAACGTCACCAGCGTTTGTCCCTGGATGCGGGACCGGTCTGCCATCCCAAAAAGGCTAGAAGCCGCCTCGTTGCATAAGGTCAGGCGTTCGCCGTCTATCAGCAGAAAAGCTTCGCTGCTGCATTCAAAGAGCTGCTGGAAATGCTCCATGGACAGCTTGATCATCGACGCCTGTCCAGGGCTTTGAATAAGACTTGAGGCCGAGGGGGCAGCCTGTTGTTGAGCTGAGATCAAACCGATGGTCAGCCGTTGAATCTCTTTGTCGGCGTCCGCCAATTTGATGGACAGTTGAAGTTGCCCATCAAGGGCCATGTCCAGTTCCAGCTTGAGTTTCTTCAGGTCATGCTCTGCGCTGGTCAGGGATGACAAGATGGCTCGGTTTTCACGAATCAACTGATAAAGCAAAACGTTGACCCCGGAAACTCCAGGCGCCGATGGTGATGATGCGTGTGAATCGTCCAAGGCGTCCTCTTCCATGGTTTGAGGCACTGTAGGCCCGGACGCGATTTTTGTCGAGCAAGTAGAGGAGCCTCATTCTCCCGGGTTGACGGACTTCTCTCATTTTGCTTGGTACGGCTAGCGGGGGGCAGTTCAGAACGCTATACACCCACTATGGACTGATCGGTGGTAGAGCACGAGGCTGGTCGACGAAGTATTTGGGCCGCTGTGCCACTCAAAGCCGCCATCAGGGTCAGCGCGCTGTTGTTGCATCCAACAGCCGCTTACTGGAGTCCGGGTGTGCACCTGAGGTAAAACTTGAAGGCCGCTAACGCTGCAGATTTGACGGTCAAGAAACGGATGTCGCTACAAGGCTGAAAGCGGGCATTCAGATTTCGTCAAGGGTTCGGTAGGTGAGTGATCAACCAGTCATTCGCCGTCGGCCAGCCTGTAAGGCTGCTTTGCGGTAAACAGGAGCCGTTTGCGAGCGCCCCACCCCTTCGCTTGCTTCGTAGCGCTTGCGGCGCGCCCACCCGGCTCCCGGTTTCCTCAACGCAGCAGCAGCGTGGGAATGCCGGACGTTTTAAGCAAGTCCGCCGTCCGACTGCCAACGAACAGGCTGCGCCAGGGCGAGTGGCTGTAGGCGCCCATGACCAGGCAGTCAAAACCTTGTGTCCGCACTGCGTTGCTGATCACCGCTTGCGGGTCGCCGGGTTCAATGGCTGCCGTTGCCGCAAACCCCGCGGCCTCCAGCGTCTTTCTCGCTTCCTCAAGCAGCCTGGGCGCTTGGCTTTCAGGCTTGCCCGACATCAGCAAATGGATGGGCAAACCTTTGAAAAGGGGGCTGTCGGCGACCATGCCTACGCCGCGCCGGGTCACCCCAGAACCGTCGAATGCAAATAGCACGCGAGTTGGCGCCTGGAATGGCTCCGGCACGACCAGAACGGGTTTGCCCACCGAACGCACCACCCACTCCACCTGGCGGCCCAGCGCGCGCTCGGTCGTCTCCGTGCCCGTGCCCGTGCCCGCACCACGCCGGCCCAGCACAAACAGCCGCACGCCGGCTTGCTGCTCGGTCAGGGTGTCTTCAATGTCGCCGTGCCTCAGGCGCACGTCCACTGACTCAACACCGTTGGCCACGGCCCGTTCCCGCAACCGGTTCAAGAACAGGCGGCCCGCCTCACGGGCTTCGCGCGTGCGTGTCGCATCCTGGTCGCTCAACTGCGCCAGCAGCGTCTCTTGCGCACCCAGGCCGATGGCGCCGCTGTGATCCTGTCCGGGGCCCAGCGGCGGGTGCCGGTCTATGACGTGCAAAAACTCCAGCGGCGCGCCCACGCGCTGCGCAGCCCAGGCCGCAGCGTCTGCTACCGTATCAGCGAATCGGGATGGGTCCACGCAGGCCAGCACTTTGTGGTCGTTGTTCATGTGTGTCTCCCGTTTCAATGGCCCAGCAACAGATCGTCAGCGCCGTCCTTGTCGTGCACGCCGAACTTGTCCACCAGCGTGGCGCTGGCCTCGTTCATGCCCAGCACCTCCACCTCGGTGCCTTCGCGGCGGAACTTCAACACCACCTTGTCGAGCGCGCTCACGGCGGTGATGTCCCAGAAGTGCGCGCGGCTCACGTCGATGCGCACCTTGTCGATCACCTCCTTGTAGTCGAAGGCATTGGCAAAGCGGTCGGCGCTGGCAAAGAACACCTGGCCCATCACCTGGTAGGTGCGCGCGCGCCCTTCGTCCTCGGCTTGTGATCGCACCTTCAGGATCTGCCCCACCTTGTGCGCGAAGAAGAAGCCCGACAGCAGCACGCCCGTGAGCACCCCCTTGGCCAGGTCGTGCGTGGCCACCGTCACCACCACGGTGGCCAGCATCACCACACTGGAGCTCTTGGGGTGCTCGCGCAAGTTCTTGATGGAGCCCCAGTTGAAGGTGCCAATGGACACCATGATCATCACTGCCACCAGGGCAGCCATGGGGATCTGCTTGACCCACTCGCCCAGGAACACCACCAGGATGAGCAGTACCACGCCCGCCACCAGGGTGGACAGCCGCCCGCGCCCGCCCGACTTCACGTTGATGACCGACTGTCCGATCATGGCGCAGCCCGCCATGCCGCCGATGAACCCGGTGGCGACGTTGGCCACGCCCTGGCCCACGCATTCGCGGTTTTTGTCGCTTTTGGTGTCGGTCAGGTCGTCCACGATGGTCGCTGTCATCAGCGATTCCAGCAGCCCGACCACCATCAACGTGAGCGAGTAGGGCAGGATGATGAACAGCGTTTCCAGGTTGAGTGGCACATCCGGCAGCAGGAACACGGGCAGGCTGTCGGGCAGTTCGCCCATGTCACCCACCGTGCGGATGTCCAACCCCAGCGCGATGGAAAGGGCGGTGAGCACCACGATGGTCACCAGCGGCGAGGGCACGGTCTTGGTGAGGTAGGGCAGGCCATAGATGATGGCCAGACCCGCAGCCGTCATGGCATAGACATGCCAGGTAACGCCTGCCGTGGCCGGGTTGAGTTCGGGCAGTTGCGCCAGGAAGATGAGGATGGCCAGCGCATTGACGAAGCCCGTGACCACCGAGCGCGAGACAAAGCGCATCAGCGTGCCCAGCTTCACCCAGCCCGCGATCATCTGGAACACGCCTGTCAGCACCGTCGCCGCGAGCAGGTATTGCAAGCCGTGATCTTTCACTAAGGAGGCGATCACCAGCGCCATGGCCCCGGTGGCCGCCGAGATCATGCCCGGGCGGCCGCCGGCAAAGGCGATGATGGTGGCGATGGAGAACGAGGCGTACAGCCCCACCTTCGGGTCCACGCCCGCGATGATGGAAAAGGCAATGGCTTCAGGGATGAGAGCCAGCGCGACCACCAGCCCTGCGAGCAGGTCGTTGCGCACGTTGGACAGCCAGTCCTGGCGCAGGGTTTGCAAAGACATGAGGAAAAAGCACAGTGGATGCCCGAGCCATGACCGGGGCATCGAATGAAGAAGAACGACGCGCTTCAGCGGTCGAACAAGAGAGGGAGCTGCGTGAGCGGGCGCGCTGCCCGTGTCAGGTCACGGCGGCGTGACCGAGCAGAAGTAGCCACGCGGCAGACCGGCGCCGCGGTAGGCGGGCGTGATCATGGCGGTGGAGGCGAGGAAGTACTGCACTAGCCGATTTTAAAGCCTTTGCCACTTGGAGCAGTTTGAGATGCACCTTTGCTCGTAAAGCACCGCCGTGGATTTCGTGATAAAGTAATTCAACAATTACTTATTTCATGACCACACCGACCCGCACCAAGCTGAAGACTGAAGATCGCCAGGCCGAACTCGTCCAGGCGGCTCTGACGCTTGCGGCCCAACGCAGCCCTGCAGAAATCACCACGGCAGATCTGGCCCAGGCCATCGGCATTACTCAGGGCGGTGTCTTCAAGCACTTCGGGAGCAAAGAGTCAATCTGGTTGGCTGTGGTCGATTGGGCTCATCAATCGCTGATCAACAGGTTGCAGCAGGTCGCACAAGCGCAGCCGGGTAATGCCATGCACGCTTTGCGCGACGTGTTTATGGCTCACATCGAATTCGTGGAGCAGTCTCCCGGCGTTCCGCGTTTGATCTTTCAGGAACTGCAGCATGCCAGGCCCACACCGCTCAAGGGCAAGGTTCAAAAGCTCATGGCCGAATACAGAGCCTTGCTTGCTAGCCTGCTGGCCCGAGCAAGTGAGGACGGCCAGTTGGCGCCAGGTGTGGATACCAATGCCGCAGCCGTGCTGTTCATTGGCGCCGTTCAAGGGTTGGTCGTGCAGTCTTTGGTGGCCGGCGGCATGCAAGGGATCACGCGTCAAGCGCAAGCTGTTTTCAGTATCTACGAGGCAGGCTTGCTGGCAGTGCCTAAGCCTCCAGCCAGGAAGCACCAATGACACACTCCAAAATCAATAAACGATTGGTCGCGGGCGTCATCGGCGCTGTTGCCGTGATCGGCGCGCTCGGTTTTGTCGCCACGCGCATGGGACCGCTTGCGCCCACCAAAATCACGGTCACAGCAGTCGATATGGCCAGCCTGGTCCCGTCGGTCCACGGCATTGGCAGCGTCGAGGCGCGGCAGAGTTGGCTCATGGGTCCCACGGTCGCCGGGCGCGTTTTGCGTGTGCATGTCGATGTGGGCCAGCCAGTCAAAGCCGGACAGTTGCTGGCCGAGATGGACCCTGTCGATCTCAACCAGCGTCTGCAGGCGCAGGACGCCGCGTTGTCCAAGGCCGCCAGCGTTGAGACTGCAGCCAAAGCCCAGCTGGCTGAGGCTAAGGCCCGGCGGGAGCTGGCTGTAAGCAACCTGAACCGGCAAAAGGAGCTGGCCCGCCAAAAGTTCATCAGCCTATCGGCGTTGGAAGGGCGAGAGCAGGAGTGGCAGTCGGCAGATGCCGCATTCCAGGCGGCAACTGCCAATTTGCAGGCAACAAAGCAGGAGACTCAACGCCTTCAGGCCGAACGAGCGGCGGTGCTGCAGCAAAGACAGAACACTCAGCTGCGGGCGCCGGCTGATGCTGTGGTGATCAGCCGGGATGCTGAGCCGGGAAGCACTGTGGTGGCAGGTCAACCTGTGCTCAGATTGGCCAATCCCGCGAGCTTGTGGGTCAAGCTGCGTGTAGACCAGGCCAGATCTTCGGGCCTGGAAAAGGGCTTGCCTGCACAGATCGTGTTGCGCTCCCGTGCGCAAGAGGTACTGGCAGGCAAGGTCGAGCGTGTGGAGCTACAGGCAGACCTTGTGACGGAAGAGCGTATTGCGCAAGTGTCCTTTGAGCAAATACCAGCATCACTCTCTATCGGCGAAATGGCGGAAGTCACGCTCAAGCTGCAGCCTGCGAAAGATGCGCCAACGGTCCCGATGGCCAGTGCCCATACGCATCAGGGGCGTGCGGGGGTATGGCGCCTGAAAGATGGCTCGCTGGAATTCGTACCTGTGCAGTGGGGGGTGTCGAGCTTGGACGGTCGCGTGCAGGCCCTCACCGGATTGGCTTCGGGCGACACGGTGGTGGTCTACAGCGAAAAGCCGCTGACAGGCGGTGAGCGCTTCAAAGTGGTGGACACCCTGGTCAAAAAGGCCAAGCCATGATCAGCCTGGCGGCACGCGACATCCAGCACAGCTGGGCCAAATTCGTGCTCACTGGACTCGGTCTGGGCCTGCTGATCGGTGTGACGCTGACGATGGCGGGCGTGTTTCGTGGCATGGTCGACGACGCACAGGCCTTGCTCAACAACAGTGGTGCCGACCTTTGGGTGGTTCAAAAGGAAACACAAGGCCCATACGCCGAATCCTCAAGCATCAAGGACGATGTGGTGCGCAGCATCTCCGGTATGCCTGGAGTCGCCATGGCGGCCAACGTCACCTACTTCACCATGCAGGTCAAGGCCGTCGGCGGGAAAGAGGCTCGGGCCATGGTGGTCGGTATCGAGCCCGGCGCCGCGGGATTGCCAGGGCAACCAGGGCACCTGCTTGCAGGCAGGCACCTGATGCGCAGCCACTACGAAGCCGTGGCCGATATCAAGACAGGATTGACGCTGGGCGACAAAGTGGAGATCCGGCGCCACACCTACGAAGTGGTGGGTTTGACGAGGCGTATGGTTTCTTCCGGCGGCGATCCGATGGTCTTCATCCCTCTCAAGGATGCCCAGGAAGCGCAATTCCTCAAGGACAACGATGCCATCGTGAACGACCGGGTGCGAACAGCGGCCAACCCGGCATTCAATCGACCGGCCGTGCCTGGCTTGCTCGATGCTGTCCAGAATCTGCAGACCAACAGCCGCAATGTCAACGCGGTGCTGGTGCGCTTGGCCGATGGATGGTCGGCTGAGCGTGTTGCCGAACCGATTCAGCGTTGGAAACACCTGACAGTGTTCACCCGCGCAGACATGGAAGAGATTTTGGTCGAGAAGCTGATTGCCACATCCGCCAAACAGATTGGCATGTTCCTGGCTATCCTGGCCGTGGTCAGCGCGGCGATTGTGGCCTTCATTATTTACACCATGACACTGGGCAAGATCCGCGAGATTGCCGTGCTCAAGTTGATTGGGACGCGTAACTTCACCATCGCAGCGATGATCCTTCAGCAGGCGCTGGGTCTGGGGATCATCGGCTTCGTGGTTGGCAAGGTTGCAGCGACCCTCTGGGCGCCAGTGTTCCCCAAGTTCGTCCTGTTGCTGACACAGGATGCTGTTGTGGGCTTTGGTGCAACGATGTTCATTTGTGCCCTGGCCAGCACTTTGGCGATTCGGGTGGCGTTGCGTGTCGATCCGGCACAGGCCATCAGCTGAGGTGAACGCAATGACAAGTCAACCCGGCGGCATCCATATAGAGAACCTGCGCAAGGTCTATGGCCACGGCGATACAGCTGTGGAGGCGCTGAAGAATGTGAACATGCAAGTCGCTCCCGGAGAAGTCGTGGGGCTGGTGGGACCATCCGGCTCTGGCAAGAGCACACTGCTCAAGTGCCTGGGTGCGATCATCGAACCCACGTCCGGGCGCATGACGTTGGGTGATGAGGTCATATACGAAGATGGCTGGAGGATCCCCGACCTGAGGACCTTGCGCCGCGACCGCATTGGGTTCGTGTTTCAGGCGCCGTATCTGATTCCGTTTCTGGATGTGATCGACAACGTGGCCTTGCTGCCCATGCTGGCCGGGGTTCCCAACGCCAAGGCCAGACAGCGTGCATTGGAGTTGCTGACCTCATTGGATGTCGAACACCGCGCCAAGGCGCAGCCCGCGCAGCTCTCTGGTGGGGAGCAACAGCGGGTGTCCATTGCCCGGGCACTGGCCAACAGACCACCCGTGATCCTGGCGGATGAGCCCACGGCCCCACTTGACAGTGAAAGAGCGCTGGCGGTGATGAGAATCCTCAACAACATGGCGCTCAAGGCGCAGACCGCCATCATCGTCGTGACCCACGACGAGAAGATCATCCCGACCTTCAAACGCATCTACCACATACGTGATGGACATACGGCAGAGGAAAAGGGCGAGGGGCGTTCACTTGATTGAAGGCCATTCACGCTACAAAGCACGCCGATCAAGGCGGGCGTCTTGGACCAGCGTGCCAGTTGTGTAGCGTCATCGGTTTTGAGGAACAAGCCATGCATCCTGCTTCTCGATTCAAGATACTGCGCTTGTGTGCCGCCTTTGCGCTGGTCTTTGGTTTGCTGACCATCGTCTCGGGGGCCCAGGGGCTTTTTGGTGGGCACCAGCAAAAGGCTGCGTTGGGCAACTATGTCGGTTTCGTGCTCTGGTTCAACTTCTTGGCGGGCTTTGCGTACGTGGTCGCTGCGATCGGTTTGTGGCGCGGTACGTTGTGGGCTGGCAGATTCTCGTTGGGTATCGCTGCAGCCACGGCGCTGGTGTTCATGGCCTTCGGCATACACGTTACGTTTGGCGGCGCATATGAGCTTCGTACTGTCGCGGCCATGACGCTGCGCTTGTTTGTCTGGCTGGGCATCGGGTGGTTAGCTCGTCCACAAAGAGGTCAACTAGCGTGAGCGGTCTCAGATGCGTTGAATCATCAATATGGGGGTGCGGATAAAAACTTGGACTGGTTTTATGCCACAAGTCTGCCATCCATCGGCCTGAGGCGTTACGTCCATGGCACCGGTCGGCATAATCGCGCCGGGCTCCGTAATGAGACCCGCGAAGGTCACGACGACAGAGCGCCGCGATGCCACACGATCCCTGAGGGCTGCAGGCTTATCGATGGCCGCAATACGCCCCTGGTTCATGATGGCTACCCGGTGGCAGAGTTGATCTGCCTCCTCCATGTTGTGGGTGGTGATGAAAACAGTCATGCCACGCTCTCGGTTCAATCGACCGATCTCGTAGCGAATCATGTGAGTGCTGGCCACGTCAAGGCCCGACGTCGGTTCATCGAGAAAGAGGATCTCAGGATCGCTGACCGAGGCCATGCACAGCATCAGCCGCTGGCGCAGGCCCTTGGACAGTTGGCGCCCCTTCTGCTGGGACCGCTCTTCCAAATCAAACGTGCGCAACAAATCGTTGCACCGGCGTTCACGATCGGACGACGCAACGCCATGCAGTTCCGCCATCAGCAGGATGTTTTGTCGCACAGTGAGGTCGGCATACACGTTGGCCTCTTCGGGTACCACACCAATGCGTCGACGGGCTCGACTCGGCTGCCGCGCGACATCGATGCCGGCAATCAGGGCTCGGCCCTCCGTGGGTGCCAAGAAGCCTGTGAGCATGCGTGTCGTGGTGCTCTTGCCCGCCCCATTAGGGCCAAGAAAGCCGAACACCTCGCCGGCGGCCACAGAGAAACTCGCATGGTCCACCGCCACCCGTTCACCAGAGCGGCGCGTCAGGCCATCGGCGGTCAGCGCCGGTGCGCCTGGTGAAAGAGAAGACTGAACGCGGATCTCAGGCATGGCGAAGCAGCCGGTAGGTTCTACTCTCGTTCAAGTTCCAGATAGGTGCGGCTGCCATTGCCTGGCATCAATTCGGCCGCGTTGAGCAGGTGCATGAAGGGCTTGGCGTCGAAAGACCGGATGGCTGCGCTGATGTCAGTGCCTTCCTCCACAGCCTTGCGCATGTGGGCCCGAAGTGCCATCAGATAGTCTCGGGTTTCGGCCCGTGCCTGGACCAAATCGATCACCCGCCCATGGCCGGGAACAATGTGGATGGGCGCCAGCCGATCCACCTCGGCAAAGGTTTCCAGCCAGGCCTTGGTGTTGCTGAATGGAAGCACGCCCAGCATGCGATCGACGTACACCACGTCACCACTGAACACCACGCGCTGCTGCGGCAGCCACACCAGCATGTCACCGGGCGTGTGGGCGCCACCCCGGTGCTTGAACTCAAACGCCATTCCGCCCAGTGTCAAAGACACGTCAGTGCCCTGCAACCAACGGGTCGGCATGGCGGGAATGGTGCCATCGGCTTTGCTGCCCAGAACCTGCCGTAGACCTGCGATGTGGTCTCCGCCCCGATTGGTCATGTCGGCTTGACCGGCGGCATGCGCGATGACTTCGGCGCCGTGGCTGATGAAATACCCATTGCCCAGCCAGCGGTGGTCTTGCCCGCCCGTGTTGATGACCCACTTCACCGGCTGCTGCGTCACACGCCGGATGGCGTCGTGGATCTGCCGAGCGCTCTGGAACGTGGCCCCGCTGTCGATGAGCACCGCACCATCGGCCGTGACCACCAACCCCAGGTTGGCGTTCAGCCCTTCGTTCTGTTCGGTGCGTGCCCCTGTTTCTCCCACAAAAGCGTAGACCCCGTCCACCACCTTGTCAAAGCGCACCTCCACCGCGTGCGCGGATGCGGCTGTCACCAAAGCCAGAGCGCAACCCTTGAGCCATTTGAACATCTGTGTTCTCATGATTTCCCCAAAATCCGCTTGCACTGAGACTTACTGCACTGGCAGTTTCAAGACCGAGCCGGCGGCGACGGCATAGGCATCGACGTGACCGGACACGGTGATCGGTGAATCGGCGTAGTGGACATGGAATCGCTCACCGGGGTGAGAAACCGCACCTTCCAGCGACGCACCGCTGTACACCCCCACCAGTTGTCCAGAGGTCCCCGGCTGATGGAATTCCTTCATGCCTGACTGCTTATTGGCGTGTCCGCTGTGCGTATCACCACCCCCATGCCCACCGTGAGAACTTGCCTGTGACTCGCCTGTCACGACGTGCCAGCGCATGCGGGGAAACCGGCCCTCAACCCGAAACACAAACGGTCGCTCCAGCGACAGGCCCTGCTGCCGCGCCTGCTGAGTGACGAAGGCTTCAAACTGGGTTTGGTCCATGTCGGCAGGCACCGCCACATCTGACCATTGCCGAACCTGCGCGCTTGCAAAGAGCACCGCCTGCTCGCCGGCCATTGGGGCCTGGACCCGCCCCTTGTCGTCCGCACCCAGACTCACCAGCACCTTGCCGTCGATCTGGATGATTTCGCCCTTGAGCCCAGCCGTGGCGCCAACGCCCCAGGTGCCCGGTTGCTGCAGCAGATCGGCCAGGGCCACTTTGCCGCCAGTGTCGCCCGTGTGCATCAAGCGCTGAAAGTGGCCATGGTGGGTGAAATTGAACGGCAAGACGGTGGCCAGCGCCAGAGTGGTGGCGGCCACGGCGACGGCACCCAGCAACAGGCGGCGTGTGGTCTTCATGTGTCGGGTCTTCATCATCAGGGGCACTTACTGGCAGTTGTTGTGGAGCTTCCACATCTCTTCATGGCCAATGGCTTTGGCGAACTCGGGCACCTTGCAGCGCTCAGCTTCGGCGGCGTCCATGGGGGCTGGTGAGGCTGTTTGGGATGACGCGGACGCTGACTGGGCATGTCCGTCGTGGTAGACCGCCTGCCAGACGCCGCCCACGGCCACCAGGTACACCGCAGCGACGATACCTTGCGACAGTCGGGGCTGAACCCGGGGATCGGGCTCCAACGCACACACGCCCCCTGAGCACAACTCGGGCGGCTTCTTCACCACCCACTCGTACACCTTGCAGCCCAGGCAGATGCCAAAAGCCGCCTCGAAGAACAGCAGCATCAGGCACAAGGCGCACACCAAAATGTTCACCGGTCCAACCACCTGCTGCACCACCACCAGCCAGAACATCACGCTGGCCAATACGAAGCCGATGGCCCAGGCAAAGCGCTTTTGCGGCGCACCGGTCCACTCGGGCTGCTGCTTGCGCACCAGCCATTGACCCACGATCAGGCTGGGGGCAAAGCGTGGGTTGATGAAGAGGCGCAGCGTGAAGTCGATGAGAAACGCCACCACAAACACCCGGGTGGGCTGGAAGTTGCCCAGCAACCAGGCGTTCATGAACGCGACCATGGCAAACAAAAACAGGATGCCCGCACCTGCGCGCACGGCACGCTCGTTCAACACCGGCACGGGGTAGCCGTCCAGACGCTCACCAAAACCCAATACGGAAGACATCGTTTTTTCACTCCTTGTGCGGGTTGAATTGTGGGCAGTCTTGGCGATAAGCCGTATGATCAGGATCACACCCTAAGCCATCGCCGATGAAATTTACCGACGCTTTACCGAACGAACTGAGCGAACTGTTGCCTGAGGCACTGCGCCCCCTGGCGGAGCCTGTGCTTCTGACTAGGGGTGCCGAGGTCTTCGCCCAGGGTGACACGCCTCAGGCGCTGTTCTATGTCGTTCAGGGCGAGGTGGTGCTAGAGCGCACCGGCGTTCAGGGGCAGACTGTGGTGTTGCAGCGGGTGCGGCATGGCTTCATCGCCGAGGCCAGCATGCAGTCGGGCTGCTATCACTGCGCGGGCAGAGTGACGCTGTCGGGCCACGCGGTGCGCCTGCCGATCGACCCATTGCGGCTTGCCCTCTCTGACAACCCTGGCTTTGCCCTGCGCTGGATCGCCATGCTCAACCACGAGGTGCGACGGTTGCGGGCACAGACCGAACGACTGTCACTCAAAGGGGTCGAGTCGCGACTGTTGCACCTGATCGAGACAGAAGGGGTCGATGGCCAGTTGGACATCACCTCAGGCTTGAAATCGGTGGCCGCTCAGTTGTGCGTCACCCATGAAGCCTTGTATCGGACCGTTGCCAGGCTGGAACAGGCCGGCGCTGTGCGTAGAGATGGTCAAGGCCTACATCTGGCCTAAGATCTTCAGGATCCATTCAAGTCCATGAGGAGTGAAGTTTGGCGAAGTAATGGACAGTGATTTAGCGCCCCAGCCTGTCCGATCGCCATTGTTCCAACTGCCTGCGATCGTGCGCACTGGCAGACTCGACCGTTTCTTCCGGCAACTGCCTGAGGCAATCCTCCAGCGTTCCTTCGTCCACTTTCTCGGTTGATGGCTGCACCGCAGGCCCCGGGGTGGATTTTCCGTCCCATGCGTAGGGGTTACGGAAAGCAGGGCGGTCGGGCAGACAGTCGTCCTTGTAGGTGGGGGTGTCATCCACTGCGAAGGGTTGGAATGAGATTGTCTTCTCAAACACCAGTGGCTTACCCGTAGGCGTGGGGGGCAGAGGCGGCATGTTTTCAATGGCTTTGCGTGCCAACTGTTCGGCAACGGGGGACGTGCTCCACAAGGTTTCCAGCTTCATCAAGCGGCCATCGGTCGCAATTTCCACGCGGAAGCGCACCACGCCCTGGTCTGGCCCTTCGAACGCGGTGCCCATCATGCTGCGGATCTGCTGCCCCCAGGTGTGCCTGTAGCGCTTGCTGTTCTTCAGCTTGTAGGTGGATGCCAGCTCCCATTCTTCAGCGGTCGGGGCAGGGGGCGCGTGCATGTAGGCCCGCTCGCGGTCTGGCGCCTGTGGCAAGGGGACGGCGTCAGTCGCCAAGGCGATGGCCGGGGCAGGCAGCGCTGGGGTTGCGGGAGGCGGAGGAGGCGGCGGTGTCGGGTCAGCGGCTGGTTGTGGAGGCGCCGGCTCCATCATCTCCAGAAAAACGATTTTCTCATCGGGCTCCAGCAACTCTTGCTTTGAGGGCTTGAACGCGTACATGCCCGCCAGCAGCAGCACCATGGCGTGCAGCGTCACCGACAGCAACACGGCAAAAAGGTACTCGGCTCTGGGTTTGCGCATGAGGCCCGTATTGGACTATTAAATTTCAGTGTATAGTTAATCTAAATAACGTTAGAATGTTAGCATGAACAAGCGGCAACTCAAGGACCTGCTTTATGAACAGGTGGCGCGCATTGGCAAAGCGGTGGCCAGCCCCAAGCGGCTGGAGTTGATCGAATTGCTGGCGCAGGGCGAAAAGTCGGTGGAACAACTGGCCACGGAGCTGTCGATCGACATCAAGCTGGCGAGTGCGCACCTGCGTGCGCTGCGCGAGGCGCGGCTGGTCACCTCCCGCAAGGAGGGCAAGTTCGTCGTCTACCGCCTAACTGGCGACGACGTGGCCGGGCTGTGGGTCACCCTACGTGAAGTGGCCGAGGAACACCTGCTGGACCTGCGCGTGGCGCTGGATCAGATGGTGGCCGAGCCGAAAAAGCTGGTCTCGCTGGACCGCCAGGCCCTGATGGATCAGGCCCAGCGTGGCGAGGTCGTCGTCATCGACGTGCGCCCGCAGGCGGAGTACGAGCAGTCGCACCTGCCGTTTGCGCGTTCCATGCCCGTGCAGGAGATTGCCAGCCGCTTGTCCGAACTGCCCAAGGACAAAGCCATCGTGGCCTATTGCCGTGGGCCGTTCTGCCTTTTCTCGGAGGAAGCCTACGAACTGCTGAGCAAGCAGGGCTACCGCGTGCACAAGCTGCTCGATGGGGTAAGTGAGTGGCAGGCCGCAGGCATGCCCTTGAATACCCCCTGATTTACACAACGAAGGAGACGCGCATGAAGACAAAATTTTCCATCTTGTTGGGCGCTGCGGTGCTTGGCATGGCTGCAGTGAGTGCCTGGGCGGCCGATGTATCGCGGCCGGTGCCGGGCTCAACGGATGCCGCAGGCCGCAAGGTGCTCACCTTCATTGCCAAAGACCCGCCAGGCGTGCGCTGCAACGGGAACCTGCAGGTGGCGGCCGAAGTGGCCAACACCTACAGGGTGCCAATTCAACTGATTCCTTCCAGCCTGGCGCCCTACCTGCCTGCACCTTCGGTGTTTTATGGCAACCAGATGCTCGCCGCAGATGGCAAGGACCACAACGGCGCCGTGACCTTCCAGATGGTGAGCGATTTGCTGGAGGTGGAAGGCGTGACCAAGCAGGCCAAAGAGGGCTTGCTGTTCAACGCGAATGTGCGGCGCAATTTCGACGGGCTGAAGGACTCGATCAAGAGCGGAGGCAAGTGATGTCTTCCGTGCTCTTCATCGTCAACGATGCGCCCTACGGCAACGAGCGCGCTTACAACGCCTTGCGACTGGCTGGCGCCATGGCGGGCAGAGAGGGCGTGCAGGTGCGAATGTTTCTGCTGGCCGACGCCGTGGGCTGCGCCAAGAAGGGCCAAAAGGTGCCCGAGGGCTACTACAACGTTCAGGTCATGCTGGGCAAGGTGCTGCGCAAAGGCGAGGTCGCACTGTGCGGTACCTGCATGGACGCGCGGGGAATGACGGACGAAGAGTTGTTGGACGGCGCCCGCCGCTCCACCTTGGTCCAACTGGCCGACTGGACGGCCGAAGCGGACAAGGTCTTGGTTTTTTGAAAGGCAAACAAAATGTTCTTCAAACAACTGGCGACGCGTGAGGCTTCCCTCTCGTACTTCTTCGGTTGTGCAAGTTTGGGCAAAGCGGTGGCAGTGGACGTGGTTGCAGGTGACGAGGACTGGTTCGTGCAACAGGCGCAGGACGCGGGCGTGCAGATCACCCATGTGATAGACACCCATGTGCATGCCGACCACTGTTCGGGCGGGCGTGAGCTGGCGCGCCGCGTGGGGGCACCGTACTGCCTGCACGAGGCGGCGCGAGAACTGGTGGCGTTTGACTTCGAGGCGTTGCGGGACGGGCAGTGGCTGGACATTGGCAACGTGAAGATCGAGGTGCTGCACACACCCGGCCACACGCACGAGAGCATCTGCCTGCTGGTGAAAGATGCGCGGCGGGGTGACGCCCCCTGGTTCGTGGTGACGGGTGACACGTTGTTTGTGGGCGCGGTAGGCCGCCCCGACTTGGCGGGCCGCGAGCAAGAGATGGCCGCCACACTGTGGGACAGCCTGCACCGCAAGTTGCTGTGGCTGCCCGACGAACTGGAGATCTACCCTGGCCACCAGGCGGGCAGCGCCTGTGGCGCGGGCCTGTCGGGCAAGCCTTCGTCCACCATCGGCTTTGAGAAACGCTGGAACCCCGCTCTCACGCAGGACCAGGCCACCTTCGTGCGTGAACTCACCGCCAACATTCCGCCGCGGCCAGCGGACATGGACCGCATCGTGGCGGTCAACGTCGCCGCCTGACGCGGCAGGCGCGCCGCGATGAAACACGAACACGGCATCCGGGTCAACCTGGGGCAGTTTCTGCACCAGCTGCTGCAGGTTTTGCTGGTGGGGTTGACCATCGGCATGATGCGCACCGTGGTGCCCGCGCTGGCGGAGTCCGAATTTGGTGTGCCCAAGACGTCGTTCCTGCTGCTGACGGCGTTCGTGGTGGCGTTCGGCGTGGTCAAGGGAACCATGAACTTCGTGGCGGGGCGGCTCTCTGAACGCGTGGGCCGCAAGCGTGTGCTGCTGCTGGGCTGGCTGGTAGCCTTGCCGATACCGGTGATGGTCTGGTACGCGCCAGACTGGAACTGGGTAGTGGCCGCCACCGTGCTGCTGGGCGTGAACCAAGGGCTGACCTGGTCGATGACCCAAACCGCCAAGCTGGACATCACGCGCATGCAGGAACGCGGGCTCACCTTGGGCCTGAACGAATTTGCGGGCTACCTGGGGGTGGCACTGGCGGGCCTGGCCACCGCCTGGCTGGCCACCTGGCTGGGCCCCCGCCTGGGGCTGCTGCTGTTTGGTATGACTGTGGTGCTGAGCGCACTCGTTCTGACGCAGCTGTGGGTGCGCGAAACCCTGCCCTGGGCACACGCCGAGGCGGCACGGTACGCGGCGGACCCAGGCCGGCCCTTGGTGCGGCCGCGCTATCCACGGAACATCTCAAGCGCGCCCGGTACCTGGGAGGTTTTCACGCTCGTGAGCTGGCGGGACCAGCGGCTGTTTGCGCTGAGCCAGGCGGGCCTCGTCGAAAAGTTTGTCGATGCGCTCGTGTGGGTCTTCTACCCGGTGTACCTGTACCAGATGGGGCTGAGCCTGCCACAGGTGGGCTCGGTGATAGGGGTGTACGGTTTGTCTTGGGGGGCGTCGCAACTGTTCACGGGGCGCCTGTCAGACCGCATCGGCCGACATGGCCCCAACGTGTGGGGCATGTGGTTGTGCGGGGCTGGCGTGGCCTTGATGGTGCTGGGCCAGGGGGTACTCTGGTGGTCGGTGTCTGCCGCGCTGTCAGGGGTGGGCATGGCTTTGCTGTATCCCAACCTGTCTGCCGCGGTGGCGGACATCGCCCACCCCAACTGGCGGGGCACGGCCATCGGCATCTACCGGTTCTGGCGCGACCTGGGCTACGGCATCGGGGCGCTCGGGCTGGGTTTGACCGCCCATTTCACGGGTCAGGTGGAAGCGGCCTTCTGGTTCGTTGCACTGTCCATGGGGGTTTCAGGCGCCGTTCTCTGGTGGATGGGCGACGAAACCCATCCCAGGCTCAACCCGGATGCCCACCATTCGACGACAGCTGAATCTTGATCCAGGAGGCAGTGTGAGCTTTCGCTTGCCCATGCTGACGGACGCCATGGCCGCTGCGCTGACTCTGACGGGTTTTGAGATGCGGTTCGCGGGCTAGGCACGGTCCGCGGTCTGCAAGGCGGGATGAATGACTTCACAACCGCTGACAGCGGTCTTCCACGAACACATTGAGCCTAGCCCTGTAACCAATTGGAGCCAACCAGCGAATAGCCTCCTGTACACCCTGGAGGTTTCATGTCAAAGACTGTCGTTCTCGCCCGCCCCCATCCCTTCATCGCCACCGAGATGGGCCCCCTTCTGGAGGGCCTGGGGTATCAGACGAAGAAGCCGGACCATCTGGCCGATCTGGACAATATGGTTGGCGGTGCTAAGGGAGCCGTAGTCTCACTTGCTCTGTCATCTCCCATAGGGGAGATTGCTGAGGCGGTGGTACGTCGCCTGGGAGCCGTGTCAGACAAACTGCCGTTGATCTTCACTTCCATGCTACCGTTTGAACAGGCCAAGCAGAACTTGGGGCGTCTGGCTCAGGCCATACAACTGTCGGTGACCTTGCTGGGCGTCGATGATGCAATGGCAAACGCCTCGAAGCTGGGAAAGCGGGAGACGTTTGTTTACCTGAGCAAGGAAGACCTCACCGATCCGACTCGGCGGCAGGTGACGGAAAAATTGATTTCCCAGCACTTCCGTTGAGCCATGTCCCCGTGGGGGTCGCGACAGACAACGAATGAGGACGAGACATGGACACGCTAGACAAAATCAGCCGCTGGCTAACGTCGGGGGCAACACCGGAGCCGAAGTCTCCGGACCTTGCCACCCATGCCAAACCCTTGTTGGCCAGCCTGATGACCATGGCCTGGTTCGTCGAGGCGAGGGACCCTTACACGGGCGGACACCTGTGGAGGGTGTCAAGGTACGCACACATGTTGGCGTTGGAGGCAGGCCTGAGCGCGTCCGAGGCGGCCAAGATCAGTTTGGGCGGCTTCTTGCACGACATAGGGAAGATCGGCGTACCCGACGCCATCTTGCGCAAACCGGGCCGATTGACCGACGAAGAATTTGATGTCATCCGGACGCACCCCGACATGGGGCGGCGCATGCTGGCCGGGCACCCTTTGTCCCGGCTGGTACAAGATGCCGTCCACCTGCACCATGAAAGGCCCGATGGTCAGGGGTATCCGCAGGGTCTGACAGGCGAGCAGGTGCCGCTGATGGCCCGCATGGTCGGCATTTGCGACGCGTTCGATGCCATGACCAGCCACCGCCCCTACCGTGCCGGCATGGCCGAGGAGGCTGCACTGAACATCATCCAGTCCGGTCGGGGATCACAATTCGACGACCACTTGACAGAGCATTTTCTGGCGCTGGGCCGTAAAGGACTGTTGGAACATGTGATCGGGCACAGCGACGATGGCATACCCTTGCAGACCTGCCCCATGTGTGGCCCCACCTTGGTGGTGCAGCGTGATCGCCAACCAGGCCACCACATCTATTGCCGCAACTGCAGTGGCGAATTCAAGTTGATGCCCGCACAGAAGGGGTTGCATGCACAGCCGACCGGCGGCATGGGCCGCCCCAAGGACCTGGAGCCCGAACTGGACGTGCAGCTGATCGAGCGAACCGTAGCGCAAGCGGTGGAGCACTTGTCGGCTGCCGATCTGTTGGCAACGGCGGCGCTCGGCCATGTGCCAGAAGGGCCTCGGTGATGGCGTCCTCGCATGAGGACAAGGCCCGTACAGCAAACCCGGACCCTTTGGTCTCACTGCTGTCGCACTTTGCGCTTCAAGCCGGGGTCTTCTACACCGGGAACATCTGCGGCATTCACGATTTTGACCGCGATACCCAGCGCGGGCACTTGCACCTGATACGGCGTGGCGTGGTCAGGCTCGATGGCACTGAACGTGTGGAATACGACATCACCGAGCCCACTCTGGTGTTTCTTCCTCGACCGGAGTTTCACCGCCTGATTGCCGACAACGGTGCAGGCGCAGACGTGGTGTGTGGAACCGTTCACTTTGGCGGGGGGCGAAACCCGGTCACCGATTCACTGCCCGATGTCGTGATGATTGAGTTGCACCAACTCCAAGGTGTCGAAATGATCCTGGACTTGATGTTTCAAGAAGCCTTTGCTGTCCAGCGCGGGCGGCAAGCCGTGCTGGACCGGCTGTGTGAGGTGCTGGTAGTCATGTTGCTGAGACATTGCGTTGAGCATGGAGTAACCCGTGGAGGGGCGCTGGCGGGACTGGCCGATGCTCGCATAGCCCCAGCCTTGCAGGCCATGCACGACGCGCCCGCAAGCGCATGGAGCCTGGAAACCCTTGCCCAGGTGGCCCACATGTCCCGCGCCCGTTTCGCCGCACGCTTCAAGTCTGTGACCGGAACAACGGTGGCCGAGTATCTGACTTCGTGGCGATTGATGGCAGCGCAGCGACTCCTGGCCAGCGGTAAGGCACCCAAGGCCGTGGCCCACGAGGTGGGCTATGCCAATGCCAGTGCACTGGCGCGCGCGTTCACTCGAAAGTTGGGGGTGTCACCTCTGGCGTGGCTGCGAGCCCAGCCATTGTCCACCGACAGGGAGACGATCGGTGCCTGATTTGATACGTTCAGTTCCCTTTGCCGTGGATGCGACACCTAGCATGGGAACCAGGCTTGACGCTGGCGCACCTTGACCAGCGGGCCCGAACTGGAGAACCCCAATGTCAGCACCGTACATCCGAACGCTCAATGCCATCGACCCTGCAACCGCTCAGGGTGAACAGAAAGACATCCTCGACAAAGCCCTCAAGCAAGTCGGGTTCATCCCCAACATGTACGCCAACATGGCGAACGTCCCGGGCGTCCTGAGCACCTACCTTCATGGCTACGACCTGTTCCGCAAGCAGTCGGGTTTGAAGCCTGCGGAACAAGAAGTGGTTTTCTTGGCCATCAGCCAGACCAATGGTTGCAAATACTGCACGGCGGCCCACAGCATGATTGCAGACAAGATGTCGGGCGTGCCGGGTGATGTGCTGCAGGCCATCCGGGCCGGTCAACCCATTGCGGACGCACGTTTGGCCGCGTTGTTTGCGCTGACGCAGGATCTGGTGAAAAACTTGGGGCAACCGTCTCCGGCCAAGGTTCAGGCATTCCTGGATGCGGGCTTTGAAGAGAGCCACTTGCTTAACATCATCCTTGCCGTGTCTGTCAAGGTGCTGAGCAATTACTCGAACCACGCCTTCGGTACTGAAGTGGACGAGCGATTTGCCGCTTACAAGGTCGCTTGACGATTGAAACCATGACGCCTTCCCAAGTCCCTCAAAATTTCGTTCGGCAGATGGGGTGCACCCCTGACGACTTGCTGCGGTGGCTGCCCCGGGCTCTACCTGGCGCAGACCTCAAGGTACAGCCAGCGGAAAACGTCTGTCTGGCGAGGTGGGACTGGGGGACGTTGACCATGCGTTGGACGGTCCGTCCTCCACGACAAATTGCCTTGCTGAACATTCCAACCATGGATGTGGCGTTTGAGTATGCTGGGGCCACAGACGAACAGCGTTTCCAGATCCAACGCCGGTTCGACCTTGAAACCCAGCGGGGAGGTGGTTGATGAGAAACATCCAGGGTGTGGTGTTTGATGCCTATGGCACTTTGTTCGACGTTTACTCGATCGGACGCAAAGCTGAGCAGCTTTTCCCGGGCATGGGTGCAGCCATTTCAACGGTTTGGCGCGACAAGCAGATCGAGTATTCCCGATTGGTGTCGCTGTCTGATCCATCGCAGCAGGGCAGCCGCCACTACCAGTCGTTCTGGGTGTTGACCCGTGCCGCACTCGAGTACAGCCTAGCCCGGCTTGGCCTGGCCTATGACCAGGGGCAAATCGAGGGTTTGATGAACGGCTACGCCACACTGGACGCTTACCCCGAATGCGAGGATGTGTTGCGTGCCGTCAAGGCCCTGGGATTGCCCACGGCGATTCTTTCCAATGGCTCGCCAGAGATGTTGAGTTCGGCGGCGGACAGCTCTGGCTTGAGTCACCATCTGGACCACTTGATCTCTGTGGACGGCGTCAGGCAATTCAAGACCAGCCCCGTCTGTTATGAACTGGCTCCTCTGACTTTGAAAATTCCGGTCGAGTCGCTGCTGTTCGTTTCCTCCAACGCATGGGACGTCTTGGGGGCAACGTGGTACGGATTTCAGACCTGCTGGGTGAACCGGCAAGGGCTGCCCTTCGAGAAAC
>JACCDQ010394312.1_pt1 | contig 23598 bp, 22 predicted proteins | sample 7446031 | NCBI WGS metagenome assembly JACCDQ01 (sample SAMN15323442, study PRJNA562643) | freshwater metagenome | isolation source: river surface water | place: USA:Blue River Watershed | collected 2017-08-17 | reverse complement strand
TTTAACGCTTTTACTTCTTTATTCAACACATCATAATCCACATATTTATCAGTTGAAACGTCTTCTTCTTTATTGCTGTAAAAAATACCAATAGATATAATTGCATTCGAGTCATTCTTAAAATAACGGTCATTCAATCGCTTTACAACCGAATGATAATCGTACCAACCACAATCCTTATCTGACAGCGAATACACAATATGGCAACGACCAAATTGTCCAAAAAACTTTTCTTGAGGAAACTGATTCAATAGCTTAGAAAGATTTCTAAACATATTCTCTTCCCTCCATGCATGTTGTAAAGTTGAATTATCTAATTGATTCCACGTATTGCAGTCGTCAATATCTCTAAACAAGGATAAAAATTCTTTATAATCATCACCTAACCATTGTTTGTAAAAATCTTCTTTCAACTTCACACTTTTAATAAAGTTAACTAAAGCTACATCGGTATATGCCTCAACTGGAGCAGCAATTTCTACTGCTGCGGAATCAACAGCCACTAATTCATCATCGTACGTTTTAGTTCCAGATAAATTGGTACTTTGGCTCTCCCAGTTGCTCCATCTACTATCAAAGCTACTCTGAACGTATTGATTGAAATCAAATACGTCTTGCAATATTTCCAATGGAATATTCCGACCTGACTTTTTAGAAACCTTCTTAAAAAACTCGTACATCCGATCCGCAGATAAATCTTCGAAACGTTCTACATCCACTCCATATATCTTTATTCGATCTTCAGGTTTTAACTTTTGGTTCCAATCGTGAAGTAGATAGAAAATCTTCATGTATCTGGGCGACGATACGCTTTGCAAATAGCGAAGTGCTTGTGAATCATTATCGCATATAAAACGCTGCATGTAATGTGCTCTGCTTGGACTCATTTCGATGATATAATTTCGATATCCAGCATTTTCATACAACGCTCTCATCATGGTATATTCCATCAGTGAGTTAAACGCCACTTGATAATGATTTTCACCCGTTAGTACAATTCGAGCTTTACGCGCTTCAGGAAAAATTTCTTTTAAAGCATCATTGTTAGCATAATCTTCTGAATTCAAGTTAAACACATGAGCTTGGGGTATTACTTGTGATTTGAGGGATAGTGTCAACACTAAAAGGCCCGAAAACAACAAAATATGCTTTTTCAATGATATATGGGTAACGAATTTTTCTAATTTCATATAGATAATAATAAAAGTGAATGCCGTTAAATGACAATTAATGTTGATTGAATAAAATACCTGCCGACACAGAAGCGTAGAAACTACTCACTGAAAAACGATCAGAAGAATTAATATACTGGTCTCTAAACTGCCAACGTCGATCTGAAAAATCCCATTGGTAGCCACCGTGTACTTTCAAATACAAATACTTCAATTTTAGTTTCGATTCCACATAAATCCCGTAAACAAAAGATTTATTTTCAACCACTTCTGTCCGTTTTGCATTAAAAACATAGGTTCCTGTTGCCGTCTGGGGCATCACAATTCGCTGAACAAAGTGACCATAAGTACCACCGGATCCAAACTCATAAAATCTACGCTTGAAAATTCCTCCGCTTGAAAATCCGATATATCTCGAAGTGTATTCAGCAGGTGATTTAAGTTCATCATTCAAACCAGAAACCAATCCGTTATTTACATGATATGAAAATCCTGACATGGTATTATCGGGTGTTATCCATGCTTCAAAACCCACAGCACTCAATTGACTTAGAGGAGCTATTCCATAAGAGCTTAAGGTCTTATTGATGGTGGAATTCAATGCACTTTGGCTTTTAAATATTTGCATGTAAGACGCACCTACACCCCATTGCGTTTGTCTGCGATAACGAGTTGAATTCGAATTTTCATCGTATGAAACATGGGGTACTGTATAGACCATAGACGCAGGTGTATCCATCGAAGCCATAGCTGTATCCATCGCAGCCGTAGTATCCATTAATATCGCTGAATCTGCAGCTATTCGGTACTTTTCAAGTGTAATTTCATTGTTCTTCGAATTAAATACATCAAAATCTTGCCAAATTAAAGGTGATTTTGTGCTTTCAACTAGAGAATCTTCTGATTCACTGTTAGCCATCTTATTCCAAACACTATAGGGCAATTCCGAGAAATAATTTTTTAATAAATAACCATAAGGTAATTGAAAAGGGATCTCAGATTTGTCGTAATCCAAATACCTCAATATCACATAAATACTGGCTATTTTAGAATCGTCGCTCTTGACCGTACTCCAATCTTTCGACAAATTTAAATTGCTGATTGTTATTGAATTTTCAGATTGCGCTATCAACTGCTTGAATTCTTTTTGAGAATACAAATCGTTATTCAACTTATCAGCGATTTCAGTAAACTTGGATGAATTCGACGCCAATTTACAAGATGCTTCCCACATTTGTAGTAATCGATAATCATTCCAATTCGGAGTTGCTGAATTGCGCCATTTCCAATTAATTTTTAATGGATTCAACAACACAAATTTGTAATAAGCAGAAATGGCATCAAATGAAGTTTCTTCATTATAGGAACTTGAAAATGTAAACTCATCATCATCCTCTCCTTTTAATTCTTTGTAATATTTCACTGAATCCATCCACAATTGCGACTTCCAAAACGCTCGTAAACTTTCATAATGAATCTGAACATCTGAAATTTCAGCTGGAGTTAACGCAGTACCAAAAGAATTCAATTGGTTCTTTTCAATATAATGCAACCACATTCCCAACATCTGTGAAGTTTGCAAATCGGGATTACCCCAATCACTTATATATGATGGTGTATAATTTCTTTCGGAAAGTAGGGTAATCTGCTTCAATCTATTTCGTTGTGACTCGGATTTTTGAGTCAACCACGTTTGAATACTATCGAAAAAACCCAAATAATATTCTCCGTAATTACTTAAATAATCATCATCCGGATTCAATAAACTCCAGCCATAATATTCTAATCGATTCCATTCTGTAGAATCAGAAATCGACGTTCGCAAAGCTTCTTGTAAAAAATACGATTGAGTGATATTTAAATCCGACCAAATCACAGCTGGTAATTCCCCAGTATCCACCTGAATAATTCGATCGATAACAGCCAAAGTCTTAATATTTCCAGCTTTAATCGCAGGAATTTCCTCAACAAGGCGGATTGTTCTATCTTGTTTCGCCTCCGTATATGGCTGTCCCGGAGGAATTAAAGGCAGAGCGTTCAATTTTTCTGGGGATGCATTTTCTCCTGCGTCATTTTTGACAACCGAAGCCTCAGTGGAGGCCTCCCATTTTGCAGATTTGCTTCCCGAGTTTAAACTGGTAGAAGTGGGTGCATTCGAAATGGGTTTAATTTTCCCCGGATCGTTGAGATTTACCTGAATTTCCTGTGAAAATAAGGTTCCACTCACCATCAACAAGCTCAGAAAAAGTCCTGTTAATCGGATTGGCTTAGAAGGAATTTGCATATATGATCGAATTGAATGTGTAAATAAATAGATGCTAAGATAGTGCAGAAATCACAGACTTCTAAACGATGTTCATGACTTGTTCTTTAATCTGTTCCAATTTTTCTTTCATTTGAACCGCACATTGTTGCATAGGGAAAAAATTACTTTTCACTCCCAGGGTGTTCATTTCTCGTCCCATTTCTTGAGCAATAAAATTCAATTTTCTTCCTTTGGGTTCTTTACTCAGTGTTTCAATGAAATAGGTTAGATGTTGACCCAAACGTTGTTTTTCTTCAGCAATATCCCACTTATCTAAATAAATTAACAATTCTTGCTCCAAACGATTCATATCCACTAAATTCTCAGACACGTGGTCTAAAACATTTCCATAGACCCGTTCTTTCAACGATTCTCGGCGATTCCCTTCGTGTTGCTCGATTGCCATTAATTCTACCGAAATTTCATCAATTAAACTGCGCAACTTTTCGCCTGTAGCTTTTCCTTCAACTAATCTAAATTCATTGAGTTGAGCCGCAGCTTGCAGAGTAACTTCCACTATTTTCTCCTTGATTTCGGGAGATATTTCCCTTTCCGCTGTAGTTATTACTTCGGGAACTTTCAATATTTCTCTGAATGGATCTTTAAACTCTACCCCTAAAAAATCGCTTAAAGAAGTCAAGGTTTCCAAGGAACGCTTGGCCAATGCTTGGTTCACTTGCAATTCTTGCTGAGCATTTTGAGGATCCAATAATTTTATGTTATAACTGCATGTAATTGTTCCTCTTTCCAACTTTTCTCCCAACAAACGTCGTAAAGAAGGATCCAGTTCACTTAAAAAACGAGGCAACCGTATGTCGGCTTCAAAATACCTGCCATTTAATGCCTTAATTTCACATTGTACTTTTATCCATTCATTTTCAAACGCAGCTCGACCAAATCCAGTCATGCTTTTTATTTCTTCTTTCATGCTATTCAGCGAAATTAACCAAAAATTTATGCCTTCGTCGGAAATCTTAATCGAATTATCTTTACTGTGAGTATTATTCTGTCATTTAACGAGTGAATCAGTTAATTTTGCAATAAATTTAACCTCTATTAAATCGTTAAATTATTCCAATCAATTACTTAGTCAACAGCCATTATGACTCAAAAAAAAACCAATTTTAACCTGATTTTATTATTCGGCCTTACTTCAATCGCACTATGGATTAATTCATGTACTTCCAATAAAAACGATTCATCCAACGAAGAAACCAATACGGCTCAGAAGCTAATTTTACAACCCACTCAACATTTCAATGCCGACTCGAGTTATGCGTTTATAGAAAAACAGATTTCTTTTGGGTATAGAATACCGGGTACTACAGAACATAAAAAATGTTCGGAATGGCTGGTAAAAAAATTGGGATCTTATGTCGACTCTGCTCACATACAAGTTGGTTCGGCAACTACTTTCGATGGTAAAAAAATCCCGGTTTACAACATCATTGGAAGTATTCATCCCCAAGCAAAGAAAAGAATGTTGCTTACGGCCCATTGGGATAGCCGGCCTTTTGCAGATCAAGATACCGACGATCAAACTAAACCCATTCAAGGAGCCAACGATGGTGCCAGTGGAGTTGCCGTTTTGTTGGAGTTAGCTCGCAACAGTAAAATTCAAAAAATTCCAAATGATGTAGGAATTGACTTCATTTTCTTCGATGCAGAAGACTGGGGCAACTCCGATCATGAAAATTCTTTCTGTTTAGGAAGCCAATACTGGGGTAAGAATTTGCACACTCCAGGCTATAATGCCCGATTTGGAATTTTGCTGGATATGGTGGGAGGTAAAAATGCAGAATTTTTGTGGGAATCCAATTCCAATGAATGGGGGAATACGATTTTACAACATGTTTGGACTGTAGGACAAGAATTAGGATACGGCAATTACTTTAAAACAGTAAATACACATCCCGTTATTGACGACCACGTATATGTATACCAAGCAACTAAAATTCCCATGATCGACATTATTCACTACACATCAGAAGGTGGATTCACTCCCGAATGGCACACTCATCAAGACAACTTGAGTAATATCGACAAAAACACACTTAAAGCGGTTGGTCATACCTTAGAGAACGTAATTGCACAACCGCCAGCAAGTTTTCATTATTAATTTAGTTTTTATCGAGAATTCATTGATCTTGTTGTTTCATTGATTCAAGCTCCAATCAATAATCGAATTAATTTTAAAATACCCTAATTTAAACCAAGATATTCTTGAAGTTCACTTTTATAACCCAACAGTCATGAATCACAACCCAAACAAACTTGACATTTTAGCCATTGCAGCTCATCCCGATGATGCAGAATTAGCTTGTTCAGGAACCATAATAAAACATATTAAGCAAGGATATAAAGTGGGTATCCTCGACTTAACCGAAGGCGAATTGGGAACTCGTGGAAATCGTCAATTACGTTACGAAGAGGCTAATAAAAGTTCTCAAATTTTAGGAATTCACTTCCGTCACAATTTAAATTTAGGCGACGGATTTTTCGAAATAAACTCGGATTCATTGATGCGAATTATTGAAATACTGCGTTTTACGCAACCTGAAATTATTCTAGCCAATGCTCCATCCGATCGCCATCCCGATCACGGTAGAGCCTCCGAACTCACAACCAGAGCTTGTTTTCTATCTGGACTACCCAAAATTGTCAGTCATTGGAACGATCAAGAGCAAACAGCTCATCGGCCAAAAAATATTTACCATTACATCCAAGATCGAAATTTGAATCCAGATATTATTGTTGACATCACCGACGAATATGCCACTAAAATTGAGAGCATTAAAGCATTTTCAAGCCAGTTCTTTAATCCTAACAGCAAGGAACCTATAACTCCAATTAGCACCCAAGATTTTTTTCATTTTATTGAAGCTCGAGCTCGAGAATTTGGACGTCCCATAGGCGCAACCTATGCAGAAGGTTTTAAAGTTGAAAAAGGCATAGGTGTAAACGACTTGTTTTCAATAAATTAATTTTGATTATTTTAAATATTTATTAATTTCACCTTCTCTAACAAACTTAGTCGTGATGCAACTTAATACAAAATATTTTTTATGGATAATTTGTTTGGTTGCGGGAACCTATTCTCATGCTCAACAAACAGTTGATCAATTGATGAAAATTCGTCCGATTTCTATTGTAGAGCATCCTACTAATTCGGAAGAGAATGTTATTTTTCTTCCCATGGAATTCTCCAGTTCCAAATTTATAAAACCTCCCAAAAAAATCATTGTTCCCGAGGGTAAAGAAGTTGTCACTGTACATTTAGTTTACACTAAATACCGCCAGGTGGATACCTTTAATCAGCCCATGTTAAATAGAAAGCGATTTGAAAATCTCCAAGCACTTTTCCCAGAAGTATTTAACATGAAACAAGTTGAATGGCGAGTTTTAGAACAACGAAAAGCGAAAACTGAAGGCGACGCGAGAAAAATGTACCACGGATTTATTATTTTCCTGCGAGAACCGCCATCGGAAGAAAAACTGTCTGCGGAAAAATGGTTAATCAATCGCATCTTACTCAATTTTCATGATTCAATAATTGATGTACCTGAGAGAACTTTGTATCGTAAACGAAAACGACGTGTAGAAACGGGTTTGTATATTCCTAGAAACTCAAGAAAAGCAGCGAAAGGCATCCGCTATAACAGTCGCAGTATTTGGTTTAGAGAACCAGAAATGACCACGGTTATTGATTCTATCCCCCGAAAAAAAATAAAGGGATACAAAAAAAGAGTGGGCGTTTTTAATGGTGGAATACTTGCAAATACCAATGAATTTGATGCCCTATTAGCAAAAAAAATGACGGGTAAGTGGATTGTAGTTACCGATGTTACAGCCTCTATGGCTCCCTATTCAGCTCAAGTTTTAGCCTATATTAAATTTAACGAAGACCTAAGAAAAAACGGACATTTTTCATTTTTCAATGATGGAAATGGCGCTCCACACATGCTCAAAAGAATTGGTGCTTCGGGAGGTATTTATACCTGTAAATACAACGAATTTGATTCCATTTACAATACCCTGGTTACAGCAATGCAAAATGGTGATGGTGGAGACATCCCAGAAAACAACATAGAAGCTATTCTCTCATCGATTCAAAAATGGCCCGATGCAGACTCCATTCTTATGATTGCAGATGCTAAAGCACCAATTAAAGATATGATGTTGCTCAAATTTGTAAAAAAACCAGTTTCTGTTGTGTTATGCGGAAACGTAAATGGCGACATACCTAATGACTATTTAAATCTCGTTCGAACCACAGGAGGTAGCATCATTCAAACCGATGATGAAATTCGCGACATCAAAAAACTCAAAGTAGGCGACACTTTTGATTGCGGTGATCGAGTTTATAAACTTACCGATAAAGGAATTCTTCGAATTGAGTGATTTTTGTCATTTTCATTCTGTAGGTTTCCTCGTAATTTTGCAACGTCATGATCGAAACCGACATTATCATTATTGGGGCTGGACCCGTGGGTTTGTTCACCGTTTTTGAAGCTGGTCTTTTAAAACTTCGCTGCCATATAATTGACGTATTGCCTCAGCCTGGAGGGCAATTAACGGAAATTTACCCGAAAAAGCCCATTTATGATATTCCAGGTTTTCCAGAAGTTCTTGCAGGTGACTTAATCGATAATCTAATGAAGCAAATCGAACCGTTTAAACCCGGTTTTACACTCGGTGAAAAAGCAGTTTCAATTGAAAAAATTGACGATCTAAACTTTATTGTTACCACAGAATCTGGACTTCAACATAAAGCTCCTAACATTGCAATTGCAGGTGGTTTAGGAGTGTTTGAACCTCGAAAACCTCCTATTTCAAATCTCTCAGAATTTGAGAAAAAAGGAGTGGATTACATGGTTAAAGATCCAGAAAAATACCGCAATAAAAATATAGTTATTGCCGGTGGCGGTGATAGTGCATTAGATTGGACCCTATTCTTAAAAGAGGTGGCAGCTAAAGTAACGTTGGTTCACCGAAGCGGCGAATTCCGAGGGCATTTAGATTCTGTGCAAAAAGTGATGGATTTTAGTACTTCTGGTGATTTAAATTTACTCACTTACACCGAAATAACTGAATTAAAAGGCACTTCTGACAATCTAACACACGTGGGTGCTAAATCCAAAGACCAAGCTGAATTACAATGGATTGAAACCGATTACTTCTTGCCTCTTTTTGGCTTATCTCCAAAGTTGGGCCCAATCGCCGATTGGGGATTAAACATTGATAAAAATGCCATATTGGTAAACACAGAAGATTACAGCACCAACATACCCGGTATTTATGCCATAGGTGATATCAATACATACAAAGGAAAATTAAAACTAATTCTCTGTGGTTTTCACGAAGCAACTCTTATGGTACAAAGTGCATTCAAACGAATATATCCAGATAAAAATTTAGTTTTAAAATACACGACTGTTAACGGCGTTAATGGGTTTTAACTGGTTCCTAAAATGGAATTAATTAAACTTAATTTCCAAGTGTTTTCAATTCCAATTGCAACTCACTATTAAGGGAAGTAAATTTGTCGATAAATTCACTGCTATGTTTATCCGCAAAGCCATAAAATACAGTTTAATCCTTTTTTGCATTTCACTGTTACCCGTATTCCTTTACAAATGGGTAAATCCATCTTTTACTTGGATTCAATCTTCACAAAGTGAATTAAGAAAATACGAAGGCGAATGGGTCGACATTGAAGACATTCCAGATCATTTTGAATTAGCAGCCCTAGCCGGTGAAGATCAACGTTTTTTTGAACATCATGGATTTGATTTTAAAGCCATTCAACAAGCAATAAATCACAACATGAAAGGAAGAAGCGTTAGAGGGGCTAGCACCATCAGTCAACAAACTGCTAAAAATGTTTTTTGTTGGGAAGGTAGAAGTTGGTTGAGAAAAGGGCTCGAAACTTACTACACGTTATGGATTGAACTCATCTGGGGAAAAAAAAGAATTTTAGAAGTGTACTTAAATGTCATTGAAATGGGAAGAGGCGCTTTTGGAATTGATGAAGCTGCACATTATTACTACTCCAAATCAGGTAAAGAATTAACTCGAAGAGAGTCAATTAATATTATATCCATGTTGCCATGTCCTAGAACGTGTGGAATTAATCATCCCATTTCAAGGAAACGGCAATTTGCCATTAACAAGGCCATGAGGAAATACGGATTAAAATTAGATTATTAATTTGTTTTTCAAATACCCTTGAAATTCTAACTTTGGTTGTCTGTTTTACGAAGAGGGGTCAAATCCCTTACTACTTCATTTTACATCAATTTAGATTTTTGGGGATGCCAAATAAAATTGCAAATATTGCTGGTTTTTGCCTTGTTTCATTCCGATAAAATCGGCTTTTAGCTAACTACATCACTGATTCGTCATTTGTGATATTTATCATAGTATTATTATAAATTCTTACTTATTTTCGAAGTACCAATTAAGTTTTAAAATAATAGTGATTTCACTACTCAAAAAATATCGTTTTCCATTTATAATCAATGCAATCGTTATAATTGCATTGAACTTTCAATGGTTAGCGCAAGTTTGGGTAGTGGCAAATTTCTATATTAATCGAGAACAAATAATCGCCGAATCTTGCGTTCAACGAAATAAACCAAAGAATTGTTGTCAAGGAAGTTGTCAATTAGAAGCATCTTTACAAAAAGTCAACGTTGCCACAACAGAAGCTGGAGCACACCCTATAATCAACATTCAAAATTTTGAATTCTTCAGTGAATTGATTCCTGTAGATTTAGCTATTCCTGGAAAGTTGCAATTATTCCGTTCTATTATAAATTCTGACAAAACGGTCATCGGATATTTCCCGGATATTTCGCATCCTCCTTGCGTGTAAAAGCAAATCCCATTTTTTTCAATCAGAATTTTAAAGATGTAGCTTATTTTCTATTACTGAAAATGAACTAAATGTTTTTGCACGGTTTCAAAATTCAAATAATTTGAAACCGATATCTATTTCATATTTACATTTCTATTCATCCAATTATTTAAAATCAAATCAAAATGAAAAACTCGTTTATTAAAACTATTGCATTAGCAACCATAGCATTATTTGCAACTATCAGCTTCCAATCGTGTACCGATGAACCTACAGAACCAAAAAACACCAAAGGTACATTAACCGTTGAATTTGAACACGTTTGGGGACTCGATAAAGCTCCATTCTACATGAACACACCTTTGTTGCACCCAATGTCGAAAGACACTATTTCGGTAAACTTACTAAAATATTATGTTTCAAATATTGTGCTTACCAACGCCAACGGATCTAAATACATAGTTCCCGAAAGCTATTATTTAATTAGTCCTGAAGAAAATTCCATTGAAGTTAAAGATGTTCCCGCTGGAGATTATACAGGAATGGAATATATAATTGGTGTGGATAGTGCACGAAACAACAGCGGCATTCAGACTGGAGCCTTAAACCCATCGAACGGTATGTTTTGGAGTTGGTCTACTGGGTATATTTTTGTACGAATTGAAGGAACATCACCACAATCTCCAACTGGAATGTTTTTGTATCATTTGGGAGGATATACATCACCATTTAATGCTATAAACAAAAGAAATTTCACATTTGATCAAGAAGTTCTCACTGTAGCACCTACAGCAAAACCTACTGTTCATTTCACCGTTAATGTAGCAAAAATTTGGCATGGACCTGTAAAAGTAGCAGACCTCAATGTAATTCACAATGTTGGTGATAATGCGGTTTCTATGGCTAAAAACTATAGCGACGGATTTTTATTCGACCACATCCATAAATAAATTTGAAATCACCATTTAATGGAATACGGAGAGTTTATTTAGCTTTCTGTATTCCATTATTATGTAATCAATTAATCGGTATACCATTATTCTGTAGCAATTAACTGGTATTCCACAGTTCTGTAATCCATTAATCGGATCAACTTTATTGATTTTCTCAGATCACAAAATATTTTTCAGTCTCATTAAATTCACACACAGTGAAAATCCCCCAATATACCGTATTACTCATAGGAAGTATAGGCCTCGCTATACTTAGTTGTAAGCCCGAACCCACAATAACCAACCCTGAATTCACCTATCCAGAGGAGTTTGGAAGCATCGCCTACCCCAATCCGAGTAACAGACCTACTAAAGCAGGAATTGAATTAGGCCGCCATTTATTTTACGATGTAAACCTCTCATTGAACAGAACGATATCTTGTGGTTCTTGTCACGCACAAGTTCATGGTTTTGCCGATCATAATTTGCCTGTTAGTTTCGGCATTTACAATCGTAAAGGCATCAGAAATTCACCCTCAATTATTAATATGGCCTGGTCTCCTACTTTTATGTGGGATGGTGGAATTCGACATTTAGATGTAATGCCCATCGCTCCGTTTACAGACACAAACGAAATGGGAATGACATTACCCGGTGTTATGGAACGAATAAAGGAAAATTCCAAATACCTGAATTTGTACCAAAAAGCATTCCCCAACAAGGAAATCAACGAAGAAACCACCCTATTGGCTTTATCACAATTCATGCTCTCTCTAATTTCTAATAATTCAAAATACGATCAAGTAAAAAAGGGAAAATCTCAATTCAGCACCTCCGAATCGAATGGGTATGAATTATTCAAAACGCATTGTAATAGCTGCCATTCTGAACCTTTGTTCACGAATCATCAATTTGAGTACAATGGAATTGTAGCAATTGAGTCCGACCCTGGTCGTTACAGAATTACACAACACCCCAACGATAAATATCGATTTAAAGTTCCCACATTGAGAAATACCGAAATTACCTATCCTTATATGCACAATGGAAGCATTCGAACATTAGACGAAGTGCTGAATAAGTATGTAGAATCGAGTCATATTGAGTCAAACAGGAATTACAGTGGCAAGCTAATACCAATTACATTAAGCGAATCTGAACGCAAAGATTTGATTGCATTTATTAAAACTCTGACTGATTACGACCTCACTTCCAATCCCAAATTTTCTGAAATTCATTAAATTCTCATCATGCAAATTTTCAACTATCCTATACATTCAATAAATAAATACTACTCCCTTAACCGATATTTCATTGGCTTAATCGTTATTTTCACCCTGGCTTTGTCATCCCCCAAAAAACTTAAAGCCTGCGATGTATGTGGGGCATCCGCTCAGTTAGGTTCCACATCTATGGGATTCAGTCAATCAATTACCAGGCCACTAATTGGAATTAATTTTGTTCATTGGGGATATCAAACTTCGGCTATAACGAATTTAGGAAATCCGTATACAACTGTCGATAAAATTCAATCCTTAAATCTAAATTACGCACAATATATCCATCCCAAAATTCAGATTCAGATGAATTGGGGAGTGAATCAAATTATTCGAAGAAATGCGTACAATGAAAATAAAACTGAGTCTATAATGGCCTTGAACGATTTAAATTTTTTAGTAAATTATAAAATAATTGATAATCGAAATCAACCTTTTCAGAAAAACAAATTCTTATGGTTAGTAGGCGTAAACAGCAAATTACCCAACGGTCATTACCAGATTCGAGATCTAGAAAAGCGAATGATTCCCCAACAATTACAGCCCGGAAATGGTTCCTACTCCTTAGGATTACAGTCATTTGCTTCATGGAATATTAACAACATAGGTGTGGCATTTCAAACTCGAATTTCTCGACCGTTTGTCAACGAGTTGAACTATCTACCGGGTTTGAATGGAGGTTTTCAAACCGGATTGTATTATTTGCGGGACTTTAAAAACAAAAACAACTCCAAAACAATAAAATTGATCCCCCAACTGGGTTTGAAGTGGGATTTCAATCAATCGGATCGACAATATGGCGAAATAATACCCACAACAAAAATGCAAACAGGTCAATTATTTAGTCAAGTTGAACTGCTCACGCAAAACATGTATGCACATTTATTCGTTGGGATTCCGGTTCATCAATTATCTGCTCAAAACAGTCCAGTTTTACAACCAACGGTTCGCGTGGCCGTGTCATTCATTTTAAACAAAAAAGCCGAATCCGAAATAAAATGAACTTCGTTGTTATTTGGTAGGATGCACCTTGAATGTTAAACAATTCAGTCATTTTTAGTATTTTTGTAGTTATATGGCAACCACACAAGACGTTTCAGTAGGAAACTTTATCCGATTCAACGGTGAACTTTGCTTAATTACAGAATGGCAGCACAGAACTCCCGGAAACTTGAGAGCCTTTTACCAAGCGAAAATGCGTCGTGTAAAAGACGGTAAATCAGCGGAAAACCGCTTCAGAAGTGGAGAAACGGTTGAAATTGTTCGTGTTGAAACGCACGAATTGCAATATTTATATGAAGAAGGTGATGCATTCGTTTGCATGAATAACGAAACTTACGACCAAATTCCCATTCAAAAATTCTTATTTGGTGATGGTTCTCGTTTCATGAAAGAAGGCGACACCGTTATCGTTGCATTTGAAGGAGAAACTCCTATCTCTGCTGAACCTCCACAACATACGGTTTTGGAAGTTACATATACCGAACCTGGTGTTAAAGGCGATACCGCTACCAATACTCTAAAACCTGCAACCGTAGAAACGGGAGCAAGTGTAAACGTACCTTTGTTTGTTGACACCGGAGAAAAAATCCGAATCGACACACGCACTGGAACCTACGTTGAAAGAGTAAAATAATTTATGAAAGTACTTTCTGCTGATCAAGGTTTTTTGGCATTGCCAGAAGAACATTTAACTCAATTGGATTCTGCCAAAGTTGTAATTCAACAAGTGCCTTATGAATACACTTCGAGTTATCTTGAAGGTTCCAAATTTGGTCCCAAAGCCATCATCAATGCTTCTCACTATGTTGAATTTTATGATGAAGAATTAGACCAAGAAACGTATAAATCAATTGGAATTGCTACCCTTGAAGAAATGAACTTCGATGGTAAGGTAGATGAGGAAGCCATGCAATTGATCCATCAAGAAACAAAAAAATTATTGGATTTAAACAAGTTTGTTGTTTCATTGGGTGCTGAACACACCGTTACCAACGGATTTGCACGGGCATTTAAGGAAAAATACCCCAGTATTTCTATCCTTCAAATTGATGCTCACTCTGACTTAAGACAAGCATATCACGATAATCCCTATTCTCATGCAAGCGTAATGGCTAGGGTGAACGATATGGGAATTAATTTGGTGCAAGTGGGTATCAGAGCGCAGTGTATTGAAGAATCTCAATTAATAAAATCATCCGATATAATTCATACGTGGTATGCCCACATGTTAGACAATCAAGATCAGTGGATCGATGACTGTATTGACAAATTAGGGGATATTGTCTACGTTTCAATTGACGCAGATGGGTTTGACCCCTCTATCGTTCCCGCAGTTGGAACCGCTGAACCCGGCGGATTAACTTGGCAACAAGGCACAAAACTTTTAAAACGTCTTTGTGAACGTAAAAAAGTAGTAGGATTTGACATTGTTGAAATTGCCCCTCGTGAAATCGATTTAATTACCGAGTTTACTATGGCAAAACTATGTTATAAATTCTTAGGATATTTAACCAGCAACAACCAAATTTAATGCTAGAAAACAATCAAAGAATCTACCTCGATAATGCAGCTACAACCCCATTGGATGCTGAGGTAATAGAGGCTATGTTGCCTGTAATGTCTGAACATTACGGTAATCCCAGCTCCTCTCATGCTCATGGCAGAAAAGTAAAATCACTGATTGAAGAATGCCGAAGTAAGATCGCAACTTTATTGCATTGCAAGCCTTCTGAAATATTTTTCACCTCCGGGGGAACTGAAGCCGATAACATCGCTTTACGCAGTTCAGTGGAAAGTTTAAATATTAAACATTTAATAACTTCTCCAATTGAACATCACGCCGTACTGCATACAGCCGAAGAATTGCATGAATCGGGTAAAGTCATATTGCATCTAGTCAATATTTTACCCAATGGTCATGTGGATTTAAATCATTTACAAGAACTTCTCCATGAATTTCCCGGTGCTTTAGTCAGCTTAATGCACGCCAACAATGAAATTGGAAATCTGTTAGACGTTGAAACGGTAGGAAATATGGTCAGAAATGCCAATGGATACTTCCACTGCGATACCGTTCAAACTATGGGACATTTCCCTTTTAACTTGGAAGAATCTAAGATTGATTTTCTATGTGGAGCTGCTCACAAGTTTAATGGTCCTAAGGGAATAGGTTTTCTCTATATCAACAAACGAGTTAGAATTAAACCTCTCATCACGGGTGGAGCTCAAGAACGTGAAATGCGCGGAGGAACTGAAAATGTTTATGGCATAGTAGGTTTAACAAAAGCTCTAGAAATTGCATATCGAGATATAGATAAAAAGAAATCGCACATATCTCATTTGAAATCAGAAATGATTCAGTTATTGGAAAAGGAAATCCCAGGAATTGAATTCAATGGCGACTATTCTGGAAATTGCCTATACACGGTTTTAAGCGCTTCTTTCCCTCCAAACAATGCTGGAAATATGTTGCTTTTCAATTTAGATATTGAAGGAATTTCAGCCAGCGGTGGAAGTGCGTGTTCTAGTGGCGCCGTTGGTGGAAGTCACGTTATAAATGCTATTAAACCCAATTCCGATCGAACTACCGTTCGATTTAGCTTTGGCAAATATAATTCACTGGAGGACATCAAAAAAACAGTAGAAACCTTGAAAAAATGGTACAATTAGTACCATTTTTTCATTTTGTATTTTGTTATTTTGTAGTTGAATTATGGCCATATTGTATCTAACCCGCAAAGAGCATTTCAATGCTGCACATCAATTGTGGGATAACCGTTTATCAGAGTCTGAAAACTTTGAACTTTTTGGTAAATGTGCCAACCCTCATTTTCATGGACATAATTTTGATTTATACGTCTGCGTTAAGGGAGAACCCAACCCGCATACAGGGTTAGTAATGGATCTAAAAAAGCTGAAAGTAATAATACAACAAGAAATTATTGAGCATTTAGATCATCAGAATTTAAACCTAGATGTTTCTTGGTTAAAAGGCAAAATGCCTTCTATTGAGAATATTTCTGTCGAAATTTGGAATCGAATTGCACCTCATTTACCAGAAGGTGTATTGCTTCACAAAATTACATTGTGGGAAACTCAAAACAATTTTGTTGAGTACTTGGGCGAGTAAAATTAACGAATACTATCTCTACTACTTACTTTTTCGTGGTCCTCTCGAATTCCTTTTAGCGCAAAAAGATTCAATAAAAACGCCATAACCATCCAAAGAGCATGGGGATTTAATGTAGCTCCAATCACACCAACACTTAAGCTACTTTTGGTCAAATAATAATCTACCACCAACATACTTAACGTAATAATTGAGGCAATCAATGAAACAATAACAGCCTTCATCTGTTTGGTGCGATTCTTATATAGGAAAATAGCATAAAACGACGATCCTCCAACCAACATTAAATTGATCAAATTTATGTATTTGTAACTAATTAGAGGCTGAATCAAATCCATCCCTGTATTAACTTGCGACAAATACTTTAAATACATATACGTAATAGTATTATTATGATTCTTAATTGAAAATTCTGCATAAATCGGATTTTGAATGGCCAACAATGCAACTAAAATAAAAACCATTAACAAATAAAGTGTTTGAATTCGCTGAATCATACATCAAATTTAGCGCCAATTGACCAAATTTGCACTATTAATCTCCTACTTTGGCGTTTAGTGTAATTCGAATAGTAGTTTTATCAAATGGTATACTCTCTTTTACCGAAATATGGCCTTTGTGATAGTCTTCTACGATGCGTTTTGCCAAACTCAAACCCAATCCCCAACCCCTTTTCTTGGTTGTAAATCCGGGCTTAAAAATATCGCTTGTTTGGTTTCGGGGGATACCCTTTCCTGAATCGGTAATATCCAAATACATCCGGTGGTTTCTATATAATACCGAACAAGTTAAAACTCCTTCACCGTTCATGGCATCCACAGAATTCTTAACCAAATTCTCAATTACCCAATTAAACAAATTCTCATTTATCTGAACAAACAACGGTTTCTGATACAAGGTCCATCGAAACTCAACCGATGGGCTAATCCTTCCCTTCATATAATTCAGTGAATTCTCCAACACCAAATTAATATCTTGTTCTTTGAGTACCGGTTCCGATCCAATTTTTGAAAACCGTTCAGTGATGATTTTTAATCGATCCACATCCTTACGCATCTCCTCAGCAGCATTCTCAGGAAACATCCCCATTTCTAATACATCAACCCATCCCATCAAACTTGAAATGGGTGTGCCCAATTGATGAGCAGTTTCTTTGGCCAATCCCACCCACACTTGATTCTGTTCACTGCGGGTAGAATAAGAAAATGCAACATAACTCACCAACATAAATAAAGCCACAATTGCTAATACTACATAGGGATAGTATTCCAATTGTCGCAAAACAGTGCTTTTTCCGTAATATACTTTGTACGTGGTCTGTTCATCAATAGGAATATCAATAGGTTCATTTTCTGATTCGAATTGAACCAATTTATCCTTTAGTTTTTCGGGGGATATATTCTCTCCCTCTTTTACAATGTTGATATGCTGAATTATAGAGCCAGTTTCTGACACCAATATAGCTGGAATGGTTTCATTAGATTGAACAATTTTCAAATGAAATCCCAAATCACCCTCGCTAGCAGGATCTGTTAATATTTGTTCGGCATCTGCCCAAACTTCCATCTTCTTAGTTTCCTCAATGGCAATTTTATCAACCAATCTCTGAGATAAAAACAAGGTTAGAATACCTACCAAAATGGCAAACAATAAGAGAATTAACTTGATAAACCTCCTTAATTCATACGTATTAATTTTCTTTTTCTTGATCATCCAACTATTTCCTACTTTTTTCCATTAAACAGAAAATGTAACAATCTATGAATATCTTTACCTACTTCATATTCTCGGGCATAAATATAATTCACGTTACCTTCAAATGAAGTATTTGTCCAACCATTAGAACTAAAAATTACTCCTGGTTTCAATTTGGGAAGCATTTTAGACGAATCTAACCCCCTGTAACTCACCCACGTTTTAGATCCCCAAAAAACAGAAAAAACGGAAGCATATAACTGCCTTAGTGGCTTCCAAAATCCAATTAAAAACACCGATACAGGAAACAAAAGCAGCAAAAACAAGGCTACGATCAAATCAAAAACACGCTTTCTTCTCCGATTATATACTTCAGAAATGGCGTACTTTACATCAACGGTAAAGAGTTCTCCTGGCTCATTTTTCGAATCAGATCCGATTATAAATTCTCCTTTGTCGGGTGCGATTTTCAGTTGAACTTCAGATTCTGAAAAATCCGACATAGAACGCATAATTTCCGACGCAGGTACATCTTTTCCACTGAATATAATCAAGTTAGATGAAAATATTTCTGCGATTTCGTCTAATTGTTCAATAGATCCGATATGTTGAGTTTCGGCAATTGAATTCAGAGTTGAGCCAAACGATTCTTTGGATTTGGAAACACTCACTCTACCTAGAAGAGTATGTTTAACTTCACTGCGAAGCAATAGTTCTGAAATTCGATTGAATTCTATTTCTTCAGCAACGATTAAAATACGTTTATCATCGGAAGTTAAGAATTGGATTCCTCCCAGTTTAATTTTATCTAAGAGAACTCGAAACGCCAATACAATTCCTATGCTCCAAGCGGCGCCGATTGCTAAAATTGCTCTCGAAAATTGCAGCTCTTTAGATAAAAAGCCATAAACTGCAAATAACAATACAGCTCCGGCAAAACCTCCTCGAAACATTCGATATCCTTTGAACGGCTTATCATAGCCTCCAGACAACCATATTGAAAATTGAATTACTAAAACATATATAGGAATGTGCACCCAATAATATTCTTTTGGGTAAAAATCAGGAACATATTTATTGTACATTTCCCAATACTTCGCAATTCCCACAAAACCCAAAGCCATGAGCATAAAATCGGCCCCGAATAACACAATGTTATTCACTAACTGAACCAACAAAGCCAGTATAGCTCTTACATAAACGGCAATATTAATCCAAAAAGAAAACCAACCTGCCATTCGAGTTGAATAATGCTTTTTGGCAAATAGCACCATGGCATTATAAAAAACACGGACATAGTTTACGGATTTCTTTTTTGTACTTTCTCCTTTGTAATGAATTATGGTAGTTTCGGAAAAATATACATTTTTATAACCGCCAAGAGTGATCCGATAGGATAAATCAATATCCTCACCATACATAAAAAACTGCTCATCCAATAATCCTACTTTATCCAAAGTTTCAGAACGCATAAACATGAATGCGCCGGCCAAAACATCAACTTCGTGATTTTCAAATTCGCTCAGATATTTCATGTGGTAACGACCAAAATACTTACTCTTTGGAAAAAGACTGGATAATCCTGTCATTTTAAAAAAAGCCACACTTGGCGTCGGAAGTCCGCGTTTACTTTCGGGCAAAAACTTTCCTTTTCCATCAATCATACGCACACCCAACCCTCCAACCTCAGGATGACTATCCATATAATCCACGCACTTGAGCAAGGTATCATCCTGCAAAACAGTATCAGGATTCAGAAGCAAAATATATTTAGAATTGCTTTCGAGAATTGCTTGATTATTGGCTTTTGAAAATCCTACATTTTGCTTGTTTATAATAGTTTTAACCCATGGAAATTTGTCAATAACCATTTCCATACTTCCGTCAACACTATTGTTGTCTACTACCCACACTTCAGCATCCAATTGACGTGTAGCACGCTCAACCGAGATCAGCACCTGCTCTAAGAAATGTTTTACATTATAATTAACAATTACGACGGAAAGTTGATGCATGAGTTTGAACCAACGAATCTAATGATTTATCAAGAATTAACCGAATATTCTGTTCTTTGCAATAGAGATCTACCTAAAGTTATTTCATCAACATATTCAATCTCTCCACCTACTGAAATTCCTCGGGCGATGTTTGAAACTTTAGCGGTTGTAGAGGTTAGTTTTTTCGCAATGTAGTACATAGTAGTGTCTCCTTCTACCGTTGCACTCAAGGCGAGAATAACCTCTTGAACACCTTGATCCATTACACGATGAGGTAACGTTTCAATATTCAAATCAGAAGGGCCTACTCCATCCATGGGTGAAATCAACCCTCCAATTACATGATACACACCCTTAAATTGCGCAGTAGCTTCGATTGCCATTAAATCACTAAAATCTTCTACCACACAAATTTGCGTTTTATCTCTAGATGGATTTAAACAAATTTCACAAAGTTCATGATCACTAACCGTACCGCATTCTTTACACAAATGAAGCTCTGTTTTCAATCGTATCAAGGCATGGGCCATATCTGCAACTTCAATCTCAGGCCTTTTAAGTAAGTACATAACCAGCCGCAATGCGGTTCTTTTTCCTATTCCAGGAAAAGAAGATAACGACTCTACTGCCCTTTCTACTATTTGAGAAGTAAATTGCATGAAGCAAAATTACGCGAATCAATATGTTATTTCATGCGAATTCAATATTTTCACTATAACTTTGCACTCAAATGTACATCGAAGTACTTCAAGCAAAGATCCATAACGTTCGTATCACTCAAACCGAACTTAATTATACTGGAAGCATTACTATGGACATGGACCTAGTAGATGCTGCAGGTATGATACCCAATCAGAAAGTCCTTATTGTAAACAACAATAATGGAGAGCGTTTTGAAACCTACATCATCGAAGGCGAGCGCGGCACGGGTATTATTGGCCTAAACGGAGCTGCTGCTCGTAAAGGCCAAGTTGGAGATCAATTAATCATCATGACGTTTCAGTATTTGGAACCCCCAGAAGCCAAATTGCATCAACCCAAAAATATCTTCCCTGATAAAAACAATCGTTTGATTTAATTAGTATCACAGAACTTATTACGATCGTTCATTAATTTAACAATGAATGATTTGGTTTTATATTTATATTTGATCCTCAACGATTAAAGTTAAGATCTACAATCCTTCTTTATTTTGAAAAAAACCATCACTCGAATATTGATGCTCGTTTTTGCCGTAGCCGTTTTTGGCTATATTGGCTATTCAACCAACTGGACAGAAACGTTTAAAGCTCTTGAACAAGCCAATGTTAGCTTTATTATTCTTGGAGCAGCAATCATGCTTTTTGCCCATTATCTAAGAGCATTCCGCTGGGGAATTTTAACCAAAACCAATGGATTTCCCATTAATATACGAAGGGCTTTTTATTCAGTGATGACTGGCTATTTAGTCAATTCTGCCACTTCTCGAGGGGGAGAGGTGGTACGCTGCGCCGTTACCGCAAAAAGTGAAAAAGCTCCGGTTGAAATGCTTGTTGGAACTGTGGTTACAGAGCGTATTGTTGATTTGTTTACCTTAATTTTCATGGCACTACTCGGATTGATACTCCAATTCGACGAATTATTCGGTTTCTTTAAATCTTTTGTTATTACAAACATTATCAACAATTTAGAGTCTCCGAAATTCTGGTTGATTATAACAATTTTAGTTATTTTGAGTATTTGGTCTTTCCGATTCTTAAAAAAACGACAATCTCAGCAACCCAGTGAAGGTGGCATTATTCAAAAGTTCATAAGCGGAATGACCGGTATTTTTAAACTTAAAAATCCAACTATTTATATTATTTCATCCTTGGGAATTTGGTTTTGCTACTGGTTCTCTATGTATTTCCAACTTCAAGCTTTAGACATTACTCAACACTTAACATTAGCCGCTTCCCTTTCGGTTGTACTTTTTTCCACTTTGGGAATTATTGTTCCCATGCCTGGGGGTGCTGGCGTTTGGTATTTTATTGCACTAGGATTAAATATGGTGTATCATTTTAACTCAACCGACGCGAATACTTTTGGAGTCTTTACAGTGGCGTTCTCCAATATTTTTCAGATTGTTCTCGGGGGAATTTCTTACGGATTGCTGTTTTTAGAAATGCAACGTGCAGATAAAAAATTCGATAACAATGATCAAATTTAAAATGCAGTTAATTGAACCATAGCTTTAAATGACTAATTAAATGAGAAGTCCTATAATTTAACGTCAAATTATAAAATCAATTAAAATTTCAACTCTTTCAATAATTGAACCACCATGAAAACTGAAATATCAAAACATAAGATTTGGACCATAGATGAATGTCAAGAAAAAATCCAAAACATAAAAAATCAAGGAAAAACCATCGTTTTTACCAATGGTTGTTTTGATATTATTCATGCCGGACACGTGCATTACTTGAATGAAACCGCACAACTTGCTGATTTTATGATAGTGGCCATCAACTCCGATTCTTCCGTTCAAAGAATGGAAAAATCTCCAGCAAGACCCCTACAATCACAAGAATCCAGATGCTTAGTCATGTCAGCATTCGAATTCGTAGATGCGGTGGTGGTTTTTGATGAGGATACTCCTTTGGAGATTATTCAGAAAATTACTCCAAATATTTTAGTAAAAGGTGGCGATTACACCATTGAAACGATTGTAGGTGCGAATTGGGTTTTACAACATGGCGGTGAAGTTAAAACCATCAATTTTGTAAAGGGATATTCCACAACCGCTATTGAGCAAAAAATAATTCAAGCACATCAACACTAAAATTCCGTGTAAAATTCAAATTTCCCGTGTACGAAATTTCCTCTTTATTATTGTTTGGAACAATCCTATTTTGTTTAATCTATTACAGATATTGGAATAAAGTAGCCAAACACTTCAATACGGAAGAGATCCATCTAAGTTCAATTCCTCCTGGCCGTGTTTCTGTGATTATACCATTCAGAAATGAAGTGAGACACTTACCCAAATTGTTGGAATCATTACCAAAATGTGCATCATTTGATCATTTACAATTCTATTTTATCAATGATCATAGTTCTGATTTAAGTGTTAAAATAATTGAAGATTTCATTCATGCAACTCATTCAAAAAACATCTTTTTAATCCAACTGCCTGATTCAATAACCGGTAAAAAGAATGCCTTACGTTTTGGAATTGAACAAATTAAAAGTCCTTGGTTCCAATTAT
>JACCDQ011558690.1_pt1 | contig 23600 bp, 18 predicted proteins | sample 7446031 | NCBI WGS metagenome assembly JACCDQ01 (sample SAMN15323442, study PRJNA562643) | freshwater metagenome | isolation source: river surface water | place: USA:Blue River Watershed | collected 2017-08-17 | reverse complement strand
CCAGCCGCACATTGACGTCATAGCTCTCGTCATTCGGCGCGCGCCAGCTGCTGGTGGCGTCGCCGGCCAGCAGCGGCCGCAGTGTGCCGCCGATTTGTGCGACGCCGATGCCGAGGTCGGCCGCCAGTTCGCGTCGCGGCTCGATCCAGATGGCGGGTTTGTTCGGCTTCAGGCTGGTTTCCAGGTCGACCACACCCGGAATCGCGCGTATGCGCGCAATCGCGTCCGCCGACAGTTTGCCGAGCTGTTTCAGGTCGGGGCCGAGGATGGACAGGCGAATCTGCTTGTTGTCGCCGCCGACGCCGTCGAGCGCGCCGACGTGCGTGACCGTAATGCCGGGGATGCCGGCCAGCGAGTCGCGCAGCGGCTGGTTCAGTTCGCGCGTGCTGCGCTTGCGCTCGCTGCGCGGCACCAGCCGCGCGTACACCGTTGCATAGTTCTTGCCCTGCGCCGCACCGGTGTTGATGGTGGTGTACAGGTCGCGTACTTCGGGCAGCCGGCGCAGCGCCGCTTCGACCTGGCGCGCCTTGCTCTCGGTGAATTCGAGCGAGGAGCCGACGGGTGTATTGAAGATGACACCGGTTTCGGAGTAGTCCGCCTGCGGCACGAACTCCGTGCCGATCAGGCCGGACGCGGGAATCGCAAAGCCGGCGATGAAAGTCGCCACGGCCAGCGCCAGCGTGGCGACGCGATGCCGCAGTGACCAGGTCAGCGCCGCCTGATACTGGACCGACAGCCATTGCACCAGCCGTTCGAAGCGCGCGAGCAGGCGGCCGATGGTATTCGCATACCAGCCCCTGCGGGAGTGCTGGCCATGCGCTTCCGGGTCGTTCCATATCGACGACAGCATCGGGTCCAGCGTGAACGACACGAACATCGAGATCAGCACCGCGGCGGCGACGGTGATGCCGAACTGGTGGAAGAAGCGGCCGATGATGCCGCCCATGAAACCGACCGGCAGGAACACGGCGACGATGGAGAAGGTCGTGGCCAGCACCGCGAGGCCGATTTCCGCCGTGCCTTCCAGCGCTGCGCTGCGCGGGTCCTTGAGCCGTCCGTTGTCGGTCATGCCTGCATGGCGGACGATGTTCTCGCGCACCACGATGGCATCATCGATCAGCAGGCCCACGCACAGTGACATCGCCATCAGCGTCAGCATGTTGATGGTGAAGCCGAACATGTCCATGAACAGGAAAGTGCCGATCAGTGACACCGGCAAGGTCAGCCCGGTGATGACGGTGGAGCGCCACGAATTCAGGAACAGGAACACGATCAGCACGGTCAGCAGCGCGCCTTCGATCAGTGTGCGGCGCACGTTCTCGACGCCGACGCGGATCTGCCGCGAACCGTCCTTGATGACTTCCAGCTTCATGCCCGGATGCAGCGCATCCAGCGTCGGCTGCAGTTCGCGTATCACTTGCTGCAGCGAGTCGACCACCTCGATGGTGTTTTGTCCCTGCGCTTTCAGGATGTCGAGCGCGAGCGTGCGCCGACCGTTGAACAGCGCGAGGTTTTCCTGTTCCTGCTGGCTGTCGATGATGTCGGCCACCTGCCCGAGCAGCACCGACTGTCCGCCGCGTCGCGCGACCACGATGCGCGCGAATTCCTCGGGCTTTTGCACGCGGCCTTGCACCTGCACCATGCGTTCGCTCGCGCTGGTGCGCACCGAACCGGCCGGCAGTTCCTGATTTTCGTTGCGCACGGCGTTCATCACTTCATTGACGCCGATGCCGAGCGCTTCCATCGCGGCCGGCTTCACGAGAATCTGAATCTCGCGGCGCACACCGCCCACCAGCGTGACCGAACCGACGCCGCGCACGTTTTCCAGCCGCTTTTTCACCAGCTCATCGGCAATGGTGGTCAGCTCGCGCATGCTGTAGCGGCCCTTGCCGGGATCGTTTGTCACGGCAATCGAGAATATCGGCCGGTCGGCCGGGTCATAACGCGTGACGCGCGGCTCCTTCACTTCGCGCCGGAAGGTCGATTTGACCAACGCTACCTTCTCGCGCACATCCTGCGCCGCCTGTGCGGCGTCGACGGTCAGCTTGAACTCGATGATCACGACCGACAGCCCCTCGTAGGAGCGCGACGTCAGCGCGTTGATGCCGCTGATCGTATTGACGGCTTCTTCCACCTTGCGCGTGATGTCGCTTTCGACCGTCTCCGGCGCGGCATCGGGATACTCGGTCTGCACCACCACGATGGGGAAGGTCACGTCCGGGAACTGGTCGACGCGCAGACGCTGGTATGAGAACAGGCCGAGCACGATGAAGGCAAGCATCATCATCGTTGCCAGGACGGGGTTGCCGATGCTTATGCGGGTGAACCACATGAGTGCGTCGTCCCTTTACTTGGCGCTGGCTGCGCCCGGCGCGATGCGCACCGGCGTGCCTTGCTGCAGATTGCCCATGTCGGCGCGGACGACCCGGGCGCCGCGCTCGATGCCGGACAAGATCTCTATGCGGGGCTCGCTGCCGTCCAGGCCGCTGGCGCCGGTCGTGACCGGGTGGCGTGCAATCTTGCCGCCGTCGATGGTGAACACATAGCTGCCGCTGCCGTCCTTGCGCACCGCTTCCTGCGGCAGGGCCAGTACGTCAGACCGGCTGGCCAGCACCAGCTGCGCCTCGGCGAACATGCCGACACGCAGCTGGTTTTGCGGATTCGCGACCTGCACATAGACTGGCACCGAGCGCGAGCCGGACTGGGTGGAAGGATTGATGCGAACGACTTTGCCAGTGAATGGGCTGGACTGACCTTCGACATGCAGCTCCACCGGCTGGCCGATCGTGACCTGCGCGATTTCACTGGCCGGTACGGCGGCCTCAAGTTCCAGCTTTTGCAGGTTCACGATATCCAGCAGCTTGCTGTCGATCGCGACCTTCTCGCCCGGCTGTACATAGCGTGCCGCTACCAGACCTGAGATCGGGGCGCGCAACACCGTGTCATGCAGCGACTTCAGCACCAGATCGAGCGCGCCCTGTGCCGCGTCCACGGTCGCGCGCGCGCCTTCGTACTGGCGGGCGGAATTGTCAAAGGCATTGCGCGAGATGAAGCCTTGATCCACCAGCGCCAGATTGTTTTCGCGCGTCTTGGCGGCGATGTCGAGCTGGGCGCGAGCATTATTCAGGTTGCCGCGCGCCTGTGCGACGCGCGCTTCATATTCGGTGACATCCATGCGCGCGACCACTTGCCCGGCGCGTACCGGCTCGCCTTCGCGAACCAATACTTCGCGCACGTCGCCGGCGACCTTCGATTTCACAGTCGCCAGGTCGACAGCCCGCAGCGATCCCGACAGCGGCAGCACCTGCCTCAATTCGACCGGCTCGGCGCTGACGATTTCCTGCGGCTGGAATTCCAGCGTTGCCGGTATGGCCACAGTGGCCGGCGTCGAGGGCTGCGGTGCTTTGGGACGTAAGGTCCAGCGCACGCCGGCCACGATGGCAGCCAGGGCGACTACGGCGATGACGATCTTGCGGGTTCGGGTGGCCATCGGTTTAGTGGGTGGGAGGGGTAGAGGGAACGGAAGTCTCGAATCCGCGGGTCAGCAGATCGATCAGGCAATCGAGAAAAGCATCGGCTTCGATGGATTCCAGATGGCAGTAATGCAAAGAGTGGCGCCACATCATCAGCATCAGCACCGGTGCGATGATGACCCGCGTTGCCGTGACCGGGTCGACCGGCCTGAATTCTTCCAGTGCGATGCCGCGCTCGACGATGCGGCGAATCAGGGCTTCGCCGCGGGACACCACTTCTTCATGGTAGAAGCGGGCGACATCGGGAAAATTGCCGGACTCGGCGATCATCAGTTTCGAGATGCCGGACAGCTTGGTGGCACCGATACGCGTCCACCAGTTCTTGATGCAGGTTCGCAGCAGCTCGCTGGTGTGGCCTTCAAAGCGGGCGATCAGCTCCTCGGCATCGACCAGCTGCGGCACCATGTTTTCGCGCACCACGGCCTTGAACAATTCTTCCTTGTTCTCGAAGTAAAGATACAGCGTGCCCTTGGACACCCCGGCGCGTGCGGCCACCTCATCAAGACGTGTCGCGGCAAAGCCGCGCTCGACAAACAAGTCCAGAGCTGCCGCGAGCAATTCCTGCGGACGTGCGTCCTTGCGGCGTTCCCAGCGGGGCTTGGTGCGTGCGTCGGCAGTCGGCATGGGGAAGGGGTGATTACTAACCGGTGGGTCAGTAATATAGGTTGCACCGGGAGAATGCGTCAAGTAATTCCCTCGAGTACAGGCCAGATCCTGCAAAAGCAAGGGAACCGATGACCGGATCGATGACACCTATCCGGGCAATCAATTGGCGTTATCTCAATTGCAATCACAAGACGCGCTCGACCTCCAATGTCTGTCCTGCGTGCGGCCGCTGCGACATGAACTCCCGGGCGCGTCTTGGTCAATTCATCTCCCTTACAGGAAAGGTCCACCATGAGCACATCGCCTTCGCTCGGCAAGAGCACATCCCGAAACAATCTTGGCGCAAGCGGGGATGCAGACAACTCGAAAACTGCCGACGACAAAGCAGAAGACAAAAACAAATCGGCATCAGAAATTGACAAGACCGCCAGCGGTTCGGGGGCACCTCGCATCGGTACGCAAGAAATGACCAAGCAACCCGTCGCCGGATGGGCGACGGCGAAACCGGGTCAGAAAATCAAGGGACCAGCCAAGCAGACTGAGCCGCTTTTGTCACCGCGAGGCGGCACTCGAGGCACGCCGGCAGTCAATTCGCCGACTCAGCAGACACTCAGTTACATCCCGCCCGGTTCGCCGCCAAGTTGGGTGGATACCGCAGGTCCCCAGGTCAGATCAAACGCCGGAAGTTCGTCAATGACCCAAGGCGGAATCTCTGCGATGACCTTGCCGCCTCCCAAAGTCACGTTGACGACCGATTTGCCGAATGTGACAACAACGACCACCACAACGACTACGACCACGACGACGAGCGGCGTGTACACGACCACTACCGTCCCGACCACTACCACTACGACCAATACAACTCCGACAACGACAACGACAACGACGACAACGACCAAGCCAAAGGCGACATCGGAATCGAACGGCTGTGTACTGGATGGATCAAAACTTCCTCTTGAGATATCGGGAATTGTCGTAGAGGGACTGCAGCATGGAAAAGTGCTGCGACCGGAAAAATTAGGAAAATTGCTGGTAACGGTGGAAAGCGATTGCCGGCGGGCGAAGCTGACGCCGGGCAGAATCGACAACATGCTCCGGGGCGGCCTGAAGATCAATAATTACCAAGGGTCGTCGGGAGATTCTTTTGAGATCAACGTGATTCAAAGATTTGCTGTTCCGTTCATGGAAGCCAATCTGAACACCCCTGAATATGATCAGATCCTGACAAGGATGGTCCGTGAGTTCGACAAGGTGAGAAACGAGGTGGAAGCGCTGGGTCAAAGCCAGACCCCTGCCCAGCTCGTTGAAAATCCCCGGATAGCGGAGTTGATGAAGCCAGTGATATCGCCATTTCTGGACAAGTTTTTTGGCACGGATCGTAGCTATGCATCGTCTGAAATGCCGGACGAGATCAAGCGGTTGTTGATCGCCATCGACAAGGAAATTATTCGCTGGTTCGAGAAGTCAGGCAGTGGCAAGCCACGCGAGCTTTTCGATGCGCGTCACAACGCTCTCGTGGGATTCCTGACGACGCGTTCGGTTGGGTATTTATGGACCGAATCGCTGCGCGCAAGATACGGTGACGAGTGTGTCTCGTATACGCGCAAGATGCTGCCCTACATGAATTCTTACGTCGCAAAGAAAATGGAAGAATTCATCAACGATTTTTTGATCACGCAACCCGATCAAAGCAGTAGCCAAAAGCGCTATGTTGAGACGATCGCCGGTCGCAAGACCTTGAAGAGCCGGATCGGGGTTCCCGGACTTGCACTTCCTTCTTCAACCGTATTGGGCAAGGAAAAGAGCCTGAAATTCATGAGCGGAGGCACGCCGAGAGGGCTGTTGAGTCCACGTGCGCAGTCTGGGGCGAGCGACGAGGCAAAAGCGCTTGAGAAACAGGAAAAGAAGAAGGAGATGGAGCGCCGGCTTGAGCGTGCCAAGCTGGTTGACGATATCGCCAAACAAAGCGGTCTGGCCAAGTTGGATCATTCATTTTATCAGCACTTGAAAGAATCCATCGTGAATAGCCCGGCGCGCGGATATGAAAATTTCAGGCGCGATCCGATACGCTCATGTCTGAAGCGCGCCGATGAGTGGTATGCACAACCGGCACAGGCGAAGCGCAGAATGGACGGCACGGCGGACAAGGTCAAGAAAAGCCTGAGCGATGTCCATGATGCCTTCCTGCCCGGCTTGGTTCCCACCTTGAAACGAATGAATCTGACCTTGCCTGATTTTCCGTTGGAAGGAGTCGGCGACACCGATCAGGAGCAGCCTGTCAAAGCGGATGTGTCGGCAACAAACTCCAGCAAGGCCGATCAGGACGAAGAGGCGTCTGGTACAGAATCAGCTGGCGAATCGGACCATACGGCGTCGGATGTCAGTGAACCCGGCGACGAGGCCAATTCGGAAAAGGATAGTTCGGGCGAGCGCAGCAGCAGTCAGTAAGCACACCATGCTCTTGGCAAAACCTGTCGGACAGTCCGGCAGGTTTTTTTCTTTGGGGCGTCCTTGCGCGAATACCGCCGTAATTTAGCTAGAGTTATGCCTCAATGAATTCGCTCACCGTCAGTGTTGAATGCCGCGCCGGCTGCGCGGCCTGCTGTATCGCGCCGTCGATCTCGTCGGCGATTCCCGGTATGCCGGCTGGCAAGCCGGCCGGGCAGCGCTGTATCCAGCTTGACGAACGCCTGGGCTGCAAGCTCTTCGGCGATCCCACCCGGCCGGCGGTTTGCTCCAGCCTGCGGCCTTCGGCCGAGATGTGCGGGGAAAGCCGGGAGCAGGCGATAATCTTTCTCCAACGGCTGGAGGACCTGACCTCTGCCTGACCCGGAGCCCCCCCATGCTGCTGAAGAGAATCCTGTTGTTGCTGACCGTCCTGCTGGCGGGCTGTGCGTCGATGTTGCCGCCACAGGAGGTCGAGGTGCCCTTGTCCCGGCTGCAGCGCGAGGTCGACAAGCGTTTCCCGGTCAGCAACCGCTATCTGGAGGTATTCGACGTCACACTCAGCAAGCCGGTGCTGTCGCTGGAGCCAGAGGATGACCGGCTGGTGGCCGCATTGGATGCCTCCGTGCTGCCGCCGTTGGCAATGAAGCCGCTGGAAGGCCGCATGCAAGTGTCGGGCCGATTGAAAATTGACCCCCGGCGGCGCGCGATTGTGCTGGTCGAGCCGCGTCTGGACAGTCTGGGCAAACTGGCGAGCGTGGGCAATGGCAAGCTCGGCAGGCTGGGCGTCGTGCTGGCCGAAGATCTATTGAACAATACCGTGCTGTACACCTTTGCGCCGGATGCCTTCACCGTGCTGGGACAACGATTCACACCCACGCGCATCACGACCCGGAAAAACAGCCTCGTGGTAAGCTTCGAGCCGGCAAATTAAGCCCTGTCTGCTGCCGGCGCGTGTCTTTACCAGCCGCCGCCAGCCAATTCCCGCGCTCACCCCTGCTGCTGTACTGAATGGAAATTTCCCTGGTCATCAAAGTCGTCCTGATGGGTATCGTCGAAGGACTGACGGAATTTTTGCCTATCTCGTCGACCGGACACCTGATCCTGGCGGGCAGCCTGCTCGATTTCACCGGCGAGAAAGTCAAGCTGTTCGAGATCGTGATCCAGGCCGGCGCGATGCTCGCCGTCTGCTGGGAATACCGCGTTCGAATCTTCAGTGTCTTGCTTAACTTCCGGCGTGACATTGCGGCGCGCCGCTTCGTCGTCAACCTGCTGGTGGCATTCCTGCCGGCCGTGGTGCTGGGCCTGATGTTCGGCAAGGCGATCAAGCAGCATCTGTTCACGCCGGTCCCGGTGGCGCTTGCGTTCATCATCGGCGCGTTGATCATCCTCGTTGTCGAGCGACGCAATCGCCGCATCCTTCGGCCGCGTGTCGACGATGTGGACGACATGAGCACGCTGGATGCGCTGAAGGTCGGGCTCGCGCAATGCTTCGCGCTGATTCCGGGTACCAGCCGTTCCGGCGCATCCATCATCGGCGCGATGGCGTTTGGCCTGTCGCGCCGCGCCGCGACCGAGTTTTCTTTTTTCCTGGCGATACCGACACTGTTCGGCGCCACCGTGTATTCGCTCTACAAGGAGCGCGCGCTATTGTCGGCAGCCGACCTGCCAATGTTCGGGCTGGGCGCATTCGCCGCCTTCATCTCCGCCTTCCTGTGCGTACGCTGGCTGCTGCGCTTCATCAGCACGCATGATTTCACCGCCTTTGCCTGGTATCGCATCGTGTTTGGCGTGCTGGTGCTGATTAGCGCATCGACCGGCTGGGTGAACTGGGCCGGATAAGCGATGACGGAAGATTTGCAAGCGCGTGCGCTGCATGTGTTGCAGAGCGTGTTCGGCTATCCCGCGTTTCGCGGTGAGCAGGCCGAGATCATCGAGCTGATTGCCGGTGGCGGCGATGCGCTGGTGCTGATGCCGACCGGCGGTGGCAAGTCCCTGTGTTACCAGATCCCGGCCTTGCTGCGCCCCGGCTGCGGCGTCGTCATCTCCCCGCTGATCGCGTTGATGCAGGATCAGGTCGATGCATTGGCTGAACTGGGGGTGCGTGCCGCCTTCCTGAATTCGACGCAGGATTTTGACGAGACGCTGCGCATTGAGCGTGCGCTGCGGCGCGGCGAGCTGGATTTGCTGTACATCGCGCCGGAACGTCTGATGACGCCGCGTTGCCTCGATTTGCTGGATTCGGCGCAGATCGCGCTGTTCGCGATCGACGAAGCGCACTGCGTGTCGCAATGGGGGCATGATTTCCGTCCCGAATACATCCGGCTGTCGGTGCTGCACGAGCGCTTTCCGCAAGTGCCGCGCATTGCGCTGACCGCGACGGCCGACTTCCAGACGCGCGATGAGATCGTGCACCGGCTGCAGCTGGACGACGCGCGGCAATTCATCTCATCGTTCGACCGACCGAACATCCGCTACCAGATCGTCGAGAAAGAGAACGTCAAACGCCAGCTGCTGGATTTCATTCGGGCCGAACATGCCGGCGACGCAGGGATTGTCTACTGCCTGTCGCGCAAGAAGGTCGAGGAGACCGCCGAATTCCTGAACGATGCCGGCATCGCGGCGTTGGCCTATCACGCCGGCATGGATGCCGGCGTTCGCAGCCGTCATCAGGCGCGCTTCCTGCGCGAGGACGGCATTGTGATGGTCGCGACGATTGCGTTCGGCATGGGCATCGACAAGCCGGATGTGCGCTTCGTTGCACACCTCGACCTGCCCAAGAGCATCGAAGGCTATTACCAGGAGACCGGCCGCGCGGGCCGCGATGGACTGCCGGCCGACGCGTGGATGGCCTACGGGCTGCAGGACGTGGTGCAGCAGCGCCGGATGATTGACGAGTCCGACGCCGACCCGACATTCAAGCGCATGCAATCGGCGCGGCTCGACGCGATGCTCGGGCTGTGTGAAACCCTGGGCTGCCGCCGTGTGCATCTGCTCGATTACTTCGGCCAGGTATCCGCGCCTTGCGGCAACTGTGACACTTGCCTGAATCCGCCGCAGTCCTTCGATGCGACCGAGTCAGTGCAAAAACTGCTGTCGACCATCTATCGCGTCGGCCAGCGCTTCGGCGCCGTGCATGTGCTGGACGTACTGCGTGGCAGCGACTCCGAGAAGGTCAAGCAGTGGGGGCACGACAAGCTGTCCACCTTCGGCATCGGTTCCGACAAGAGCGAAGCGGAATGGCGCGCCATCCTGCGACAGGCGATGGCGCTCGGACTGGTCGAGATCGACCACGAGAACTATGGTTCGCTGCTACTGCCGGAAGCGTCGCGCGCGGTACTGAAAGGCGAGCGCGACGTCGCGATGCGCCGCTATCGCAAGCCCGACAAGGCGCGCCGTGCGCCTGCCCGGGCCAGCGGCTTTGAAGAGATCAGCCTGTCCGTGCCGCAGCAGGCGCTGTTCGAAAAACTGCGCTGGTGGCGCGTCGAGACGGCGCGCACACACAATGTGCCGGCCTACGTGATTTTCCACGATGCGACGCTGCGTGAGATCGCGCGTGCGATGCCGGTCACGCTGAATGATCTGCGGCAGTTGTCCGGCGTCGGCGAGAAAAAGCTGGAGACTTACGGCGACCAGCTGATTGCACTGGTGGCCGGGCAGGAAGCGGCCTGATTCGATGTGCCGCTTGCAGTGAGCCGGCGGCAGCCAGGAGAGTGTGTCGGCGTCAAATCTTTTCGAACACGACATCCCAGACGCCATGTCCGAGCTTCAGGCCGCGATTTTCGAATTTCGTCACCGGACGGTAATCCGGGCGCTGCGCAAACCCGTCCGCCGTGTTTTTCAGGGCCGGCTCGGATGACAGCACTTCCAGCATTTGTTCCGCGTATTCCTGCCAGCCGGTTGCGCAGTGCAGATAGCCGCCCTTTTTAATGCGTGAGGCCAGCAACTCGACGAATGGTCCCTGGATCAGGCGTCGCTTGTTGTGTCGTGCCTTATGCCACGGGTCCGGAAAAAATACGTGGACGCCGTCCAGCGATTCCGGCGCAAGCATGTGCGTAACCACTTCAAACGCGTCGTGCTGGATCAGTCGAAGGTTTTGCAGGCCGCGCTCGCCGATCAGCTTGAGCAGGCTGCCGATACCGGGCGTATGCACTTCGACGCCGATGAAATTTTTCTCGGGCATCAGCGCCGCGATATGCGCCGTCGTTTCCCCCATGCCGGTGCCGATTTCGAGGATGGTGGGCGCCTGGCGGCCGAAGGCCGCGCCGACCTCCAGCAAGGCCTTCTGGTACGGCAGGCAATAGCGGGGTCCCAGAGTCTCGAGCGCGCGCGCCTGACCCGTCGACAACCTGCCTGCGCGCGTGACGAAGCTGCGGATGCGGTGCTCAGTCGGGTCGTACAGCATGCTGCGCTCAGTGGTGTCTTTCGGGGAGTCGGTCATGGCGGGAGAGAATGAGTCGGCGCACGGCGCGCCGGGCGCAGGATTATGTCACAGGAAGCGGGGACGCTGTCCCGCGGGAGCGTCGCATGAGAGACGCGCGCTCGCGGGCATTCAGCCGCTGGAGCGGGTGAAGGGAATCGAACCCTCGTATGCAGCTTGGGAAGCTGCCGTTCTGCCATTGAACTACACCCGCGAGAGACAAAATTCTAGCTTATGCAACTCGTTGTTCGGAAGTTTGTTGTCGCGTACTCCAAACGATGGACGTCGCGGTCAGCGCGTCGATGCTGAGGCCGGCCGTCTCGAAAAATTGACAATACATTTTTCGCGTCGGCCTGGTGCTCCACTTATATAGCAAAAAGCAATTCAGCCCGGTGATGCGATGTCGCTGATGTGGTTCAACAGTGCTCGTGCGGAATCATCCCAGCGAATGAATTTTCGGTGCGTTGTCCTGCGATTGCGGGGATTCCTGGCGAGTTTCAGAAACCTTATGACCGTTCCTCTGAGCGGAGCATTGTCTTGCTCGGAGAACCAGAACACGGGGTCGTCGGCCGCGACAATTTCCCGGTTGATCTCGTTGTCCCTGAGGATGACATTGCCGCCCTCATAGAGCGTTTCCAGCACGGGCAGGCCGAAGCCCTCGTCGTACGACGGATAAATCACACAATCAACTGTGCGATACAAATCAATGAGGACCGCATCAGACAGATAACCAGCATAGATCAGGAACTGATCTGAATATTTCGAATTCTGGATGAGATTTTGAATCGTCTTGTTTTTCAAGGGAGAAATTCCTGTCACTATCAGATTGACTTTAATGCCCAGGCTCCACAAAACATTAAATTCAGAGATTAGATATTCCAGACCTTTTCTCGGGTGCAGCGTGGCTACCGTAAGGAAAGTCGGGTGGCCGTTAGTCGGATATTTAAAATCCGACAATATATATTTGCTGCCTTGTGTCAGTGATTCGGTCGTCGCATTCGTCAGTGAATCTGCACCCAGATGCAACCAGCGCAGTTTCTCTGCAATATTTTCTCCAGGCGAAAATAACTGCGCGTAATCAGCCACCTGATGGGCTACCTTGCGGCTGTCGGTAATCATCATGTCGGAAATGGAGATAACGGTTTGCCACCAACTGGAAAACCACTGGATTTCCTCAGGCGGAGACCATTCCGGATTGGTCAACGGGAACAGGTCATAGACAAAACTGCAAATCTTTACCTTCTGCCGTTTTATTTGGGCATAAATCGATTTGTACGAAGAGATTTTCTGATTCAATTCGGCAGAAATCCAGATGTCGCCCTCTGCAAAATTTGGCGAAAAATTGTGGCCAACCAGATGGCCTATATTCAACTCTGATTCTGCAATGGCTTGATCACCTCGATAAGCAAGCAGCTTGTTGTCTTTTGAAATTCCAACGAATTCGATGCTCAACGACAAATGCCGCGTAATGCGGAGCAAGCTTGATGCAAGATTCAATACCGCACGTTCAATTCCGGTAATTACCTGACTTTCCATCAGGCGGGTAATGTCGAAATATATTTTTCCGGAGAATTTGGCATCCGTGAATTTTCCGTAGTCCGGAATCGCAAACAAGCGTGAGATCTTCCTCGTTTGTGCAGCTGGTAAACCACGGAACTTCGAGTATTCAAGTGCCTTGCGGAAGATATCTATGGCCGAATTCAATGTTGATGCGTTGATATGTGCTTCCGCATGTTTGTTTTCGATGAATTTATCCAGGCAATTGGCCGGATATTTCAGCCTTTCCGCAATCACAGGCCGTTCTTTTGCGCAATAGTAAACATTGATGCCATCGAACAGGCATCGCTCATATCCCTGTGTTTCAAGCAGCATTCGCCAGTCTTGATCTGCCAGGATATTTGTGTTCGGAAGCGTCGCTTCAATCACGAATATCCAGGGCCTGGTAACGGCAAGATCGATGCCTTCGAGCACATTCTTTTCGAAGCCCTCGACATCGATTTTCACGAAATGAATCTGCGGCGGTTTAAATTGACCGATTATTTCGTTAAGGCTTCTTACGCTGACCTTATGTCGAGTGCAGTTAATTCCCTGATCGATCCATACTTTGGCCTGGACGGGCGAAAGAGTGGAGTAGCCGGTGCCCTTGAACTGGAAGTAATCCAGCGCGCCGCTTTCCTTTCCAACCCCTATGTTCAGGTTGATGTCGTTGGTGCGCCACTTTGCTAAAGATTCGAAATGTTCCGGATCAGGCTCGATATTTATTCCTGACCATCCTTTTTTGTAAAAGGCCAGCGTCACATTGTCGGTGACGGGATGCGCCGCTCCACAGTCAATGTAAAACCCGTGTTTGACGTTCGCCAGAGCGCGCATCAGCACAACGTCCTCGTAATTCTGAGCGTATGAAATCATTTCCAAAATAAATTATCAAAGGCAATAAGGCGTATTTCGGCCGAGATGCACATCGAATTAAATGGGTTTAAAAATTTTCAAAAGAAATTTTTAATTATCGGCTGAATTATTTTTCCAGACGATCTATCGAAAATAATCTTGATGGCGGGGCATAAAATTTGATGCGGAACACAGCGGGTGCCCGCTGCTCGCGGATCCGCGTTCATCGCGTCTGCGCCTCCCCTAGAAAGCGAGCCCCCATTTCTTTACTCGCTTCAAAATGAAATGCCTTTTGTTTTTATATTTCAGATTAATGCGCGCGCAAATTTCGCCAGGCCATGACTTTTCTTCCATTGCTCACTTGCAACCTTCGCGTTGGTCAAGTAATGAAGATAGTTTGAATCCATTTCATTTACAGCATGAATGATTGATCGGACATTTTTCTCATAATACTGTACGCCAAAGTCAAACTTATCCACCCATCGGCTTAGTGAGGTATCGAATGGTACAACCACTGGGATTCCCGAGGCCAACGCATCCCACAAAATTCCTGAACCTCTTTGTTTATAATTTTCTGCATCGTAAGGCAAGATTATTCCATCGCATTTTGCCATCTCTGTAGCGATGTTTTCGACATAAGGTATTACGTTGATATTATTGTGATTTATTTTGGAAAAGGTTTCAGTGCAATCTTGAATAATTATGCTGAAATTTTGATCGGCAAGCTTGCGGGCAATTTGCCATATCATTGCCGCACCCTTTTCATTGCGCTGATGTCCAAAAAATCCGATTTTTGTCAGCCGGGGGTTGTCGGATTCTTTTTCGCTTCCGTCGTAGGGAATGGGAAAGTGCCGAATCTTCAGGTCATTGGCAGCAAATTTTTGGCATTCAATGGCAAGCTCCGGTTCCACGACTCCAATTTTGAGATTGATTTTTCTTGAAAGACAGCGCAACAGTGAGTAGCGCCAATGTATCAGGTTCAGTTCACGCTGATGATCAGCGAGACCATGAATGCAACCGGATACATTTTTTATCGATGGGACTTGCGCACATGCATTCAGCTGAGCGGCGAAGAGCGACGGGAAAATGGTTTGGTCCGCTTCTGCGATCGTTGAAATTTCTTCCGCAAGCACCTGCGTGTGATGATTAAATTCGACAAAGGCTCCGGCAAGAGGATCGGAATAATGCGCGCGCCCATAAGCATTAATGCTGAACAGCGGAACTACTTGGCAATATTCAGAAAGTATCTGAATGCACTCTGCTGAAATGTTTTGATGGCAATACAGTCTTACTGTATTGCCATCAACATTAAGCTGTTTTGCAATTTTCACATCCAGATCAAAATGATGCCCAAATTTGTTGACCAGTCCCGGATCAAGAATATTTACATTCATTTTCTATAATTTACTGAACACTAAATGCTCAATGTATTGAGCGCATTTTCTGGAAGAAAAGTCCGGACATCTTGTAAAAATGATTGGTCTTTCGGTTTGTTCCGAGAAAAATTGCGCAATTTCTTACTAATCGTTTACAGATTGCAACTCTGATGTGATCGTCTTATATCCTGCGTTGAGCGCTGGATGTCAGCATGAACCATCATTATGCAAAGATCTTCCAGCGTCGTGGTCGGTTGCCAGGATAATGCTCGCCTTGCTTTTTCGGCGTTTCCAGTTAACAAATCAACTTCACACGGACGGTAAAAGTGCGAATTGACTCTCACCATTATTTTCCCTGAGCTTTTTTCGAACCCAACGGCATTTTCACCGCTTCCTTCGAACTCAATGCCGATACCAGCGGCTTGGAAGGCCATTTGGGTGAATTCCTGAACGCTCGCGGTGCGCCCGGTTGCTAGCACGTAGGTATCGGCTTGTGCCGCCTGAAGCATTCGCCACATGCCGTCAACATAATCTTTTGCATATCCCCAATCGCGCTTGGCCTCCAGATTACCGAGCTCCAAACAGTCCAAAAGACCGAGAGAAATTTTGGCAACTGCATCCGAGATTTTTCGAGTGACAAATTCGATACCGCGAAGGGGACTTTCATGATTGAAAAGGATGCCTGAGGAGGCAAAAAGGCTATGTGCTTCACGATAGTTCACCGTTACCCAGTGGCCAAACAATTTGGCGGCGCCGTACGGACTTCTCGGATAAAAGGGTGTCAGCTCGCTTTGCGGTGATTCACTTACTTTCCCGAACATTTCCGAAGTAGATGCTTGATAGAAACGAATTTCAGGATTCGTCATCCGAATTGCCTCAAGCAAATGCAGTGTTCCAATCCCGTTGATTTGCGAGGTTGTGATTGGCTGAGCAAAGCTTGCACCGACGAAGCTTTGGGCGGCCAAGTTATAAATTTCGACCGGCTTGGCCTTCTGGATCAAGGAAATAATACTGGCAAAATCAGTTATATCAAGCTCAACCAGTCTGAGGTTCTTATGGTCACGAATGCCGAGATCGTTAATTCGCCAAAAATTCACTGCGCTTGAGCGCCGATACGTTCCCCAGACGAGATAACCTTTGGCGAGCAACAGCTCTGCAAGATAAGCGCCATCCTGGCCGGTAATTCCTGTGATGATTGCAGATTTCATTGAGAAAATTTTTGCGTACGTGTGCTGGAATATTTTTAAAAACTTCCGATCGCAACCTATTGTTTTTTATAAGGTCTTGGTTTGGTTATGTATGCGCTGGTATCAATATTATTTGGAATCAGCAGGCGATCTGTATTAGGTGAGTCTGAAATCGTTCGAAATAGATATGCCTTGAATAACTATATGGCGTGTTGCCATAAATATCCGAATTGCAAATGTCGGAGTAATTGCGATAAATCGGTGGATTCTATTCGATGTATCTGCCCGATAGGGCAAAGCGGGCAGCTTTTTATCGGCAGAGAAAGCGAGATCGAGCTTGCGAATTAAGCAAAATGTTTGCGCGATGTACGTGGGTTTTTGCCAATTCACCTCACCGTCGGGGCGGGCAAATTTATGCCGTGGCGCTGACCGCTGCCGTGAATTTGCCGGCCTGGATGCTATCGGGGACGCGGCCTTCTCTCGCGAGCAGTGCGCGATTTGATCTGACGCAGCGCGTGAAACAGATTGATCTTTTCGTGGGGCGTCTTGTGGGCGTTATTGGCCTGCAGTTGGGTGGGTCGAATTGGCGGGGTGCTGCAACCGCGTGTCACTGTGTCGCAAATTTTATCCCTCATGCGATGACTTGTTATTGGTATGGTGGCGACCAGCATTCATCACCGAAATGCGCCAAAGCAGCAAACCGGCCAGCGCGAAAGCAAATTGTCCGGCAGCCAGCGCCAACACTGAGCTATCCAGCATAGGCGACAACAAGCCAGCCACCAGCGCCGACAGCATCGTCATCGTAAACGACTGGCAGGAGGCGACCGTGCCCCGGACCTGCGGAAACAGGTCAAGTACTTGCAGCGTCAGGCCAGGTGCAACCATCGACATGCCCAGCGTGTAAAGAAACAGCGGGGCAACGGTCCATGGCAGTGCGGGCGGCCAAAACAAGTGATAAGCGGTGTTCAGGATGCCGGATACCACCAGTAAGCTAAAACCTGTCTTTATTTGCAGGTCGCCTCTTCTGCGGCCCGCCAGTCGATTTGCCGCCAGCGCGCCCAGGAAAATGCCGGCGACCGAAGGAATGAACAACCACCCGAACTGGTTCGGCCCCAGGCCGAGATGCCGTGTGATGAGCGCCGGAGCAGCCGACACATACAGGAACAAGCCGGAAAAATTGAAGGCCAGCGCACCGGCCTTCAGCTGAAAACGCGGCGACAGGAAAATCATCCGGTAGGTTCGCCACAGTGACACCGGATGTACAGGCTGGCGCTTTTCCTTTGGCAATGACTCCGGAAGATAACGCCAGCAGAGCGCAATCAGCAGCAAGGCAAACAGAAACAGCAGATGGAAAATCGTCCGCCAGTCTGACAGCGTGACAATCCAGCCACCAATGATGGGAGCGATGGCCGGAGAGATAGAAAAAATCATCGTGACCAGCGACAGCATTTTTTCGGCTTCAGCGCCGGCATACAGGTCGCGGATAATCGCGCGTCCAATCACGACGCCGGCGCCGGCTGACACGCCCTGCAGCATCCGGAAGATCCACAGCGATTCCACGCTGCCCGCCACCGCACAACCGAAGGATGCGCTCGCATAGACGGCGAGCGAACTAATGATGATGCTGCGCCGACCAAAGGCGTCCGATAATGCCCCGTGCCACAAGATCATGACTGCGAAAGACGCCATATAGGCCGTTAGGGTCTGCTGGACTTCGAGAGCGCTGGCATCGAGCGCGTGCGCAATCGATACAAACGCTGGCAGATAGGTATCGACCGAAAACGGACCGAGCATGGACAGCAAAGCCAGCAAGAGTGCAAGCCAGGCGGGGGAAAGCATTGGGTTGGACATGGGCCTGAAAGAAGTGAGCGGGGCAGAGTCAGGCCGGGTGGTTATCAAGCAGCAGGTCCGGGGTAGTGCTTTGCATTACATCTCCCTTGGGCTCATGAATGAAGGGAGGCAAAAAATAATCGCCTCCTGCTATCACCAGATTATCACTCGGTTCGGGCGGGCCAATGGCGTACGTCGAATCGCAAACCAAGGAGCGATGACCAAGCCAATTAATTTCAGGCACTGAGAACTGAATATTGCATAGCGACACCTACTTGCCGTGGTACGGCATCGTTATCGTGACGATCGCTATAACGACAAATTCAGAATTTCAGTGAGGTAAGTATGAGCAGATCCAATCCCTTAAATGCCATGGCCCGCAGAATTTTGTCCCGCGCCCAAACGGTGACGTCATCCTCGTCCAGTTCGTCTGAGTCCGGCAAAGAAAATCAAAAAATCCCTGTCATCAAGGAACGCAAAATGGCAAGCGAAGTTCCCGAGATGGAAAGGGATGGCTATCTGTTGCGGGATCATCCCGAGATTACTGATGGGCCTGACACTGAGCCTGAAGAAACCTTTGCGTACCGAGCATGGGAAATCAAGTTCGATACCGAGATCGCGGGCTATGACGCACTTTCGGCGAAGGCCAGAGCAGTAGAACAAGGCAATGTGCCGGTACGAAACAGCGAAAATCAGCGGAAGCCAAGAGCTTCGATGAACATCAGCAGCATGCAGTCTCTGACGCTCGGCACTCTGGCCGGCTCGCGCTGGCTCGCAAAAACTTCAGTCAAATTCGATGAAGATAACTTCCCGTTGCTGGACAAAGTGCCGGCAGCCTTAAGGCGTGCGTTAGCCAATGAATACCGGGAGTTTGCCGGCAAGATTACCCATGCCAATCTCAGTGGCGCGGAGCGGGAAGAAGAATTGCGGCAGGCGCTGGCGAAGAAATTTCTGGCATGGGTGTTGATGGGGCCGGACAGCCAGTTTGACAAGTCCAAGATCGGGTCCTTGTCGGCAATTAACCAGTATCTGTCAAAGCATTTCGGTCTGCAGATTATTTCCGAACCCGTGTCGTCTGATCGGCGTGCGGAATTGCCGTCCTCTCCGCAGTCGCCACGGGCACCCCGCTCATCCTTCTCGGGATGGTTATCATCCTCCTCATCATCGTCAGCCGTGACCGGAGATTTTCGCGATCTGTTGGTGCAAGATGCAGTCTATCGTTCGCGCAATTATCAGGTCGATTATTCGCTTCCCCTCAGTGATCTCGGCGATGATTCTTTCGAGAAGAAGGTTATCGATGGTGAAATTGAAGCCAACAAAAAGCACGAGAAAGTTGGCCAGGGCCAGCGCACCGATTTAACGAATATTTTCCAGCGCGATTTTAAAAAATCAACGTATGAATATGAGGCAACCGACGGGACCATCGTAAAACTTGATTCGTTTGACGAGTTTGTAAAATTTATCGGTGACCCCCTGAATACCGGGTTACCCAAGGTCGTGAGTGCTTATGCGACCCAGACTCTGGGAATTATTATCAAGAACCTTCTGTTCGGGCGCAAAGATGCAAAGGGTAATTTGCAGTCACCGGTAAAATTATTCGACGGCACACTCGTGAATTTCAGTGCCGCTGGAGCTGCACGTTATCGATTCAAAAAGGGCAGCGATGGCTCAGTGACTTTGCACTATCGGTCGGAAATTGATACCGGAGAAGCCTCAAAAACCGGCAAGGCGGCGGCCAAGCTGATTTTATCTCCTGACGGCAGTCAGTATTCCGCCCGTTCGGTAGACCATGCCAAGGCCGTCATGACCCTTGATATCGTGTTCCAACCGGACGGCAGCGCCCGGTTGGGCACGTTGAACCTTCATGCCGAAGGCTGGAATTTGCTCAACGAGTGATCGAGCTTCAGGCGGGGCGCCGGTTCGACCCCGCCACCATATCGAAGCGGAACAACCTGCATTCGATGGCGCCGTTGAAAAACGGCGTTTTTTTTGCTTCCTTCAGGCGCAGCATACGCGGCAGCGTCAGGTCAGCGGTGAACAGGCAGACCGTCCAGCCAGCGAAGCGGTTTTTCAGCGTGCTGCCGAATGCGCTGAAGAACGCGATCGCCAGTTCATCGGGTTCTTGCGAGCGGTCGCCGCGCACGCCGATACGTTCGCCATACGGCGGGTTCGCGATCAGCAGGCCGGGGATGCCGGTCGGCGGTTTGACTTCCTGCGCATCGATCTGCTTGAGCGGAATGTCGAAGCTGATGCCGGCGCGCTCCAGGTTGTTACGCGCCATCACCAGCATGTCGCCGGAAATGTCGCTGCCGAAGATGGTGGGCTTGGACGGCAGCGGCGAAGGTTTGACGGCAGCACGAATCGCATCCCAGTCCGCCTGCCGGAAATTCCGGAATTTCTCAAAGGCGAACTGGCGGTTCAGCCCGGGCGGAATACCGGCCAGCATTTGTGCGGCTTCGACCAGCAGCGTGCCCGAGCCACACATCGGATCTAGCAGCGGCGTGCCCGGCTTCCACCCGGCGGTGCGCAGCAATCCGGCAGCCAGGTTCTCGCGCAACGGCGCGTCGCCGGTCTCCATGCGCCAGCCGCGCTTGAACAGCCCTTCGCCGGAGGTGTCGAGATACAGGGTGACGGTGCGAGCATCGAGAAAACCCCAGATCCGCATGTCCGGCGTGCGCGTATTCACGGACGGACGCTTGCCGGTGCGGTCACGGAAGCGGTCACACAGGCCATCCTTGATTTTCAGCGTGGCGAATTCAAGGCTCTTCAGCGGTGACTTGATCGCATTCACGTCGACGCGGATCGTGTGATCGAGGTCGAACCAGTCTTCCCATTTCGCATCCAGCGCCAGATCGTAAATCTGGTTCTCATTCACGTAGCTGCCGTGCGCGATGCGCAGCAGCACGCGCGACGCGATGCGCGAATGCAGGTTCAGGCGCATCGCATCCGCCAGCAATCCGGAGCAGTGCACGCCACCGGGGACGGTGTTGTGCACTTTCAGGGTGCTGCTCTGCGTGGCGATTTCCGCGAGTTCTTCGGCGAGCGCAGTTTCGAGGCCGCGCGGGCAGGGGCAGAAGTAGGAATAGGAAGGAGTGCTCATCGGTGGCCTTTTATCCGTTATGGGCCAGGCGTCATTCGCCTGACCGCGTTGCGTTAGGTGACATGCAAAATCGCCGGATCCCCGCGCAGTGCGGACTCCGGCGACGGTACGACTTATCGAGCCAGCGCTCGCTCGACGAAATCCAGCCGGTCCTGGCCCCAGTAGCCTTCGCCGTCGATGCCATACCAGGGCACGCCGAATACATTCGCGGCGATCGCGTCTTCGGTATTGCGCGCATAGTCGGCGGCGACCGCGTCGCCTGCCGACAGTGCCAGCAGTGCGGCGCCATCGAGGCCGAGGCCATTCGCGATTGCCACCAGCGTGTCCGCATCGGCAATGTTCTTTTCCTCAGCCCAGCATGCGCGGCCAAGCGCGCCGAGCAGCTCGAGCGCCTTGTCCGTGCCGGCCGCATGTTGTGCAGCGATCAGCAGCTTCGCACCCGGCTCGCCGGCGACCGGGAAGAACTTCGGATGCAGGGTCAGCGGCATGTTCAGATGCTTGCTCCAGCGTGTCAGTTCAGCCAGCCGATAAGCCTGACGCTGTGGCGGACGCTGGCCGACCGGCACGCCGCCGGACGCCGCGAACACCTTGTTCACGTCACACGGCTTGAGCCGCACCTGCGCGCCTTGCTCCTTCGCGATGGCGACGAAGCGTTCATGCCCGAGGTAAGTCCACGGCGATTGCGGTGCGATGAAATAGTCGACGGTCTTGCCCATCGATGTCTCCTGTTGTTGGTTTCAGAAATTCAGAACGGCTTGACGACAACCAGAATCACGGCGGCAAACATGGCCAGTACCGGCATCTCGTTGAACCAGCGATACCAGACGTGCGAGCGGGTGTTGGCGCCGCGCTCGAATTTTTTCAGCAGGCTCTTGCACATGTGGTGATAGCCGATCAGCAGCAGCACGATGGTCAGCTTGGCATGCATCCAGCCGCTGCCCGGACCCTGGCCTACGCCGTAGCCCAGCCACAGCACCAGCCCGAGCGCCAGTGCAGGGATCATCAGGATGGTCATGAAACGGTACAGCTTGCGTGCCATCGTCAGTAGACGCGCGGTGGCTGCCGGATCGGTTTCCATCGCCAGGTTCACGAAGATGCGCGGCAGGTAGAACAGGCCGGCGAACCACGATGCGATGAAGACGATATGCAGCGCCTTGATCCACAGGTAAGCCATGCGTCAGGCCCTCACTTCGCCATGGCCGAGCACCACATACTTCAGCGAGGTCAGGCCTTCGAGACCGACCGGGCCGCGTGCATGCAGCTTGTCGTTCGAGATGCCGATCTCGGCGCCGAGGCCGTATTCGAAGCCGTCAGCAAAGCGGGTCGATGCATTCACCATCACCGATGCCGAATCCACTTCGCGCAGGAAACGCATGGCGCGGGTGTAGTCCTCGGTCACGATGGAATCCGTATGTTGCGACGACCAGGTGTTGATGTGATCAATCGCCTCGTCGACGCCAGCCACGATCTTCACCGCCAGAATCGCGTCCAGATATTCGGTGGCCCAGTCTTCGTCCGTGGCCGAAGTCAGCTTCGGATAGCCGGCGAGAATCTGCAGCGCTTCCGGGTCGGCACGCAGTTCGACCTCTTTTTCCGCGTACAGCTTCGCCAGCTGCGGCAGTACCGTCGGCGCAATCGCGCGAGCGACCAGCAGCGTTTCCATCGTGTTGCAGGTGCCGTAGCGATGGCACTTGGCATTGAAGGCGACCGGCAAGGCCTTCGCAAGGTCAGCGCTGTCGTCAATGTACACATGGCAGATGCCGTCGAGGTGCTTGATCATCGGCACCTTCGATTCCTTCATCAGTCGCTCGATCAGGCCCTTGCCGCCGCGCGGAACGATCACGTCCACATACTCGGGCATCGTGATCAATGCACCAACCGCAGCACGGTCTGTCGTCTCGACGATCTGCACGGCTTCGGCCGGCAGGCCGGCACCCTGCAGGCCTTCTTTGACCAGCTTCGCCAGCGCCTGGTTGCAGTGGATCGCTTCCGAGCCGCCGCGCAGGATGGTCGCGTTGCCGCTCTTGATGCACAGGCCGGCCGCGTCGACCGTCACGTTCGGACGGGCTTCATAGATGATGCCGATCACGCCCAGCGGCACGCGCATCTGCCCGACCTGGATGCCGGTCGGCCGGTATTTCATGTTGGTGATTTCGCCGATCGGATCCGGCAGCGAAGCGATCTGCTCGAGGCCCTCGGCCATCGTCGCAATTGCCTTTTCCGACAGCGTCAGCCGGTCCACCATCGCCGCTGCGAGTCCGTTGGCGCGCGCGGCGTCGAGGTCTTTCTGGTTGGCGGCGGTCAGCAGTGCCGCATCGCGGCGGATGCCGGCGGCGATCAGTTGTAGTGCGCGGTTTTTCGCCGCGGTGTCGGCCTTGGCCATGGCGCGCGATGCCTTGCGGGCAGCACGGCCGATGTCGGTCATGTAGTTCTGGATGTCCATCGTGATTTCCCTTGCTTCATTTTTTTGCCACTGCCAGCGCAAGCTGCAGCAGCGCATCCCAGGCGTCGCCGGCAAAATCTTTCGCGCGCAGTCCCTTGATCATGCGATCGACCTGGGCCGCCTTCGCCAGCGCCTCTTCCAGCGTGGCCAGCTTCACGCGTGCCAGCGCCGGCGCCATCAGCCGCTCGCGCGGCCCCCAGATCCGGTATTCCTTCAGCAGTGCCGCCAGCGGGCGGCCATCTGCGGTGCCGAGCTTGAGCTTCAGCAGTGTG
>JACCDQ011357456.1_pt1 | contig 23609 bp, 16 predicted proteins | sample 7446031 | NCBI WGS metagenome assembly JACCDQ01 (sample SAMN15323442, study PRJNA562643) | freshwater metagenome | isolation source: river surface water | place: USA:Blue River Watershed | collected 2017-08-17 | reverse complement strand
CTGAGACTCCATCTGAGACTCCGACCGAAACCAGCACGCCAGTGGTGGTTCAAAAAGCTGTGCTAAACATCATTCAATCTGGCATCGACACGGCCAATGGCGAACTTTATGCGGTTGCCGAAGTCACCAATGCGGTTGAAGATGGCGGCACCTGCACGCTGAATTATTCGAGTGGATCATTCACTAAATCTGTCACCGTGAAAGCTGAATCAAACGTGCACACCACGCAGTGTTTTCCGATTAGCCTTCCGCTAAAGAGCCTGCCAAAAGGTGCTGGAACTTTCACAATCACCTACGAGTCGGCAGCTTTCAAAGGCACTTCGGCGGCGAACGCGGTAGCGATTCCCTAAATGAAGAAGTTCGCAACTCGCTTGATCGGCATGGCAGTCTCAGCACTGCTTGCCGTGATTGGCGTTGTTGCGCTCGAATCAAAATCGCAGCCTGCCCTGGCGGCCGACGCCTCGCGTTTTGATCCGGGTCTAATCATCAGCGACAGCGTTTTCTATGATTTCGCGACAATGACGGTCGACGAAATCCAACGCTTCTTAGACAGCAAAGTTTCAAACTGCATTGCCAAGCCAACTGCTCCACCGTGTTTGAAAAACTACGTGATGGACACCCCTGCGGTGACCGGTGAAGATGGTCGATGCGAGTCATTGCCGGCCAAGACCGGGCAAAAATCCTCGCAGGTGATCTATGACGTGGCTCGCGCCTGCAAGATCAACCCAAAGGTTTTGTTGGTCACCCTGCAAAAAGAGCAAGGGCTAATCACTTCTCCCAACCCAACCGAATATAAATATCGTGCGGCCCTAGGAATGAGTTGCCCCGACAGCAACCTCGCGCAGTGTGGCAAGGTCGATGCCGGTTTCTTCATGCAGCTTTATAAGGGCGCCGGTCAGTTGCAGTGGTACAACGACCCTCGAGGTTCATACACGTATCACAAGGTTGGTCGGGTCTCGAATATTCGATATGACGTCTCGGCATCCTGCGGCACCAAGCCAGTCATGATCAAGAGTTTGGCCACCGCGGCGCTTTATTACTACACCCCGTATACCCCGAATGCCGCTGCGCTGGCCAACCTATACTCAACCGGCGACAGTTGCAGTGCCTATGGAAACCGAAACTTCTGGCGCTATTTCACCGATTGGTTCGGCAGCACTCTCGGTGGTGGCTTCTTGCTGAAGGGCTCTAGCCCAGATGTTTATCTGATCGTCGACAACAATCGTTATCGCATCACCGACTCGACAATGATCGATGCGCTCGAGCCGCTGGGCCCACTTGGCACCGTTTCAGACGACTACCTAAACACTTTCACACTGGGCCAAGATCTAACTCGCGTGATTCGCTCAGCCGACAACACCTACTACCTGTTTGATGGCGGCAAGCGTTTTGTTTTCACAGGCTGCGAGCAGGTAAAGACCTTTGGCTTTGACTGCAACAGTGCGGTTCAGCTGACCTCATCGCAGATTGCCGCCCTGGCTAGCGGTGGTGTGATCAACCCGTATAACTCGGCTGACAAGGCAACCTACCTAATCGAAAACGGCAAGCGCCGCGAAATTCTAGACACTGCTTCGGCGGTCGAAGCCGGCTATAGCTTGACCAAGCCATCAACCGTTAGCGCGGCTGCATTTAAGCACCTGCCTTGGGGCAATCCGATTGTTGGCAACAATGTGATGTTCACCAACCGCACCACTAAAGCCACCCAGATCAGCACCGGTTCAAAAATTTTCAACTTGGATGCCGACACTGCAATTGATGTCGATTTAGCTAAGTGGCTAAGGGTCTCGACTGGCACTCTGTCTTCTGACGGAGCCAAGGCGGTCGAGGTTGCAAGCCCGATTCAGACCGTGATCAAAGATGTTGCTGGTCAGCACTACCTTTTAACCACCTATGGCAAGCGCTTGGTCAACAACGGAGCCGAGCTGTTTGATTCAGCCACTGAGATTCCGGACCAGATGCTGGCCATCTTGCCGACCATTTCTAAGCCGTTCACGGCACCAGCATTTGTAAAGACCACTAGCGGCAAAACCATTTATCTAGCCAAGGGCTCAGAGTTGAGGGCAACCGTATCGGCAACTCAGCGAACCAAGCTAGCCACCGTGGTTTCTGAGACCGCAGTGCAAGCTTTGCCAAAATCAGCGATTGCTCAAATCGGCGTCGGTCAGCCAATTGCTACTCCGATGACCACGGTCAAAATAGCCAGCTCAAAGCAGCTCTATGGTGTTGACGGGCTCGAGCGCATGATCAAACTTTCATCGGTCGAGCAGGCTACATCTCTCGGTTTCAGCACGGCGATTACTGAAATTCCGGTTGAGCAACTGCGCGCCTATAACCGCGGATCATCGCTGGGCATCGGCAAGGTTGCTTGTGGCGATCAGATTTATATGGGCACCAAGGGCAAATATCACGCCATCGATGCTGAGCTGGCAGCCCACTATCCGGGTTCAATTTTGACCTTGAGTGATGTCAGCTGCGCGCTAATCACCAAGTCAAAGACCAAGCTCGGCCGCTTTATAAAGGCGCCAGATGCATCGCTTTGGTTGATCGACATGGGCAAGCGTCGCTTGATTACAACGGTCGAGAAATATCAGGGTCTGCTCGGCGACCAGCTGCCTTATATTCCGGTTGACCAGGTGCTGTTCGATGCGATTCCAAAGGGCAAAGCATCTGGCGTAACCATGCCAAAGACAGTGCCGACCGAGATTCCTAAGCCAGAACCGTATTCAACATCAACTCCGAAGCCGACTCCAACCGAGACGGCTACCCCGACCCCGACGGCGTCGGCTACTCCAACTCCGACCGCTACCACTGCCGCGCTGGCCCCGGGTTCATTGGTTGCCTATGGGGCCTCGCTATACCTGGTGAACGGCACCAGCAAACTTGCGCAATTCGATGCCATTAAGCGTTCTGAGTTATTCGGTCTGAAAAACCCAAAGACTGTTGAGCCGGCAGTGTTTCAGACTTACGAGTCGTCGACCATCATCGATAGCGCCAAGGTCAAGTGCGGCACTTCGCTTTACTTAGTTTTGCTCGGCACTCACTATCCAATTTCGGCTAGTGATGCATCACACTACCCAGGCAAGAGCCTCGCTCTATCTGTTGAAAACTGCGCACTAATCAAAAAGTCAACTGTCACCGTCGGGCGCTTTGTTTTAAGTCAGACCGATAATCGCATTTATTACATTGACAAGACCAAGCGTCGCCCGATTCTTGATGAGGCAACCTATCTGGCACTTAAAGGCACGGCGCCTGCCTATGTGAAGATCGGTCCATATCTAACTTCGACCTTTGCCCTAGGAGCCGAAATGACCCTGCCGACCGCGACACCATCGCCTTCGGCGACCACATCGCCGAGCGTGACCCCGAGCCCATCGCCGACTCCAAGCGCCTAATTTTTAGGCTCAGCCAGCCGAGTGAACCGCCGTCTAGCGCAGCTGCTTTGGCAAAAATTGCTTCAGGCTGGCAATCACACGTGCGCGTTTAGGTGAACGACCGCGCGGCTCAAGCACTTCATCCGGTTCGCGTGATTTAGCGGCAAAGATCACCAGCAGCACCCAGCCGAGTTCGATCAACATGCGACTCTCGACCATGGCCTGAACCAGCAGGCCAATGAATAGCAAGATCGGCCACAGATATAGAGAACTGGTGTGACGAACAGCCAGACGCCAAAGCGGAATAAAAGTGGTCAATAGAAGCAGTGCAAAAATCGCCAGTCCAAAGATTCCAAGTTGCATCCAAACATCTAAAAATGCATTGTGGGCTTGGTAATAAGGCACGTTGTTGATCACTACCAAGCCTTCGTATGGCTTTGTGCCGGGCACCCAGTGGCTGGTCCAGCCCCAACCTAGTACTGGCCGCTGTTCGATGAGCCCGAGCACCAATTTCCAGATTCCGGTTCGACCGGTCATGTCTGGGCTCTTGCCTAAGAAGTCAAAGACTTCGCGCCTAAACAGCAGAACGGCCGCGGCCGAAATAGCAGCTGCCGACCAGGCGATGCGATAGTACCGATGGCGAATTTCTTTGGTTTTGCCCTCGGCGGCAATTGACACCACGGCAGAAACCGCCACCGCGGCAAGGGCAAAATAAATGCCTGATGAGCGAGCCAAAATAATCGCGCCAACTGCCAAGCTCAGGCTCAGGGCACTGATCCATCGCGGTGCTCCGATGATTGCGTATTCAACGGCAAATACGATCAGGCCGATCATTGCGACATAAGCCAAAATGTTTGAGTTTCCGACGATGCCTTGAATTCGATTGCCATCTAGTAGGTGACCTTGAGTCCAGAGATAAGCGGCTGCCGGGGGAGTGTCGCCAGAGTAGTTCTTGAATATTGGCTCGATTGGTCCGCGAACAATCAGTGCGGCATAGAGTTCAAAAAGCAGAGAACTGCCGAGCACGAATCGCACCACATCCGCGAAAACCTTTAGCAGGTGGCGCCAGCTGAATAGGCCGGCAAAGAACAGACCAGCGATTGTCGTGGCCAGCTGAACGAAGCTCGCACCAACCGTAAGCCCCTGGTAGTTAGACCAAATGACGCTGAGCAGCATCCAACCCAACAGAAACCAAAGTGAAGCGGGTGCAAGAGAAAAAATACGGCTCGGTTGATTCTTGATCACCAGAGTCAAGGCAGCGATAAAAAGTACAGCCAAGGTGGCAATCCAGCCACCCCAACCGATGCTGTAGCGCACCGCATCGCCGGCCATAAGCACAAATAGCATCGCGTAGCCCAAGTAGGTCTTGGTTCGATAGCCGGGCTCGCGAGTATTGAAAACAACTCGAATTGGCTGAGTCAGCGGATGCATGAATACCTTTATCTGAAGGTGCGAGCCTTTAGTCTATTTAGGAACAACCGTAAGTTTCTTACTCCGCAGAATGGGTGGCGTTTTGCTCCTAAAAATCACCAACGTCGCCCGCGATTATGCCTGGGGGTCTAAGACTCTTATCCCCGAATATTTCGGCATTCAGGCAAGCGGTCGACCAATGGCTGAGATTTGGTTTGGCACTCATCCGGGTTCTCCGACCAGGGCCGAGGGTGGCAGTTCACTTCGAGAAACCATCAATCACGACCTAAGTTTCTTGCTGAAAATCTTGGCGGCCGAAAACCCACTGTCGATTCAGGCCCACCCAACCGCCGCCCAAGCGGTTGCCGGATTCGCCGCCGAAAATGCTGCCGGAATCGATCTGCTTTCGCCGAATCGCAACTACAAAGATGCTTCGCACAAGCCAGAAATGCTGGTCGCTCTGACCGATTTTCAGGCACTTTGTGGCTTCAAACCAATTGCCGAGATTGATGCGATTTTTGCCGATTTTGCCGAGATTGTCGGCCTGTCTGATGGCTTCAAAGAGACCGCCGATGCGTGGCGATTGTTGCTTGAGCACGATGGTCTAGATGCGCTGGTTGCCGACATTCTTGGTCGTCGCGAGGCCTTCCTGGGCTTCAGCACCGAACTGGCCAGTTTGGCCGAATTTGAAGCCCAATATGAATTGGCCGCCAAGTTGCACAGTTTGCACCCGGGCGACCCCGGGGTGCTGCTGGCACTCCTGATGAACTTGGTATGGCTAGAGCCTGGCCAGGCAATCTATCTTGATGCCGGGCAGATCCACGCTTATGTTTCGGGGCTGGGCGTTGAGGTGATGGCAGCTTCAGATAACGTTTTGCGCGGCGGTTTGACCGAAAAACACATCGATGTCGCCGAGCTAACCAAGGTTCTTGATTTCGAACCGGCGCCGGCTCAAATCGTGAGCCCGGTTTCTATTTCTAGCTTTATGACCGAGTATCCGACTGCGGTCTCAGATTTCAAGCTATGTCGGATCGAGGCATCGAACACAATTCATATCAGTGACGCGCTAATTTCTAAGGACGCAATTTTGCTGGTGACGGCTGGCAGAGTCGATGTTTCAAGCCAGAAAGGCGAAAAGACAAAACTTGTGGCTGGTGAGGCTGCTTATTTTGATGCAGCAGCTGGTGTAATCACGGTCTCGGGAACCGGCACTTTGTTTATGGCTACCGGGCCGGCTGCTAAACGCTAGCTAGCCTGCGAAGCTTTCCAAGCAGACTCAACGATTTCATCCAGGTTGTGCTTTGCTGCCCAGCCGAACTCATTCTTAATGCGATCAACCTTTGCGCACAGGCTTGGCGGGTCGCCAGCGCGACGAGATTCAACCACGTGCTCAAAGTTGATGCCACTGGCGCGACGAATGGCGTCGAGAACTTCAAAAACGGATGAACCGCGGCCGGTGCCAACGTTGAAGGTTGGCTTCTTTTCACCCGGTGCCGCCAAATAATCAAGAGCGCTGATGTGAGCCTGAGCAAGATCTAGAACGTGAACATAGTCACGGATGCAACTGCCATCTTCGGTGGGGTAGTCATCACCGAAAACAATTGGCTTTTTATTGGCCTTAATTGCATTGATCACGATCGGAACCAGGTTCGCGACCGCTGTATCGGCCAAATCGTTCCAGCCGGTGCCAGCCACATTGAAGTAGCGCAGGTTAACTGCTTTTAGCCCCCAGGCTGTTTTTGCATTGGCTGCCATCCATTCGCCAATCAACTTGGTCTCGCCATACGGGTTGATTGGCTTGCAGTCATAATCTTCGTCAACTGCATCGACGTTCGGAATACCGTAGGTCGCTGCACTAGACGAAAACACCAAGTTTGTAACGTTTTGCAAACGCATGGCAGACAAAAGATTGGCCATTCCGCCGATGTTTTGCTCGTAGTACCACTCGGGAAGCTCGACCGACTCGCCAACTTTTTTGCGGGCGGCTAGGTGAATTACTGCTGAAACTTGATGCTCACGCATAGCTTCAGAAAGAGTCTCAACCGCATTTGCGGCCGCGAGGTCAAGCTTTATAAGGCCTGCAGACCCGACGCGCTCAACGAACCCGGTAGAAAGATCATCGACAATCAGAACCTGCTTATTTGCCTGCTGCAGAAGTCTTGCCACATGCGAGCCAATGTATCCCGCACCGCCGGTAACCATGATTGTCATGTGGTCAGTTTAGTGGCGACCAAAAGACTCAATTTGCTGTTGAGGGTTGCTCAAATCCGACTTGACAGAACCTAAACAACAACGGTGTAATTACATCCACGGAATTCTTTTGTTGAACATCATCAAAAGTTCGAAACTCATATGGGGCGGATTAGGAATAGCTATGGAAAGTCGTAATCGAGTACCAGATAACTGGTTCGTCGACCCAATTCGACTTGGTGTTGCGGGGGCATACTCAGACTCTGAAAATGAGCCTCTTTCTTGGCAGGCTGACGCACTTTGTGCCCAGACCGACCCAGAAGCATTTTTTCCTGAAAAGGGCGGTTCAACCCGCGATGCAAAGCGCATTTGCACCGGTTGCGAGGTCAAGGCTCAGTGCCTCGACTATGCACTAAAGAACGACGAGCGTTTTGGCATCTGGGGCGGTCTTTCAGAGCGCGAGCGCCGCAAGCTAAAAAAGCGTGCCTAAGCTGCGGCTCAAGCCGTAATCATGAAACCCCAAATTGCCGCAGTCGTTCTGGCGCACGATCAGCCCGAATACCTTGCGGTCACCCTTCAGGCCTTAGCAAATCAATCACAGCAGCCCGACATCATTCTGATTGTCGACAGCTCGGTCAACGAAGCCTGTGAATCAGTTGCCGCAGAGCACCCGACATTCAACTATCTAAAGATCGACGCTGCTTCGTCTTTGCCTCAGTCAATTCACGAGGCAATCCAAACTTTTGAAAACCAGCCAACCTGGATCTGGTTGTTGCACGACGACTCTGCCCCGCAAAAAACCGCCCTTGCCGAACTGATGGCGACTGCCGAAAAGTCTTCATCGGTTGCCCTGGTTGGCCCAAAGCAGCTGCGCTGGCAAAACCCGCGTGAGATTCTGCAGCTGGGGTTGACCCTGGCACCAAATGGCGACATTTTTTCACCAGTATCAGGCGAGCTCGACCAATCGCAGCACGATCACATTGATGATGTGTTGGCAGTTTCAACCGCAGGTGCACTTATCAGGACCGAGCCTTATTTGGCACTCGGTGGCTTGGCCAAGAACGCTCCGGCGCTGGCCGCAGACATTGAGTTTTCGATTCGCGCTCGCCTTGCTGGGCACCGCGTTCTGGTTGCACCAAAGGCCAAGATTGTTCACGCTGCGCTTTCACTTCAGGGCGGTCGCCCTAAACGCTGGCTCAAAGCTTCGCCGGCTACTGCCGTTCGCCGAGCCGAGATTCACTTGAATCTGAATCTGCTCTCGCCGGTGGCTGCCTTTGCCTACTGGTTGTTTTTGCCACTAATTGCCTTTGGCCGCTCGTTGCTCGCGATCGCAACAAAAAACCCACAGCGCATTTTGGCTGAACTTTCGGCCACGGTTTGGGCATGGTTCACGATTTTTGCGCGCACCTCAAGCCGATCCGGCATCAAGCGTGTCCGCAAAATTAGCTACAAAAAACTTGCTGCCTTGCGTGCAACCTGGGGGCAAATAAAGCAGAGCAATTTTGTTCGCACCGAATCAGAACTGGCAAACGAGTTGGCGATTCAGGCAGCCACCGACGAACAAGCCGGCGAACAGCTGAATGGCGAGCAAGTCAAGCCGCGAGGTTTCGCAGCTAGCGGTGGGCTATGGATTTCGTTGGCATTATTACTGATCAACTTCAGTTGGTGGCCAAAGGGAATTGCGGCAATCGGCGGCGGAGTCTTGCCCTTGGCCGACAACTGGATCGAACTTTTCAATCGAGCCGGAGCAAGTTTTCAGCAAATCGGCCTCGGCTATTTTGCCCCGAGTGATCCATTCGTCTGGGTGCTTTCGGCTCTCGGCTTGACTACTTTTTGGGCACCTTCACTTTCAATATCTGTGATGCTTTTTGCGTTCAGTTCGCTCGCCTTTGCCTCGGCCTGGCGACTGCTTTCGGTGCTTACCGCGTCTTCGATTGCCCGCAATCTGGGCGCGCTCACCTATGCAGTTTTTCCGGCTGCACTATTGGCTCACAACGAATCGCGTTTGCCGGTTTTGGTCACTTTGCTGATGCTGCCAATTTTTGCGCAGGCCATTATCGAAGTTGCTGGCCTAACCGCGCGATCAGCTCAGGCAACCACGCAGCAGCGAGCCACATGGTTGGCTTTGGCCGGGCTCAGCTTTGCCGCCGTTGCGGCTAGCTTGCCAATCGCCGGCGCTCTTGGTCTGGTTGCTTTGGCCGCCGTTGCGGTTATTCGAATCAAGCGAATCGGTTATTTACTTTGGATTCCGCTTCCGGCAGCCGCGCTGTTTGGCCCGACAGTGCTGTTTTATTGGGTGCAGCTAAACCAACCACTTGGATTGCTAGCTCAGCCGGGCTTGCCGCAGCCAAATTCTCAACTACCACTCGTAGACCTAAGCGCATTTGCCGTATTGCCGATTCAGGGGCTAACTGCCGGGCATCTGATTCTGGCGCTATTTTTACTCAGTCTCTTTGCCCTGCTGGTTCGAGGTGCCGCAAGGTCGGCCCTGCTGGCTATCGCAATCATCCTGCTGTTGGCTGGTTCAACACTTGCCGACCAGATTCAAATCTCGGCTGTTGGTGTCGGATCTACAACTCAAAACGAGCAGTCGGTAGACCTTGGCTCGGGCGGTTTCATGGCATTTGCCGGTTTGCTTATCGCCGTTTTGCTAGCCAATTTGCTCAGCGGTTTGACCAGGCGCGGCGCAAAGGCATCCGTCGCCACCATCGCGATTGCCCTGCTTGCGGTTCCGACGGCTCTATTCAGCTGGTCGAACCCCAGCTCGCTGACCTACTCAGACGGCCGCGCTGTTCCTTCTATCGTGAGCGCCGAAGCCAAAGCCGGCAGCGCACTCAAATTGCTATCAATTCGCCCTTCTCTCAACAGCAATCAAGAACTTGTATTCGCTGCTGAAATCGTGAATGGTGACGGAGTTCAATTCGAAGACATCAGTCTTAGCTATCGATTTGCGGTAGCTGAAATCAGCGAGACCTCGCCCGAATTTGCTCAAATTTCGCAATTGGTAGCCGACCTTGCTTCTGGCTCAACCGGTCAAATAAAGACCGCATTGCACCAGCTAGAAATTGGCTATGTTTTGGTGGCAAATTCGAGTCTTCAGCAGTCAGCCGAACTCGCCTTCTCGTTGGATTCAATTGCAGAGCTAGAAGCGGTTGGAAATACCGACTTCGGCCAGTTGTGGCGAGTGCGCGAACCTAATCAATCGGTCAAAACCGATGATGCGAGCCAACAGGCATCCTGGTCGGTGACCAAAGTGGTTCAACTTTCAATTCTGCTGAGCTTCGGTCTAATGGCACTTCCTAGTCGCAATGGTCGTCGTCGTGCAGAAGACAGCGATATTTTTGTCGACGAAAACGAGGATGCCAATGCTTAAGCGTTTAGCGCTGTTGCTGCTGGTGGCCGCAGTCGCCGCGGGCACGATTTTTGCTGCCGATTTGCCAGTGGTCAAGAATTGGCGCCTAGAGCTAGGCCAGATTCCTAAAGCAACCGAAATTTCAGTAAACGCGCGCGAATTGAGCTTGGTTTGCCCAGGCGCATTGAACCTTAGCGGCGGCAAAGGCGGCAACAAGCTTGGTGTGTTTAGTCGCCTAAACACCGCGCTGCTTTCGGTCAATCAAGACGCGCCGGCTGGTGTCAGCATCGAGGCGACTGCGATTGAGACCGAAACCAAAATCGGATCAACCCCAGAGCGAATCAGCGCACCAATTTCTATCGCAGCAATTGATCCAGAGGCCGCAGCTGAGCAGGGCTCAAAGCTGCTCGCCGCGAATCAAATTCAACTTGCTTCAGAATCAACCATGGCCGGCCTGGCCGGAACTCAGTGTCAACAGCCAGCGCACGAGCAATGGCTTATCGGTGGCGATACAACTGTTGGCCGTGAATCGGTATTGGTTCTGACTAATCCGAGTGGGGTTTCGGCCACCCTAGACATTCAAATTTTCAATCAGGCAGGCGCCGTCGAAGCTATTGGCCTGAACGGATTCGCGGTTGCTCCAGGCCAAACTCAGTTGGTGCAACTGTCGTCTATAGTGCCGCGCACAAAAACTTTCGCGGTTCATGTGACCGGCCAGGGCGGGGCTATCGGTGCCTGGATTCAGCAGAAAACCGTTCGCGGACTCAATGCGACCGGGGTTGACTACATCGGCCCAAATCCAGCGTTCAGCAAGGTTCAGTTTGTTCCGGGCTTTTTGATTCGCGGTTCAAAGATCGCAAAAAAGCTGGCTAAAGCCAACGAAGACTATGTCGATTTGAGTCCTAGCGTTCGAGTGTTTGTTCCTGGTGAAAAGTCAGCCAAGGTCACTATTCAGGTGTTGGGCTCAAACGCCAAGTCGTTTGGAACCGTGGTTCAACAAGATGTTGTTGCCGGTCGCGTCGCAGACATCCCAATCGCTGGCCTTGCCGATGGCGACTATGTGGCGATTGTGTCGGCGAATGTTCCAATCGCTGCCTCGATGAGCATCTCGAGAGTTGTCGGAACCTCGAAGCCAAAGATCGACTTTGCCCTTCTAGCTGCAGCCGAGTCTTCGGTTAGCGAGCGGGCAATCAGAGTGCCAACCTCGGGCATCTCAAAGCTGAGCGTGGTCAATGCAACCAACAAATCAGCGGCCGTTCAGGTGACCATCGGTGGCCAGACCTCGACCGTCACCCTGCAAGATGCTGCTTCGGTTGTGTTGCAAACCGCACCGGGCGATTTGGTCACAGTGAAATCAGATAAAGCAGTATCAGCAGCACTTGTTATCGATTTAGATTCAGCGGTAACTGTGTTGCCATTGACTGACTACAAAAACCAAGCATCAAAAGTCTTGGTTAGCGTTCGCTAAAACCTGTCGGCTTAGCGATAGCGCTCTGGAACAAGCTCCCAAGGGTCTTTGCCCAGAAGTTCACCGGCGGCTGCAAATACATACTCTTCGATGTGCATGCGCTCATGCAGCGCATCGGTTCGGCGATGGTGGCCAAGTCGCTCAATCGGAACTCTAAAAATGATGATGGTCATGGTGTTCTTGCGAACTGCCCATCGGCGAACATGAGAATCATCGGGGCCTAGCAGGGGAGCATCGGCGACTCGCCAGTTGAGCAACTCCAGCTCATTCGGCCAAGCGGCACGAAGGTAGTCGCAGGTGGCTGAAACAACCTGCTCAAAACTGCCCGGTTGATTGAGCTGATTTCGAATAAAGCTGCCAAAAATTTGTCGTCTAATCGAGCGGCCGTGGCGATTTCGCGATGTGCCACGAGCTTTGCTTGTCATGCACTCATTGTAGGTATCAACGCCGGTTTGAGGCCTGTCTTGGTAAACTTGAGGCTGTTGAAAGCGCCCCAAATCATCAAGGCTGGCGCCTATTTTTAGGATCACAAATGGACCTCAATTCACTGGTCAAAACATATGACGTGCGCGGCCTGGTTGGCTCGCAGCTAACCACCGAAGTTGTTGCAGCACTTGCAGCCGGCTTCGTCGACGAACTTGGTGCTGCGGGGCAAGACGTCATCGTGGGTCACGACATGCGTGATTCATCACCAGAATTTGCTGACGCGTTTGCTGCCGGTGCAACCGCCCGCGGCGCCAATGTTGTTTCTATCGGTCTGTGCTCAACCGATGAGTCTTACTTTGCCTCTGGCTTGCTAGATGCCCCAGCTGCAATGTTTACCGCCAGCCACAACCCAGCCACCTATAACGGCATCAAGTTTTCACGCGCTGGCGCTCGCGGCATCAGCCTCGACACCGGTCTGGCCGCGATTCGAGATCGCGCAATTGTCTATCTAGAGAACGGCATCGACGAGGTCGAAACTCCGGGAACCTACCGTGAAGAGCACATCCTGAATCGCTATGCGGCCTACCTGCGCGAACTGGTTGACCTTCGTTCAATTCGCAAACTTCGCGTCGTAGTTGACGCCGGCAACGGCATGGGCGGCATGACCGTTCCAGCGGTCTTGGGTCACACCACCGACCTAGAAGCACTGCCGCTAGAAATCATCCCGATGTATTTCGAACTCGATGGCAGTTTTCCGAACCACGAGGCAAACCCGCTTGACCCAAAGAACCTAGTTGACTTGCAGAAAGCAGTTGTCGAGCACAAAGCCGACCTAGGCCTTGCTTTTGACGGCGATGCCGACCGTTGCTTCGTGGTTGATCAGAACGGCGACGCGGTCACTCCATCAGCCGTTGCTGCAATTGTTGCCCGACGTGAAATCGCTCGCGAGCGTGCTCAGAACCCAGGTGCACCAATCACGATTTTGCACAATCTGCTGACCTCCAAGATTGTTGAAGAAATGATTGCTGCCGATGGTGCCAAGCCGGTTCGCACCAAGGTCGGCCACTCTCTAATCAAAGACCAGATGGCAGCCACCAATGCCGTTTTCGGTGGCGAGCACTCTGCGCACTATTACTTCAGAGATTTCTGGGGTGCCGACAACGGCATGCTTGCGGCTATGCACGTGCTAGCTGAATTCGGAGCGCAAGATAAGCCGATGTCTGAGTTCGCTAAAAAATTCAACCCGTATTTCATGAGCGGCGAAATCAACTCAACCGTTGCCGACGTGCCAGCAGCCCAGCAGCGAATTCACGATACTTTCGCGGACCGCGCCAACTTTGAGAATTTCGATGGCGCAACCGCGACAGCGAAAAACTGGTCAAATGAGGCCTGGTGGTGGTTTAATGTTCGTGCATCAAACACAGAACCGCTATTGCGCCTTAACGTCGAAGCCTCGGACGAAATCACTATGCAGCGCATTCGGGATGAAGTACTTCAACTTATCCGAAAGTGATCCGAGCACATGTCAAAAATTTTGACCTCATCTGACTTTAAAGTCGCCGACCTTAACCTGGCCGAAGCCGGCCGTCACCAGATTCGCCTCGCCGAAAACGAGATGCCTGGTCTGATGTCGATTCGCGCCGAGTTCGCCAAGAGCAAGCCGCTTGCTGGCGCTCGCATTGCGGGTTCACTTCACATGACAGTGCAGACCGCAGTGTTGATCGAGACTTTGGTTGAGTTGGGTGCTCAGGTTCGCTGGGCTTCTTGCAACATTTTTTCTACGCAGGATGAAGCGGCGGCAGCCGTAGTCGTTGGTCGCAACGGCACCGTTTCAGCGCCAACCGGAACACCAGTTTTTGCTTGGAAGGGCGAAACACTGGACGAATACTGGTGGTGCACCAACCGCATTTTCGACTGGTCAACCGAGGCTAGTGAAGCCGGTGCCGACTACGTCGGTCCGAACATGATTCTTGACGATGGCGGCGACGCTACCCTCTTGGTTCACAAAGGCCGCGAGTTTGAGATTGCCGGTGCTGTTCCGGCGACCGCAGCAACCGACAGCGAAGAATACGGTGTCATTTTGAACCTGCTTCGCGAATCGATTGCCACTAGCTCAGACCGCTTCACTCGCATCGCAGCCGAGATTCGCGGCGTCACCGAAGAGACCACCACCGGTGTTCTTCGCCTGTATGAATTCCACAAGCGCGGCGAACTGCTGTTCCCAGCTATCAACGTGAATGACTCGGTCACCAAGAGCAAGTTCGACAATAAATACGGCATTCGCCACTCACTGCCAGACGGTCTAAACCGTGCCACTGACGTTCTAATCGGCGGCAAGGTTTGCTTCGTCGCTGGCTATGGCGACGTTGGCAAGGGCTCAGCCGAGGCTCTTCGTGGCCAGGGTGCTCGAGTTATCGTCAGCGAAATTGACCCGATTTGTGCTCTTCAGGCTGCCATGGATGGATTCCAGGTTGCTCGTCTTGAGTCGGTTATTGGTCAGGTGGACATCTTTGTGACCGCCACCGGAAACCAGGGCATCATCACCCCAGAGCACGTTCTTCAGATGAAGCACCAGGCTGTTATCGCCAACGTTGGTCACTTTGATGACGAAATCGACATGGCTGGCATCAACCAAATTGCCGGCGTAGAGAAGGTTGAAATCAAGCCTCAGGTGCACGAGTGGCGTCTGCCAAACGGTCGCTCGGTTTTGATTTTGAGCGAAGGCCGCCTGATGAACCTAGGCAACGCAACCGGACATCCAAGTTTTGTAATGAGCAATTCGTTCTCAAACCAGGTGCTAGCCCAGATCGAGATTTTCACCAAGCAAGACCAATACGAGCTCGGCGTGCACATTCTGCCTAAGGCGCTTGACGAAAAGGTGGCAAAACTTCACCTTGACGCATTGGGCGTTGAGTTGACACAGTTGAGTGCAGAGCAGGCTCGATACATTGGTGTGAATCCAGAGGGCCCGTTTAAGGTAGACCACTACCGCTACTAAAATTGCATCAGCTCGTTTTTGAGCGAATGTTATTGAGCACGGAGTTGTATGGCGCACAAAATCTTGGTTGTCGAAGACGACCACGGAATTCGCGAATCACTAACCAACTGGCTTGAATCGCTCGGTTACGAACCAGCTGCCTGCGGCGACGGTTCAACCGCACTGTCTACTTTCAAAACCGTTCAGCCTGATTTGGTGCTGCTCGACGTTATGTTGCCGGGCAAAGACGGCATCGAAGTTTGCAACGAAATTCGCTCAATTGCCGGAACCCCGATCATCATGCTGACTGCCAAAGCAGAAAGTGAAGACGTGGTTCGTGGCCTAGAAGCCGGCGCTGACGACTATGTAGTTAAGCCATTTGACTCACAGGTTTTGCTAGCGCGCATCAAAGCTCGCCTTCGCCCACTCGAGTCGACCAGCTCTGAAGTCATCACCATCGGCCCGCTGACTCTTGATGTGGTTGGTCATGAAGTTAAGCGCAACGGCGAAAAGATTTCTCTGACTCCACTTGAGTTCAGCCTGCTTCACACCCTTGCGGTTAAGCCAAAGCAGGTTTTCACTCGTGAGATGCTGCTCGACACCGTTTGGGGTTACCACTACAAGGCCGACACTCGTCTTGTCAATGTTCACGTTCAGCGCCTTCGTTCAAAAATTGAAGACGACCCAGACAACCCAAAGATTGTCACCACCGTTCGCGGCATCGGCTATAAGGCCGGTCAGGGATAAGTGAAATTCCGCGGCGCCATTAGGTGGGCGCTCGGCCTATTCAGAAGTTCGCTTCAGTTTCGCGCCGCGTTTACCACTGTTGTATTGAGCGGTATTTCGTTGACGCTGGTTGGCGGATTCCTTTCATACTCAATCGGAAACGGCCTCTATAACACCCGTCTCGAGCAGGTTCTGATCGAATCAGAGCGCGCGGCGCTCGATGTGCAGAACACCTTTGCGGCTTCTAACGTGACCGACGAGGTTGGTCTGCAGTCACTTATGAACGCGGTGATTCCGAACCTTGAATCGACCACAACCTCCGACTCACGCAAAGTGGCGTTGCTGCGTTCTCCAGACCAGGGCGGAACTCTTTATCTTCAGAGCCCCATCTCTGCCGACCTAGACACCACGCTGATTCCAGATGTTTTACGAACTGCGGTTCGAAACACCCCTGATCGTCTGAGCTATCAATCAATCGGCATCCCGATGCCAGGTTCAACGCATCCAGGTATCGCTGTTGGCTCACAAATTGATGTGCCTTTGGCCGGTGCCTATGAGCTCTATTTGGTTTTTGACCTCAACGGCGAGCAAGAGACTCTCGACTATGTTCAGCGAACCCTGTTTTTTGCCGGTTTGATTATCTTGGCTTTGATCGCCGCAGTTAGCTATTTTGTGACCTCTTGGTTGGTCAAGCCGGTTAAGGTTGCTGCCGAGGTTTCAGAGCGTCTTGCCGATGGTGCGTTAGATGAGCGTTTGCCTGAGCGAGGCACCGACGTTATTGCCACGCTGGCCCGCTCCTTCAACCGAATGGCGCAATCGCTGCAAAGTCAGATCAACAAGTTGGCCAGCGTTTCAAAAATGCAGCAACGCTTTGTATCTGACGTTTCGCACGAACTTCGCACCCCGCTAACCACTATCAAACTTGCCGGTGACGTTATTTTTGCTCAGCGCGACAAACTAGAACCGGCAGCCAAGCGCTCTGCCGAGCTGATGCACGATCAAATTGATCGCTTTCAAGTGCTGCTCAACGACCTGCTCGAAATCTCTAGATACGACGCCGGTGCTGTTCGAGCTGACTTTGAACTCAACGACCTAAACGGTGTGGTTGGCATGGCGATTTCGGGAATTGAACCTCTGGCTAACTCAAAGGGCTCTGAAATCCAGATTGTGATTCCGTCGGGCCCAGCAGAAGCTGAATTCGACTCGCTACGTATCGAACGCTTGCTTCGAAACTTGTTGGCGAACGCCATCGAACACGGTGAGGGTCGCCCGATCCAGGTTGCTGTTGGCGTCAACGAAACAGCGGTTGCGGTTTCAGTTACCGACCAGGGCATCGGAATGTCTCGCGCAGAGGTTGACCGAGTATTTGATCGATTCTGGCGCGCTGACCCAGCTCGCAAGCGCACAACCGGCGGCACCGGTCTCGGTCTCGCAATTTCGCTCGAAGACACCCACCTGCACAATGGCTGGCTTCAGGTTTGGGCAAAGCCAAACCAGGGCGCGTCATTCCGCCTGACGCTGCCTCGTCAGCAGGGAATTGTGTTCTCTGAATCGCCACTGCCATTGCCGCCACGCGATTTCATTTTGGCCCCTGATTCGCTTGGCACCGAGACTGGCGAGGTGACTCAGCTATGAGCAAATTCTCAAATCTAAAACGAGCATTCGCAGCCGCGGTCGCTGCGGTCATCGCAGCAGCTCTGACTGCCGGGTGCGCTCAGTTGCCAACATCTGGCCTGGTTCAGCAGGGCAACGACCTATCAGCCGGTATCGCTGGCGACTACCTTTACTACTCACCGAGCGGTCCGACTTCGGGTGCCACTCAGACCGAAATTATCCGTGGTTTCTTGAATGCCGGAACAGCACCGCAAAATGATTTCTCGACAGCCCGAGAATTCTTGTCTCAGGATTTCAGGTCAAAGTGGGACCCAAGTGGTGAAACCCTGGTTCAGCGCGGACAACTGAAAATTGAAGCACTTGCCGACGAGCAGATGGTGGTTTCGGTCGGCGTGCAGTCGCAGGTAGATGCCGACGGGCAATTCTCATACTGGCCAGCCGGATACACACGACAGCTTGATTTTGTCTTGGTTCGCGAGGGCAACGAATGGCGAATCGACAGCGCACCAAACCTAATCGTGGTAATTCAGCCGGTTTTCGACGTCATCTTCTCGCCTTACTCGCTGTATTTCTATGACAACTCGTATAGCCAATTGGTGCCTGATGTGCGCTGGTTCCCGAGTCGTGCATCAACCACAACCTTGATTGTCAATGCGGTGCTCAACGGACCAGCTGAGTGGCTTCACGATGGCGTGCAGAGTGCGATTCCAGATGGCAGCAGGCTGAGCATTGACTCGGTTGCCGTCGAGAGTGGCGTTGCCAAAATTGACTTGACCGCAGCAGCCCTGAAGGCAACCGCGGCTGAGCGTCGATTGATGAAATCGCAACTTTTGGCCACTCTGAGCCAGATTCCGGGTGTTAGCGATGTGCAGGTCTTAGTTGAACGCACTCCGCAAGACATTGTCGATCTGCCTCCGGTTGATACCGCTTCAAATAACGAAACCCCGATTGGTCTGTCTAGCAACCAGCTGCGCCACATTGGTGGCTCGCGCGCCGCAATCCGCAATTCAAGCTATTCACTGAATCGGGTGTCGCCAACCGGTTTTGCACTCACGCCTGACGAGTCTCGATTGGCCCTGCGTGGTCGCGGTGGCATCTGGCTTGCGCAGTTAGATTCAATCGGTCAGGCGATCAATTTGATTGACCGTCGAGCCGGTTTGCTGAATCCGGTGTTCGATGTAGATGGCACGCTCTGGTCAACCGGCAGCTCTTCTAAGTCAGCACTGTTCACCTACGCGGCTGACGGTTCTGCGCGACAAATTGATTCGCCGTGGCTGGCTTCTATAAAGCGCAAACAGTTCGCGATTAGCCCAGAGGGTTCACGAATTGCGTTCCTTGAATCTCGCAAGAGCGGCAACGTTTTGTGGGTAGCCGTGATTATTCGCAACCCTGAAGGGCAGCCGGTCGGCCTAGGCAACCCGATCGAAATCGACTCTGTTGGCGCAGCCGTCACGAGTTTTGCCTGGGCTAACGAGACCAAAATCGCAGTATTGGCCACCGATGCAACCGGCACAGTGCCGAAGTTGATGCAGGTCGGCGGATTGTCGAGATCGCTTCCGGCGGTTGAGAGCGCAGTAGAAATTGCAGCCAGCAACAAGGGCGACTCGATCTATGTCCGCAACATCGACGGCGATGCATTCCAGCTTCGTGGCAACAGCTGGAGCCTGGTGGCAAAAGACCAAGACTTTATTCAGTTTGCCGGCTAGTTTTCAACAGAATTAGCTTGTGCCAAGTGCTTTGATGTTGCCTTGGGCATCATGTTTTGGTGAATGTCTTTCGCGAACTGCTTAATTTTTTAGTGCCGGCCAAGTGTCAGCTGTGTCAAAAACCCGGATGGTCGATTTGCCAAACCTGCCGAGCCGGCTTGCCCTTCGATCCGGTTGTCACCACAAGGGGTTTTACCGAGACAGGGCCAGCGTTTCGAGGCATCAGGCTTTTTGAATATCAAGAACCCTTGCAACAGCTGATACACGCGTTCAAAGAGCGCGGTATCACCGAGCTGATCCCACGTATTTTTGGGGCGGTGCAATTGCAAAGTATCGCTGAGCTGGCCGAGTCGGCATTCGGGCAGCCCACAGCCACCGAGATTTTGCTGGTGCCGGTGCCGAGTTCAACCGCGTCATACCGGTCACGAGGTTTTTCACCGGCAATGGTGGTGGCAACTGGCTATCGCCGACTATTAACCCAATTGGGTTGGCGAGTCAGGGTGGTGCGGCTGCTCAGGCGCTCTCGACTGGTGCGCGATCAGTCGCTTTTGACCACTCAAGAGCGTTGGCAAAATCAAACCAAAAGCATGGTCGCCAGGCATCAGGTTAATGGTTCTGTGATTCTGATCGATGACATTTCAACTACCGGAGCCACTTTGCTAGAGGCTCGGCGTGCGGTCGAAGATTCGGGTGGCAAAGTCATCGGTTTCTGCACGCTCGCTGAGACTTTATTGAAACGCTCGGCAATTTATTCAAAACCGGATACCTAAAATCAAAAATGGGTATACCTTTCATTCACAGGCAAAGTTGCCTGAGACGGAGGTCACCATGGAAATCAACATCTCGGCCCGCAACCTATCGGTTTCAGACCGTTTCAAAGATTATGTTCAGGATCGCGCCCACAAGGTTGAGCAGCTGGCTCACCGCGTTGAATCCCTTGAAATCAAAGTGACCCGCCACGACCATAGCCGCAATTCAGGCCCCGAAGATCAGGTTGAATTGACTGTTTTTGAGCCTGGCCACGTGATTCGAGCCGAGGCCCACGCCGGCGACAAATTTGCCGCTTTCGATGCTGCCCTTGGCAAGCTTTCAGAGCGCCTTCGCCGCGCGGCTGATCGCCGCAAGGTGCACCACGGTCGCCACGCTTCATTGGGCGCAAGTGAACTGTCGGCACACGACTTCGCCGAACTAGACATTCGCCCAGCCGACGCTGATTTACTGCTCGGCACCGCAAAGGCAGAGAATATCGCTGATACAGAAATCGATCTAGGCGAAAGCCCAGTCGTGATTCGCCGCAAGCAATTCAAGGCCAACCCAATGACCGTTGAAGATGCGCTGTATCACATGGAGCTAGTCGGTCACGACTTTTACTTATTCCACGATTCTGAGACTGACAAACCAAGCGTGGTTTACAGCCGCAAAGGTTGGAATTACGGAGTAATTACTCTGAATTAGTCAACAGAATCTGTTCGCTTAGAGCGCTCTGGAATGAGCGCTAACCGCAGGGCCCGACCGCTTTAGGTCGGGCCCTGCGTCTAAGATTGAGACTTAGCTACACAACCGATTTGGAGCAAAATCTTGGCAACAATCATCGACAAAATCCTGCGCGCGGGCGAAGGCCGAATTTTGGCAAAACTGCGCAATTACGCAGCCGCTGTTAATGCTCTTGAAGACAACTTCACCTCATTGACAGACGATGAGCTTCGCAACGAGACCAACGTCTTGCGCGAACGCTATGCAGCGGGCGAGAGCCTTGACGAATTGCTGCCAGAAGCATTTGCCGCGGTCCGAGAGGCTTCAAAGCGCACCTTGGGTTTGCGTCACTTTGACGTTCAGCTAATGGGTGGGGCTGCTCTTCACCTTGGCAACATCGCCGAGATGCGCACCGGTGAAGGAAAAACCCTAGTTGCGACCCTTCCTGCTTACCTAAACGCAATTGCCGGTCGCGGTGTTCACGTGGTCACCGTTAACGACTTCTTGGCTTCATATCAGAGTGATCTGATGGGCCGCGTGTTCCGTGCCCTAGGCATGACTACTGGTTGCATCCTTTCTGGCCAAGAGCCAGCCGAGCGTCGCGAGCAATACCTTGCCGACATCACCTACGGAACCAACAATGAGTTTGGTTTCGACTACCTACGTGACAACATGGCCTGGCAGCAGCCAGACCTTGTGCAGCGCGGACACTTCTTTGCCGTGGTTGACGAGGTCGACTCGATCCTGATCGACGAAGCTCGAACCCCGCTAATCATCTCTGGTCCAGCTGCCGGCGACGCGAACCGTTGGTTTGGCGAGTTTGCCAAAATTGCCGATCGTCTTCAGCCGGTCATCGACTACGAAGTCGACGAAAAGAAGCGAACCGTAGGAATCCTTGAGCCAGGTATCGAGAAGGTCGAAGACTACCTTGGCATCAGCAACCTATATGAGTCAGCGAACACTCCGCTGATCTCGTTCTTGAACAACTCAATCAAGGCAAAGGCCCTGTTCAAGCGCGACAAAGACTACGTCGTTATGAATGGCGAGGTTCTGATCGTTGACGAACACACCGGCCGTATTTTGTCTGGCCGTCGCTATAACGAGGGCATTCACCAGGCCATTGAGGCCAAAGAAGGCGTTGAGGTCAAGGCTGAAAACCAGACCCTAGCAACCGTCACTCTGCAAAACTACTTCCGTCTATACAAGAAGCTTTCGGGCATGACCGGAACCGCCGAAACCGAAGCCGGCGAGTTCATGAGCACCTACAAGCTGGGCGTTGTTCCGATTCCGACCAACAAGCCAATGATTCGTATCGACCAGGCCGACCTGATTTATAAGAACGAAGAGGTCAAGTTCAACGAGGTCGTCAAAGACATCGCTGCTCGCCACAAGACCGGCCAGCCAGTTCTAGTCGGAACCACCAGCGTCGAGAAGAGCGAATACCTGTCAAAGCTGTTGGCAAAAGAGGGTGTTCGTCACGAGGTTTTGAATGCCAAGAACCACGCCCGCGAAGCGGCAATCGTCGCTCAGGCTGGACGTTTCGGCGCTGTCACCGTGGCCACCAACATGGCGGGTCGAGGCACCGACATCATGCTCGGCGGAAACGCTGAATTCTTGACTGTTGAGTCACTGGCCAAAAAGGGTCTGAACTCAGAAGAGCACCCAGCTGAATATGAAGCTGCCTGGGCTGCAGAATTTGATCGCATCAAGGCCGAGGTCGCCGTCGAGGCTGACCGCGTTCTTGAGGTTGGTGGCCTGTATGTTCTAGGCACCGAGCGTCACGAGTCACGCCGTATTGACAACCAGTTGCGTGGTCGTGCTGGTCGCCAGGGTGACCGCGGTGAATCACGTTTCTACCTGTCTCTAACCGACGACCTAATGCGCCTGTTCAACTCAAATGCTGCAGCGGCTCTAATGAACCGTCCGGGCATTCCAGACGACATGGCTATCGAGTCAAAGGTTGTTAGCCGCGCCATCGCAAGTGCGCAGAACCAGGTCGAGGGCCGCAACGCCGAGATCCGCAAGAACGTTCTCAAGTATGACGACGTTCTAAACCGTCAGCGCGAAGCAATTTACAGCAACCTCCGTCACATTCTTGAGGGAGATGACCTTGCCGATCGCATCCAGATATTCATCAAGGATTCAATCTCAGCGATTGTTGACCAGCACATTTCAGACACCGCAGCTAGCGACTGGAACCTAGACGCACTGTGGACCGACCTGAAGGCGCTTTATCCAATCCAGCTAGAGATTCAGACTGTGCTTTCAGAGGCCGGCAACCGCTCACGTCTAACCAAGTCATGGTTGACCAAAGAAATCGTGGCAGACACTGAGCGTGCCTACACTCTTCGAACCAATGACATCGGCGAGGCAGCAATGCGCGAACTTGAGCGCCGAGTAGCCCTTTCGGTTATCGACCGCAAGTGGCGCGACCACCTTTACGAGATGGATTACCTAAAAGAGGGAATCGGCCTTCGTGCAATGGCACAGCGTGACCCACTGGTTGAATACCAGCGCGAGGGCTTCAGCATGTTTGAGCAAATGATGGGTGCAATCAAAGAAGAGACGGTCGGTTTCTTGTTCAACATCGAAGTTCAGGTTCAAGCTGCTCCTGAAGAACATGTTCACGAGGCTGAGCTAACCTACAGCGCTCCAAACGAAGACGGACTTGCCGAAGAGACTCACCCTGGGCACGAGCCTGAGTCAAACGACAACCAGGAGCCGCCTAAGTCAGCTCCGGGCAGCTCGTTCTTTAGATAAATCTAAAAAGAATCAGGCCTCGAACTTCAGTTCGGGGCCTGATTCTTTTTGTGGTTAAAGCACGTTGACCATAGTGGCCTGCCAACGCATGTTTATGCCTTCGAGTCGAATAGCCACTGCCCTGGTGCGCTGGTCG
>JACCDQ010783695.1_pt1 | contig 23616 bp, 23 predicted proteins | sample 7446031 | NCBI WGS metagenome assembly JACCDQ01 (sample SAMN15323442, study PRJNA562643) | freshwater metagenome | isolation source: river surface water | place: USA:Blue River Watershed | collected 2017-08-17 | reverse complement strand
GTGCTAAGCTTGTTGTAGTTTCCAAACCATCCGTTGACATGGATCGAACTGACTTTGGCTTGGGCCCCGTGTTTTTGGAAGATTTGTACAATTTTATCGATTTGAGTTTTGTCTAGAGGCGTTACATCTTCACAAAAATCTACGGCAAGATCCATGAGCCTGCAAAACTGGTCACTCGAGATCGCGCTGCCTGGAACTTCCTTAAGAACTTGCTTTTCGATTTCACTCAATTTTTGTTGATTCGATTTGATTGTTTTGTCGTCAGAAAAAAACCATCTTTGCATTTTCTTTTGAGATTGTGCTTTTTCAGAGGCATATCTGAAATAAAACCCACCGTTTTCGCCAATGACTCCTTCGACGGGCCAAAATCTTGCGATCATTTCACACCATCCCGCAGGGCGTCCTGTGATGGGGATAATTTTTAGACCTGCGTCGTGTAGTTTCCAGAGAGCTTCGTAAGCTTCGGCCTTCAACTGGCCTTCGGTCGTAATTGTATCGTCGATGTCTGTAAGCACGAACTCGATCTTTGAATTGAAATCAGTTAAATTTTTCATTGTGCTTTCTGTGAAATCGGTGTTTTTTAATAGTTTAGAGGAATATGCATGGCTAAGAAAGCGTCTTCGAATAATTCTGGATCTAATGGAAGCTCGGGTGTGAAGCTGGTCATCGTTGAGTCACCGACTAAAGCCAAGACGATTCGCAAATTTTTGGGTTCTAACTATATTGTTGAGTCATGCATGGGGCACGTACGTGACCTTCCGCAGTCGGCAAAAGATATTCCTGAGAAAGTTAAAAAAGAAAAATGGGCACAACTTGGTGTAAATGTTGATAAACATTTTGAGCCTTTGTATTGCGTTCCCAAAGATAAAATTAAAGTTATTAAAAATTTAAAAGATAAACTAACTGATGCTGATGAGCTGTATCTCGCGACCGATGAAGACCGCGAAGGTGAAAGTATCAGCTGGCACTTGTTAGAGGTATTGAAGCCAAATGTGCCGACAAAGCGCATGGTGTTTCATGAGATCACTAAAGAAGCGATTCAAAAATCTCTGAATGAAACGCGTGAAATCGATTTCAATTTAGTTCGTGCGCAAGAAGCGCGTCGTGTATTGGATCGTTTGGTGGGTTACACGATTTCTCCGTTACTTTGGAAAAAAGTAGCTTTCGGACTTTCTGCTGGACGTGTGCAGTCTGTTGCGGTTCGCCTTGTGGTTGAACGCGAAAAAGAAAGAATTCGTTTTAAAAAATCAGCTTACTTCGGAGTAGCAGCTACTTTAGAAAAGTCAGCGCAAGCTTTCGAATCAAAAATTCAAAGTTATAAAGGTAAAAGAATCGCTACCGGTAAAGACTTTGATGGTCTAACTGGTCAATTGGTTGCTGGAAAAGATTTAACTGTTCTAGATCAAAAAGCGGCTGATCAAATTTTATCTGATATCAAGGGTAAAACTTGGACGGTTACAGACGTAGAAGAAAAACCAATTACCCGTCGTCCATATGCTCCTTTTATCACTTCAACGTTGCAACAAGAAGCCAATCGCAAACTGGGCTTAAGCTCGCGTGAAACAATGCAAGTGGCGCAGAAACTTTACGAGCAAGGTTTTATTACCTACATGAGAACGGACTCAACGTTCTTGTCGACGGAAGCGATTAAAGCCGCGCGAGAAAGTATTTCTAAAAAATATGGTAAAGATTATTTACCAGATGCTCCACGTACATACGAAGCGAAAAAAGCTAAAGGCGCGCAAGAGGCCCATGAAGCGATTCGTCCGGCTGGTATGCAATTTCAAGATCCAGATGATACAGGACTAACGGGCCCGCAATTTAAACTTTACGAATTAATTTGGAAGCGCACAATGGCTTCGCAAATGACGGATTCGAAACAAAAGCAAGTTTCAAGTAAAATCGCTGTAGCGGATGCTATTTTTTCTGCTAGTGGTACAACGATTGAGTTTCCGGGTTTCTTACGTGCTTACGTTGAAGGAAGCGATGATCCAGAAGCCGATTTAGAATCGCGCGACGTGAAGCTTCCTCAGTTGAAAGTCAATGACCAGGTTAAATTAAATCACATCGAACCGACTTCACACGAAACAAAACCACCTGCTCGCTTTACAGAGGCGTCTTTGGTTCAAATCATGGAAAAAGAAGGCATCGGTCGTCCGTCAACTTATGCCAGCGTTATTGGAACAATCATCGATCGCGGTTACGTGCGCAAGCAAGCAAGTGCTTTAGTTCCAACCTTCACGGCGATGGTCGTTTCTAAGCTCTTGTCTCAGCATCTAACAAAGTATGTAGATCTTGGTTTTACTTCTCAGATGGAACAATCTTTAGATAATATCGCCGATGGTGAGCTGAACTGGGAAAACTATTTGAACAGCGTTTATCATGGCCCCCAGGGTTTGAAGGCTACGGTTGATTCTCAAGGTGATAAAATTAATCCTGAAGAGGCGCGTTCAATTAAACTTGAAGGCCTTGAGCAGTACGAATTTAACGTGGGTCGCTACGGCGCCTATGTAAAATCAAAACGTGGCGAAGAAAACTTTAGTGCTTCGATTCCTGAAGTTGAAGCTCCGGCGGATATGACTTCGGAGCATGTCGAAAAATTAATTGATCAAAAAATTAAAGGAGCAGATTCTTTAGGAGCTGATCCTGTGACAGGTAAAAAGATTTATGTTTTGAACGGTCGCTATGGACCTTACGTTCAATTAGGTGAAAGCGACGATGAAAAGTTAAAACGTGGATCATTGCCTCCGGGTGTTGAGCCCGCTAGTGTTGATTTCAAAATGGCATTAGAGATTTTATCGATGCCGAAAACCTTAGGTCAGCATCCAGGAACAGAAAAAGATGTGAAAGTTGGTATTGGACGTTTTGGTCCATTCGTTCTTCATGAGGGTGATTACAGATCTATTCCTAAAACTGAAACTGTTTTCACGATGAATTTGCAAAAAGCATTAGATCTTTTGGCGCAACCTAAAAAAGGTCGTGGAAAAGCATCTGCCATTCATGAGTATGGAAGCCATCCAATTCATGAGTTGCCTGTTAGTTTATTCAATGGTCCTTACGGTCTTTATCTTAAAGCCGGAAAGACAAATATTGGTCTTCCCGAGGGAATGACTGCAGAGCAGCTAACGAAAGAAAAAGCTATAGAGCTTGTAACAGAAAAGCTTGGAACTACTGCAGATAAAAAAACGGCGACTAAGAAAAAATCATCTGCAAAAAAGACGGTTACTAAGAAAAAGACAGAACCCGCGACCAAAACGACTGAAGCTTCGACTTCAAAAAAAGTTGTCGTTAAGAAAGCTCCGGGTAATAGGTAAAAGTGAGCCAAACAAAAATTAAAGGACAACTTGAGCTAGGTGAGACACGGTTAAGAGAACCTGATCGTAATTATCATCGAGGCGGAAGAAGTTTTTACTTTTTTGATTTTGATGACAATATTGCATTTTTGACGACTCCATTGATTTTATTTCATAAAATATCGGGCGAAGAGTTATTTCTTTCTAGTGGTGAGTGGGCCCTTCATCATGCTTCGGTAGGTAAAAGTGGTCCTTACGAACAATATGAAATTCGCTACGATGATATTACGGGTTCTTTTCGTTGTTTTCGCGATGTTGAATTATCTGATGTTGAAAAACTTGCCGGAAAGAAGCAGTTGTTTATTCAGGACGTTCTAGAAGCATTAAAGTTACCCGATCTGCAATGGAAGGGGCCTTCTTGGGATTGTTTTTATCATGCGACTTTCAATCAAAGGCCGATTTCAATCATTACGGCTCGTGGTCACAACGCTTCGACTATTCAAGAAGGGGTCCGTGAGTTTATCAAATCTGGTTATCTTCCAGCTGAGCCACATTACCTAAGCGTTTACGCTGTTAGTAATAAAGAAGTTCGAAAGCATCTAGGTGACTCTGATTTTGTAGCTTCTACGGCAGAGTTAAAGCAAAGAGCGATCCGTGCATCTGTTGAAAAAGCCATCGAAATTTATGGATATAGTCCGCATCATCGGTTTGGAATGAGTGATGATGATCCTAAAAATATTCAGTTGGTTGTTGAAGAGATGACGCGACTGAAGTCGAGCTATCCGGAGATGTCTTTTTTTATGATCGAAACTCATAAGGGCGATTTTATTAAACATGAAATCAGTCAACATGGACTAAAGTCGCAACTTGTTAGTGATATAGCCGGTGATCCTACGGATCAATTAGATCTTTTTAACCCGTCACGACGTAAGCCTTAACCCATCTGACAAACTGAATTCTTCGTACCATTTTACAACAGAGGGCATATACTTTTAAGACGTCATTCTATCGACGAAAAGGAAAAATCATGTTTAGAAAGAATTTTGTAAGCACCAGTCTATTTGTAGGAATTCTATCAGCTGGATTAATCGTAAAAGCTCAAGGATTTGAATTTAGTCAAACCTTAAACTGCAATTGGATCGAGCCTATTCAGACGGGTTATTTGCAAAATCATCTTATATTCAAAGCTAAAGATAAAGAACTTCAAAGTCGCGTGATTGAACAGTATATCAAACGGGTAGATCCATTGAAAATTTATCTGACTGAAGGCGATGTTCAAAAAGTCAAAGACCTCATGAAAGACGTTTTTGCAAACATTGAGAAAAAAGATTGTAAGTTCATGACTGAAATTCAAGAGCTATTGCTTAAACGAATTGAAGAAAGAACAGAATCAGTTAAGAAGGCATTAGGAAAAGATTTTAAATTTAACAAGGATACTGAATTCACATACGATCCTGATCATAAGCCGTATCCAAAAACAACTGAAGAAGCTGATGAATTTCTTAAAAAATACATTCAATTCCAAGTTGCTAATTACCTAGCGACGGATATTAAACTTGAAGAAGCTAAAGAGCGTGTCATTAAAAACTATGAAAGAAATTTTAAGCGTTCTAAAGACACAAAAACTGAAGAGTTAATGTCTGGATACCTGAACTCTTTCGCATTATCTTTGGACCCGCATTCAAGCTTCTTTTCTAAAGACTTCTATGAAGATTTCACAATCGATATGAGTCTTTCTTTAGAAGGCATCGGCGCGACGCTTTCTCAGCAAGATGGATTCACGACTATCGAGGCTTTAGTTCCTGGCGGAGCTGCAGCAAAGTCTCGGGCTTTAGAGCCGCAAGATAAAATTGTGGCCGTCAGTAAGAAAGACGGAAAAATGGAAAATGTCATCGACATGGAATTGAAAGATGTCGTGAAGATGATCCGTGGCCCTAAAGGTACTAAAGTTAAATTAAGCATCATGCGTAAAGAAAGCGAAGGAAATAAAAAATTTGAAGTTGAATTGACCCGTGAAAAAGTCTCTTTAGAAGACAACGCGGTTTCAATTTACTATCAAGATAAAGAAATTAACGGAACCAAAAAGAAAATCGGGATTATCAACTTTCCATCATTCTATGCAGACTCTAAGCGTGGTGGTCGTTCGTCAGCGGCAGATATGAAGAAAGTTATCGCTCAGGCTCGCGAGAAAAAAGTTGATGGTCTTGTTTTAGATTTATCAAATAATGGCGGTGGTTCTTTAGAGGACGCTGTAAAAATTGGTGGATTATTTATTAAAACAGGAAACATTGTAAAACAATCTTCACGGCAAGAAGGAAAAGAAATCTCTTTGGCCGATACGGATGAAAAAGTCGACTGGGCTGGCCCACTTGTTATTTTAACTTCTCGGATCAGTGCATCGGCTTCTGAGATCGTTTCTGGAGCTATGAAAGATTATGATCGCGCGGTTGTGGTTGGTGCTGATCACACATACGGTAAAGGTAGCGTGCAGACGGTTCTTCCTGTTCCCGGTGAGCTGGGTGCCTTAAAAGTAACTATCGGAATGTTCTTTACTCCGGGAGGTTTTTCAACTCAGCATCGCGGAGTCGAATCTGATATTATTATACCAAGTCCCTACAGTGTTGATGATATCGGAGAAAAAAGTATGGACTACTCATTGCCTCCGAAAAAGTTAGACAGCTTCTTGTCTAAAGATGCTTATGTTGAAAAAGGTGATGGAACATGGCTACAAGTTAAAACAGACTGGATTAAAAAAATGAAATCGCGATCAATTGAGCGTGTCAATAAAAACGATGATTTCAAAAAAATAACAGAAGAACTAGAAAAAACCAAAAAACTTGGCAAAGTGATCAAAGTTTCTGAAGTTCTAAAAGATAAAGGTGAAAAAGAAAAGAAAGTTAAGAAGAATAAGTACGCAGCGAAAGATGAAAAAGAAAAAGAATATTTAAAACGCGCTGACATTCAAGAAGCTGCTGATGTACTTACAGATTTAATCGTGTTGGCAGATGGAAAAGAAATCACAACACCGATCACTACGAAAAAATAAATTTAGATTCGCAAAAGGGCTCATCACTGAGCCCTTTTTATTTTAGTAACTTCGATTTTGTAAAGCGGCGATTCGTTCAGCCAAAGGCGGATGGGTCATAAATAGACGACCAAAGCCTTTGGGTTCGCTTGCGATTTTAAGAGCAGCCAGGGTGTCTTTGCCGTTGCGCTCTTCCTGTTCTTGCATGCGACCAGTGGGGAGCTCATGCATTCGTTGTAATTTCTGCAAGGCCGCGGTCATTTTTTCACGAGAGCTGTAGTGAGCTCCGCCTGCATCAGCACGGAATTCACGTTGGCGAGAAAAATAATTCACCAAAATAGAACCCAACAAAGTTAAGAAAACGCTAGCTATATTATAAATTGCACTTCGTAAGAAATAATCGCCAAATCCTCTACGGTCGTCGTCGTTACGTCGAAGCGCATTCATCACTATTATTGTTATAATTTGTGCGAAGAACATCGCAAATGCATTCACCACTCCTTGAATTAAGGTCATTGTAACCATATCACCGTTCACGATGTGGGCGATCTCGTGGGCTAAAACTCCTTCGACTTCGGCTTCATTCATTGAATTCATAAGCCCTGTTGAAACCGCTACAAGCGATCGGCTTTCAGAGGGGCCAGTAGCAAATGCATTCACATCACTTGATTCGTAGTAGCCCACCTCGGGCATTGTGGTCATACCTGCGCGGCGAGCAATTTGATAGACCATGTCTAGAAGATGGCGTTCAGTGTGGTTCATCGATTGCGGATTGATGATTTTGACTCCGTGAAATGTTTTTGCAATCCATCGAGACATGAGAAGGGAAATAAAAGCTCCTCCAAATCCCCAAAAAAGACAAAGAAACATCAACCCGATGAGGCCTCCCGCTTGAAGATTGAAGCCCAAGAAGTGCGAGATTAAATTTATGACAATCCCTAAAGTGACGACCACCAATATGTTCGTCAGAATGAAAAGACCGGCGCGTTTTAACATTTTCATAGCAAATACCTCTGTTTTGAAAGGTGAGTTCGATCTTTAAAATGTCAATTCATAGGCAAATTGCCCAAAGCTAATGCAAGGATTTACCGCACCCTATAAATTGATTTTTTAGAGATAAAAATCAGTGCTGTTTTTTGTTAGATTTAAAGGATTCATGTTGGGGGATAACTATGAATTTTTTAAGACTTTTTTCTGTCTTAAGCCTGATGATTTTTTGTTTATCAAGCTGTGGGCCTGATCAGAAGAATTCCGTAACGCCAGCGGGTGAAGATCGCGCTGATGCGGCTAGCTTTAAAGCATTGGTCGGGCCTAAGTGGTGTTTGCCACCAACAGGTTCAGGAAGCAACGCTTTCGTGTTGTCTTGGAACTTTCGCGACGACGGAGTGGCGTTCTTAACAAATACAAAAGTCGATTCTCGCCAAATTATTTTCAGTAAAAAGAAAAAATGGAATATGCGTTTGAAAACTTTAAGAGTTCTAGAAGATTCTGGCGTTGAAACTCTTAAAAAAGAAATTAGTTTTGCGATTGACCTAAATACTGGAGCTCAAGTCATGACTTGGGCCGATATCGCAAAACCAGTTGATTGCGATGCGAATGGAAAATGTTCTTCAAGCAGTGTACAAGCGATGACCCTAAAGGAATGCGAGTAAAGTGATGGCTCAAAAAAAATCTCCTGCAAAAAATAATTTTGGTGGAATAGATAAAAAAATCTTGCTGCAAATGCATAGTGATATGGTGAAATCGCGCGTTCTTGAAGAGCGCTTGATTAAAATTTACCGTGCAGGTGAATCTTTCTTTTGGATTGGGGGGCCCGGTGAAGAAGCTTGGGGCGTTCCAGTCGGGATGCTAGCTAAAAAAGGCCAAGGACCTGCGTATGATTACCTTCACCTTCACTATCGTTGTACTCCGACTTTAATTGCGATGGGATTAGAAATGGTTGATTCAATTCGATTGATGATGAATCGCTCGACGGATCGCTCGACAGGTGGACGTAACTTTTCAAATCACTATGTCATTCCAGAATGGAATATTGCGCCTGTAACATCGCCGTTAGAAGTGCAATACCCGATTGCTTGCGGCACGGCCCATGTGCAAAAGCGTGTGGGTAAAAAAGCAATTACGATTGTGACAGGTGGTGATGCAGGAACTGCTGAAGGAGACTTTGCCTCGTCTTTAATTTTAGCTTCTCGAAAAGGCCAAGAGCTTCCAATGTTGATCACAGTTCAAAATAACAAATGGGGTATCTCGACATCTTACGATGGTCAACATGGAGAAACACATATCGCTGATCGCGCGAAAGCTTTTAATATCAAAGCCCGTGTGATCAACGGAAATGATCCAGTTGAAACTTATCTGACTGTCAAAGAAGATATGGAATACATCCGCAAAACAGGAAAGCCCGCGTTTATTGAAGCGCACGTTTCGCGTTTGTACGGCCACTCATCAGCAAGTGGTGCAAACCCAGTGCAAGGTGAGGTCGATCCAGTAAAAGATTTCGAGAAAAAACTTTTAAAGGCTGATCTTTTAACTGAAAAACAAGTTCAAAAAATTTGGGAAGATTTTGAAGCTGAAGGCGTGCGTGCCACAGAGCTTGCCCGTCAAGAGCCGGTTCCGACGGCTGATTCAGTTTGGGATCACACTTATTTCAAAAATGAAAATGCGGATTGGAGAAACTTCTAATGGCAAATATGGCTCAAGCCGTTCGCATGGCTTTACATTATGCAGAAAAAAATTATCATTTAAGAGATGTGTTCGGTCAGGACGTTGGAGCTCCTTTGGGTGGTGTATTCACGGCGACTCAAGGTTTGAAAACAACTTGGAATTCAACTTTAGATGAGCGTGGGATTATTGGCATGGCAATGGGTATTGCGATGGCTGGTGATCGTTGTGTAGCTGAAATTCAATTCGCGGACTATATTTTCAATACGATCGATCTTTTAAAAATTGCCGGAAATACTTTATGGTGTACGAACGGACAGTACAACCTTCCTATGACAGTAATGACGCCGGTTGGAGCTGGTATTCGTGGAAGTGTTTACCATTCACATTCTTTTGATGCATGGGCCTCCCGTTTGGCAGGATGGAAGATTGTTATGCCATCGACGCCGCTTGATGCATATGGGTTATTGTTGTCTTGTATTTTAGACCCTAATCCTTGCATGTTCTTAAAGCCAAAAGCTTTGATGCGTGTCCGGGGTGAAGAATTAATTCCGGGTGAGCCAGCTGATGAAAAAGAATTAAAGAATATGATCGATGCCCCAATCGGAGATCGTTCAAAATGGAAATCTCAATGGCCAAATGTTCAAGAGTATTTAGTTCCTATTGGAAAAGGCAAAATTACACGTTCAGGAAATCAAATCACGGTTGTGAGTTACGGGCGCCATTTATTAGTCTGTAACGAAGTGGCTGACCAACTGAAAAATGAAGGATATTCAGTAGAGGTTATCGATTTGCGTTCGATTTATCCTTATGATTGGCAAATGATTAAGTCTTCGGTTGAAAAAACAGGTCGAGTACTGTTTGTTAATGAAGATACAGAAGTAACGAACTTCGGTGAGCATTTATCTTACCGAGTAACCACAGAATTATTCTATCACTTAATGGCGGCACCTAAAGTACTAGCGGGTAAAAATGTACCTGGAATTGGGTTGCATCCAAACTTAGAAGATAGCAGTGTGCCTCAGAAACACGAAATCGAAAAATTGATTCGCGAGATCTGTGCAGAGGTTCCATAAAATGAAAAAATCATCTCTGATCAAAGAGCGTTATTTACCTTTTGATAAATACGCATTCTATCGCGACGCAGTTCAATCTCCTGAAGATGATGTTGAGTTTTACCTTGAGCGCTACAAAGAACTTAGAAAGGGCAAAAAACCTAGAATTTTACGAGAAGACTTTTGTGGGGGAGGGGCCATTTCGTGCGAATGGGTTAAGCTTGATAAAACCCATAAGTCGGCCGGGTTAGATTTAGACCCTGAGCCAATGGATTATGGTCGAAAACACTATATTTCAAAATTGAAACCCGAGCAGCAAAAGCGAGTTGCTCTAATTAAGAAGGATGTTCTGTCTGGGAATCTTCCGACAGCGGACATTGCGGTTGCTGTTAATTTTTCATATTTTCTTTTTAAAAAAAGAGAGATTCTAAAAAATTATTTTAAAAACGTATTTGAATCATTAAATCATAAAGGTTTATTTATTTTGGATATCTTCGGTGGGACAAATTGCACAAACTCTATTGAGGATCGGACTCCGAATAAAAAGTTCACTTATTACTGGGATCAGCAATCATTTGATCCAGTGACAAATGAAGCTTATTTTGAAATTCATTTTAAATATAAAAATAAAAAATATAAAAATATTTTCAATTACGATTGGCGTATGTGGACGATTCCCGAGGTGAAAGAAATTTTACTTGAGGTTGGTTTTCAAGATGTCAAAGTTTATTGGGAAGGTGATGACAAAGACGGAGGTGGAAATGGAATTTTCACTCAGGTTGAAAAAGGCGAGGCTTGCCTAAGTTGGATCGCTTATGTTGTCGGAATCAAGTAGGTCACGTGATTAAGCAGTCGATGAAAGTTCAAGATTACGAAGTTTGGGTGCATTTAGGCTGTACAAGTGATGAACAAAAATTTGCTCAGCCTGTTCATTTCACGATTGAAATTGATTTTCATCAAAATCTTAAGGCCGTTAACACGGACGATCTTAACGATGCTGTCGATTATGTCACTTTGATGAATTTGACGAAGCAAATTGGACATCAGAAATTTTATCATTTAATTGAACACTTATGCTATGACGTGACGGTTAAGCTGGCAGACTTTTTAAAAGAAAAACACATTCAGGGAAACTTAGTCGTACATACTCGTAAAATTCGGGTGCCTGTAGAAAATCTTCGAAACGGAGTTGTTTTTACATGTTCAACCAGCTTGTAGCTTTAGGCATTGGTTCTAATTTAGATCAGCCGATTGGGTTCTTAAGAAAAGCCTTACAAGAGGTTAAAAAGATTTCAGGATTGAAGGTTAAAGCCGTGGCTTCAATCTACGAATCTGATGCGCAACTGCCTGAAAATGCTCCGTCTAGTTGGAATCTTCAATATTTAAATTCGGCCATACTTTGTGAAGTTGAATCTTCTTTGAAACCGCTTGAACTACTTTATATTTTGAAAAATATCGAAGTGAAAATGGGGCGATTGCAAAAAGAAAGATGGGCACCTCGAACAATCGATATCGATATTTTGTATTGGGAAGGCATCAAATTAATTCATGAAGACCTGGTTTTGCCTCACCCGCGATTGACAGAGCGTCCATTTGCTTTGTTGCCACTTTTAGAAATTTTGCCTGATGCAAAAATCAATAAACCTGATTGGGTAAAAGCTTGGATCGTTTCTAAACCTTTCAATACGGTTCGAAGTTCGCGATTTTTTTGGCCGCAATTTGTGGCTGTTCTGAATATCACAACGGATTCTTTTTCGGATGGGGGGCTATTGCTCAATGCCGATGTTCTTGTGAAGCACGCCGAAATGCAATTGAAAGCCGGAGCCGAAATTTTAGATATTGGGGCTGAATCAACGCGCCCCAAAGCTACAAGTGTGCCGTTAGAGGTTGAATTCAAAAATTTAAAATGGGCTATCGAGCAACTTAGGCCGTTAAAAAAGAAATTCAAATTTAAGCTAAGTCTAGATTGTCGCCGCGGCGATGTTGTTCGTAAGATTTTAGAATTGTCGCGCATTGATTATTTAAACGATGTGACTGGATTTGCCTCGATTGAAATGCAGAAATTACTAAAAGAATCAAAGGCTGATGCCTTCGTGATGCATTCTTTAGGAATTCCCCCAACCGCTGAACACGTGATACCAACTGCTGAAAATCCAATAGAGTACTTGTCGAGATGGTGGAATACGAAAAAATCTCAGTTGATTGCTGCTGGAATTCCTAATGAAAATCTTATTTTTGACCCCGGAATTGGTTTCGGTAAAAATTCGGAGCAGAATCTTTTCATACTTAAGCATTTAGAAAATTTTTCTAATGTTCAAGAAGACATTCTAATTGGTCATTCTCGTAAATCATATCAGAAATCTTATTCAGATCGTGAGCCCCATAAGCGTGATTTGGAAACGGCTTTAGTGACTTGCCAAATTAACAAAGCCTATTCTCAGTTTTTGCGCGTGCACGATGTAGAATCACAAATCACGGCGTTGAGGTTTTAAGTGAAAACAAAATTTTTGAAAACTGTTCAATTTTTAGAGAGTTTACAGATAATGCCTAAGACGATGCCGGGGCTACAAAAAATTAGGAAAGCATTTGAGAAAACCGAATGGTATTCGAAAATTAACCCAGAAAGTGTAATTGTCGTTGCAGGAACCAATGGTAAAGGTTCAACATGCGCAACGCTGGAAGCGTTATTGTTAGAAGCGGGTCAAAAAGTAGGATTCTACAGTTCTCCACATTTGATAGCCACAAATGAACGTATTCGTTTGTGCGGCGAAAGCATTTCTGAAGAAAATTTTGTAAAGGTTTTTGAAGAATGTGAAATGTTAATTCGTTCATGTGAGTTATCGCATTTTGAGGCTTTAACTTTGATGGCCGGTCATTTCTATTTTTCTGAAAGTTGGAATCAAAACCTTGATTATGTAATTTTCGAAGTAGGGCTCGGAGGTACGTTCGATGCAACGAATGCCTTTCCTCATAGATTCTCTGTGATAACGGCATTGGGTATTGATCATTCGAGTATCTTAGGAAATACATTATTAGAGATTGCCTCAAATAAATTTGGAATTGTTCATCAAAATAATGCAGTGATTTACAGTCCTTTGAAATCCGAATTATTGAGTTTAAAGGATAATGTTTTAGAGACGACCAACTCAAAAGGATTTGAAGTTCCGAAACCTGATCTAGATATCGTCAAAACTGTTAGAGAGCCCAAGTATTTTTTGAATACAAAATGGGGAAGGGCTCAGTTGTCTTTAAAAGGGCGTCGCGCGGCTGAAAATGCAATGACTGCATTAACCACCTTCGCTAATTTAGGTTTTGATCCAGCTTTATATTTGAAAGCATTAAATCAAGTCAGTTGGGCTGGCCGTATGCAAAAGGTAAATTGGCCAGGGGCGGGTTGTCCTGTTTACTTTTCAGGAGACCACAATCCACAGGGGATACGAAGTCTTTTAGAAATTTTGAATGATTTTTCTTGGAAACATATTCATATTTTAGCAGGCATTGGTGTCGATAAAGAAGTAGATCAGATGTTAGAAGATTTGACTCAATTAAATAATTCAAAACTCTATTTGACGGTCACTCCATTTAAAGGCCGTTTGCTAGATGAATATCCCGATGACTACATTAAAAAAGCGTCATACAAACATGAGAATCCATCGATGGCGATGCAATATATTGTGAATCAGGCCACGGAAGAAGACCTGATTGTGGTCACTGGATCATTGTATCTTGTCGGGGACCTATTAAGATATACCTCGTAAAAAATTAATCTCGAGATTAATTTTCGTTTTCCGGAGGATGTGCTTCCCAATATTCGCAATTCTGATCATAGAGTACCATGTCAGATTTGCCGATGACCGGACGATACCAAACACTTTCAGAACGGGTTTCGTCGATGAAATCGGCGCATAACCAGCCCTTCCAAGTTGATACCTCTTTAAAAGGTTGAAGCTCTTTTTGCTTAAATGAACGTTGTGCTGTTTCTTTTTTTTGTCTAGCTTCTTTAACTTCTTCCGAGGCACAAGCGCTTAAGATCAAAGTTAAAAAAGCTGCTAGTATTATTTTTTTCATAGTTCGAACTAAGGTTTGTATTTTCCGCTAAATGCCAAACTAGATGGTAATCCATTTTTGCTAAGACAAGTTTGAAATTTTTCTTTAAATTCAGATCCTTTTTTCTTGGCATCGGTTGTTCCTTTAACCTCGCCACGAGCCCAATCAGCGCAAGCTTCGGCTCTTTGAGCTTCTGGCTTTTTTTTGTCTAGAGACGGCATTGTAGATGCATATGCCGCAATTGATGCAATAGACACTAAAAGACTTAATACGAATTTCATTGAATCCATCCTTTGATAATTAAACAGTTGTTTTCTAAGCTAAAATAATTGTTGGAAAACTCTTTATTGAAGTCAAAAAGTTCCTAATTTTTAAGAGTTGATTCTTACAAATATGGTCTAAGATCTATGGCAAAGTTTTGATACTAACGAAAATATTTTAGCAAAAAGTTTAGTCATCTGAATTTCAGTTTTAGAAATAGATTAAAGTTTAAAGCTGCCTAATAATCTGCTTTTTAAGAGGTCACTTATGTGAAAACCTCGTATTCAATTGACCAAAGTAAGCTTGATTTCTATAAATTCAGTATCAAAAAATGGAGTATGTATGAAAAATATTTTGCTATCTGTGGTATTTCTAGCGGCCTGTTGTGTTGCACAAGCCAACCGTATTGAGCTTGGTTTGGCTTCAGGGGTGACTTCTGGAGTTTCGGGCGAAGCTTATCGAGTTTCAAAATCTGGTGACGCTCAAACATATTGGTTAGGTTATGGATTGGACAAAAATGTTTCTGCCGAACTTGGATTTGATCATTTAGATTTCGATGGCGTGAATACAGATCATCAAATTATATATTTGGCGGGTGTCTACAGATGGATGCCTGAAGCTTGGATTCACCCCATTTCTAAATTGGGTTTAGGGTCTGTAACTTCGAAAGGTTTCACAACTGAAAAAGTCAATTCAATCGGAGCCAAAGTAAGTCTTGGTCTTGAAGCCGACTTTAAATATGTTTCCGTTGGAACTTTATTAAACTATCACTATATGAATAAAGTTGCAGATGGTGACTCTTTCAAAGACGTTCAAGCTTTAGTGCCGATGATCTTTATTACTTTTCACAACCCTACCGAAGCGGCCTCTGTTTCAAAATCACAAAAGCAAGAAGAAATTCGACCGGTCGTAGCTGTGGCAAAAGATTCTGACTCAGATGGCATTTCTGATGAAGACGATAAATGCCCAGGAACCAATTCAAATGTTGTTGTAAATAAATTTGGTTGCGCTGAAAAAGAAACTGCGTCAGTAAAAATCAATGTAGAATTTTTAAGTGGTAAGACAAATCTAGAATCAAAATATGATTCAGAGATAGCTAACTTAGTTTCTTTTATGAAAAAGTTCACAGAAACACGTGTTGAAATTGCGGGCTATACTGATAACAAAGGTGCTAAGAAGGGAAATCGAAGTTTGTCTCAAAAGCGAGCAGATTCAATTAAATCGGCCTTAGTTAAAGCTGGAATTGATGCGAATCGTATTGTTGCAAAAGGCTATGGTTCAGAAAATCCTATTGCTGATAATAAAACAGAAGCGGGACGTGCTCAGAATCGTCGAGTGATTGCAAATATTTCGGTACAAGCAGAAAAATCAAAATAGTAAAAAACTAGAATTGGTAAATTGATGAATATTATACTGAGCTCAACGTCGAAAACAAAATTGTGGATTGAGCATTTACCAAATTGTAAGAAGGCTGATGAGTATCAAACGAATGCCGAAATTTCATTGTCGGCATCTTTAAGTACAATTTTCAGTTTAAAAATGGCATATTTATGGAGTCGCGATGCAGCCAAGAAAAGTCCTTTGAAAGATACGACGACAACTTGGACGACTGCTTTGGTGGCGAATTACTAATACTTTAAAAACAAAAGTAAATGAAAGGAAATTTATGGGACTAGCTAGTGAGTTTAAAGAATTTGCGATGAAGGGTAATGTTGTTGATTTGGCTGTCGGTGTAATTATCGGCGGGGCATTTGGTAAAATTGTTTCTGTTTTAGTTGAGAAGGTCATTATGCCTCCGATCGGTTTACTGATTGGTGGGGTTGATTTCACGCAACTTAAGTTGATATTACAGGCGGCTGCTGCAGATGGAAAAGGCGAAGTCGCAATTGGTTACGGTGAATTTATTCAAACGGTTTTTAACTTTTTAATTATCGCGATCGCGATCTTTGCGATGATTAAAGCAATGAATTCGATGAAAAGAGAAGAGAAGAAAGCTGAACAGGCTGCGGCTCCGGCGCCCACTCCGGAAGATATTGTTTTATTGCGCGAAATTAGAGATGCTTTAAAGAAGTAGTTCATTGCATTAACGTATTAAAAAAAAGGAGTCTCGTGAGGGCTCCTTTTTTTGTTTAAATTTAGACATCAATTCGGAAAGTCAGAGCGTACAAACAAAGGTTTCAAACTGAGGCCAGCTTCTTGTAACTTCATTTCTGCGGGGTGGCCTCCGCGATGAATGACACAAAGAACGGTGTCAGTGATGGCACCTAGTTTTCTGAGATCAGCAGCGCTGAGTAGAACCTGTCCACCCGAGGTGATAACATCTTCAATGATGCAAACTTTTTTGTTCTTAATTTCTAAGCCTTCTGCAAACTGACAAGTTCCGTATTCTTTAGGTTCTTTACGGACAAAAACGCAAGGTATACCTGTAGCTAGTGACAAGGCTGTTCCGACTGGAATTCCACCCATTTCAAGAGCTGCTAAAGCCTCTGTTCCGGGTGGAATCAGCTTTTGCATTTGGTTAGCTATTTCTTTCAAGAGGTGAGGTTGCGCCTCAAATCGGTATTTATCGAAGTACTCATTCGATCTTTGGCCGCTTCTTAGTAGGAAGTCTCCTTTTAGATGACAAGCTGTGTATATTTTTTGAGCTAGTTCATGATGGGTCATTTTGATCTCCTGAAGTTTGGCTCAGTTTATGCTTTTTAGGATTTTCAGACAAGTTTCTGAAAAGGACTAACGCGTACCATGGCACCAATAAAACCTCAGGGGAAACCCCGAGAATATCAAACTATACGTCTTTTCGCTACTTTAGGGTTGCTGACTCTGATGATAGTTTTGTTATTGAAGGTGGTGCTTTTTGGTCCACCCGCCGAAGAAAAAAATCGCGCTCCTGCGCAAAATCAAATCGAAGCTCACGGGCCCTAATTCAAAAAATCTAATTAAACACGTGGTCTTGAATTCTTGAAGCCATCGGGCATTTTTATATTTAATTTTTTAACAGTGTGGTTTTTTAGAAACGACGGTTTTCTTTTTTACGTAACTGCCATTGTTCAAGAGCGTACTTGCGCATGTCTTCGATATTATCGAATTCATCAACGATTTCTACTCCGAGAAGGGTTTCAACGGTGTCTTCAAGTGTAACAAGGCCGGTAACAACTCCGTACTCATCCAAAACTAGGGCTAAATGGTCTTTGGCTTTAACAAAAAAGTCTAGGGCTTGAGCGACCGACATTCTTTCTGAAACATTTGAAATGGGTAAGGCCAATTCGCGAATAAGTTTCGTATGCTGATCTTGTGAAAGGGCCTCAAGAATTTTATAGCGATGGGTTAACCCTATTATATTATCTAAAGAATCTTCATAGACGGGGATACGCGAAAATCGAATCGGTTTGTATTTCATTGAAACTTCATCGACGGTCATCGAAGCATCTAGTGCAGTGATTACAGATCTTGGAGTCATTATGTCGGCAACAAAGATTTTATCAAGCTTCAAAAGGTTACGAATAATAATCGATTCTTTCGATCGAATCGTTCCTTCTTCGACGCCAATTTCTGCTGTTTTAATCATTTCATCACGAGTAATGTCGGGCTGTTCAGACGGAGTCGAAATGGCTTTTGAAACGAATTCAGAAAATTTGACGACGGGGTAGAATATAACAATCATGACTTGAACGCTGTAAGCTGCAAAGCCGCCCAATGCTTTGGTGTGATTTTTTCCAATCGTTTTTGGAACAATTTCAGAAAAAATTAAAATCATAAATGTTAAAAAAACAGAACAAACTGTAACCCAAGTTTCGCCAAACTCATTGTGAACTTGATAGGCGATCCAAGCCGACCCCAGCGTGTGTGAAACGGTATTGACGGTTAAGATCGCCGACAAACTTCGATCGGGGTGATCGATAATATGCTTCAATAATTTTCCTGATTTTGATTTTCCTTCGGCTAAAACTTCAACGAATGCAGGTGATATAGAAAGTATGACAGCTTCGCAAAGTGAGCATATAAACGAAGCCGTTAAAACAAAAATAAAAGATAATAAGATAACCAACATCTAGAGCTCATAACCTACCACTGTTTACGGTATCCCTGCAAAGCCGATATGACACGTAAGCTCTGCAGGTCTGACAATGGTCGAGATTGATTCGTTGTTTAGAGGAGATCTTTAATTGTGGTGTTTATCCAGTCTTTAAATACTATAATATTTGTGTAATTGCCTCGACCGATGCATGAATTGTAGCGGTTTGTTGGGTCTCGCAGTAATTTTTCATCTGAATAGATAGAAACGAATGAAGTAATCCCTAAAATATAAAATTCTTGTTTGGCGTTGTCATAGATAAAGCCGGGGCCGCCCGAATCACCTTGGCAAATTCCCTTTCCGTCAGACTGATTGATTGAGAACAATGCGGCCGACGGGTCATAGGCATCAATTGTTTTTACAACAGCGCGTAACATCGTGGGTTGAGTACGGACCCGACTCATATCGTTTTCGTTGTCTTCAGGTTGTGGTTTATTTAAGGCAGTTGTTTTACCGTAGCCTATTGAAACTAAAGACAGAGCGCCGGGTTTTGCCAAACTCGTTTCGGCTAATCTAGATACTCTTGATGGATCGATGTCTCGACTTAGGCGTATCAAGGCCAAGTCATTACCCATATTTTCTTCGCTGCCGACATACTTTTCATGAATTTTTATTTTTTCAGCGACAACCCATTCATTCATATTCAATTCATGATTCCAAGGGTTAGAGCTAAGAATAGCATAGACTTGATCTTTAGTTAAATCCTTCACGCAGTGAGCGGCTGTAATCAGCACTCGAGTTGATAAAGCGGATGCTGTGCAGAGACCTTTTTGACTAATGGTTATACCAAACTGAGTGGTCTTCTTTTCGACCCCTAAAGCCAAATAGATTACGCGCTTATTGAAGGCCGATTCTATATCGACGGCTTCTCCGCCAATAATCTTTGATTGTGTTTTCTCGAAATTCGAAAACTTTTCGCTAGGAGTTTCTTGGCAGGCGCTTAAGCCTGACATCAGTCCCAAAACCAGTAGTATCGTTAGAAAATTTATAAACCGTGCATCGAAGTTAGACACCCAAACCCCCCAGTTTTATGTGCCAGATCCAATTTAGCCTATTTGGATCCTAAAGCCCCCGCTTTAGATGTTTCTAAAGCAAAGGGGTGGCCAAGTTTCGACAAGGATAATTTAAAGTATTCTTTTCGATGCTTTTAGAAATCTAAGCCATTAGTTCGAAGTGAGCCACGTTAATTCTTTTCGCCAAAAAAGCACCTTCGCAGTAACTTAAATAGAAATTCCAAAGTCGAATAAATCGATCATCCAATGAATTTAATTTTTTTGCAGCGACTGCACTCTTGAAATTATTTTGCCATCTATTGAGCGTCTCTGCATAGCTAAGGCCGAATTCAAAAGGAGTGTCTGACTTCATTTCGACTTGAGCAGCTTGCTGTTTAACAGATTCGTTTGTTAATAGCATGCCTCCAGGAAAAATATATTTTTTGATGAAGTCGGTTGAATTTCGGTATTCGGCAAACCGATCTTTGCGGATTGTGATCGACTGAATCATGGCTCTGCCGTTAGGCTTCAGTGACTCTTTGATTTTTCCAAAATAGGTGGGCCAGTATTTTTCACCGACGGCTTCGATCATTTCGATCGATACGATTTTATCAAATCGCCCTTCGATCATCCGGTAGTCTGTCAATTTCAAGTCGACGTTTTTCTGCATCGACTTGGCAGCGATTAACTTTTCATTGTGTGCGCACTGGGCCGGCGAGTTCATCACAGCAGTAACGTGACAGCCGGTTCTTTCAATAGCTCTTGAAAAAAAACCGCCCCATCCGCAACCGATTTCAAGAATTCGATCATTTTTATTAATTTCTAAGGCGTCGATAATTCGATCATATTTTTTATACTGGGCGTGAGTTAATTCTTCTTTTATGTCTAAATTTGTGTTTTCGACAGAATCGAAAATCGCCGATGAATAGCTCATTGAGGAGTCTAACCATTCTGCATAAAAGTCATTTCCCAAATCATAGTGAGACATGATATTTTTTTTGGCTCCTTCGATGGTATTCGGTTTTAACCAACGATCAAATTTATGTATTAGCGTTCCCCAAAAACTTCCGTGAAAAGCTTCTTTAAGTAGGTCGTCGTTAAGGCAAGCCCACTTTACAAAAGCGGTGGCGTCGCTAATTTGAATTTCATTTTCGATGATAGCTTCGGCTAAGCCAATATCCCCTTGTTTCAGTATATTCAGCAAGGTCTTTTCAGAATTGATATGGACTTCGCAAATAAATGGATCTGTCCCAAATTCATAGCTCTTTCCGTCTGCTATTGTGATTTTTATTCGACCAAAGCGAGTGCGCTCTAGTACTTTAAAAAGAAATATTGTTTTAAGGCTTAAATTTTTCATCGTGTAATTTCTCTTTCTGGAGGTTTTGGTCGTTTGAAGAACTGAATTTTTCGAGCCCATAATTTCAGGGCAAGATAGTGAATGCGTAAAACTACTAATGGGGTCATCCACCCATATCTTAATATAATTTGTAATGAAGACCTAGGGTTAAAAGTTTCTTTTTTTAATTGAATTTTGGTCAAAAGAAATCTTTGAGAGATTTCTTTAAAATAGTCAATTTGCACTGACGAAGTGAGATCTTCAGATATGAATTTAAATTCGTAGAAGCCTTCGATATCTAAAAAAGGTGAAACATGAAAGCTTTTGTTGAGGCATGTGGGTTTATCATCATTCGGTTTAACAAAATAAAAATGTTTGTCTCCGAAAGTATTATTGACTTCGCACAGTACAAAATCTAGAGATTCATTTTTATAACAATACCAAAAACTGACGGGGTTAAATACATATCCAAATAATCTGGGCATGGTTTGTAAAACGATATGATCTGCTTCGTAGTTCAATTTTGTTTTTAAAAATAATTTAATCTTTATATCAACTTCAAGGTTTTCTGGATCCAAATAATCTACACTGGATAAACTCATCAGTTTGAAGCGGTCAAAAAAGGTTCTCTTTACGTTTAATTTATCAATCGGAATAAATAAATTAAAAATAGGGTAGCGAAAAGACAGATCTTTTCTGTTTTGTCGTTGATGCATCACCCATCCATGGCCAATCTGTATTTGATGTTTTAGATGGTCCAAGGGGGCTTTACTCCTAGCGTTTCTGAAACACGCACTGCGCTTAATAGGCCATCTTCATGGAACCCATAACGAGTCCAAGCTCCAGCAAAATAAATTTCTTTATGGCCTTGCAGCTGATCTATCCTTTTTTGGATAGCGATCAGATTTTGATCAAACTGAGGGTGATTGTAAATGAATTGTCTTTTAATATTTTTGTGTTCGTGGTCACTATTTAAGGTTATAAAAAAATGCTCTTTTGATCTAAGTGGCTGAAGTTTATTCAAGTAATAGGTCAATTCAATCGGAGATTTGCTATTTTTATTTTCTTTTGCTTTGACATTCCATGAAGACCAGCACTGCGGAAAGCTTGGCATGACGCTTGGATCTTGATGAAGACAAACTTTGTTTTCTGTGGTGCGCGCAGCCTTGAGTTGATCTGATAATTCTTGAAAATGTGATTCTAATAAACGCGAAGCTATCGGGGCTGATGTCGCAATAACAACTTTGTCTACTTCGAATTCTTTTTCTGAAGAGCGCAAAATTAATTTTTGATTCTTTGATTCGATTCGTTCAATAGCTGTATTTAAATGAACGTGAGAAAGCTGAGATCTTATTTTGTCGACGTAATTGATAGACCCATTTTTAATCGTTTTCCATTGGGGGCGATTTTCGACTTGCAATAGATGGTGATTTATACAGAACTGCATGAATGTAGCAGCTGGAAATCCTAAAGATTTTTCATAGGACATAGACCAGATGGCGCCCGTCATTGGTAGAAGATACCAGTTGATGAAAGGTTCTGATAATTTTCGATAATTTACTAAATCTTTTAGTGTCCAATTGTGTTGACGTGAAAGTTCTAAGTTCTCTTTGGCTTCTTTGTGAAACTTAAGTACATCTAAAAGCATTCTTAAAAACTGGGGACGAAATAAATTTTTTTTCTGTGCGAAAATGGATGAAATATTGGTTCCGGCCCATTGAATTCCATTTTCAGTTTGTATCGAAAGGCTCATGTCGGAATCAACGGTCTCAACGTTCAAGTATTTCATCATTTTTGTGAAGTGAGGATATGTTAGTTCATTATAAACTAAAAATCCCGTATCCACCGGCGTCGATAAACCCGCTAGGTCTTTTGCAGAAACGGTGTGGGCGTGTCCTCCAAGTCGAGAATCTGCTTCAAAAAGTTCAACATCAAATTTCTGCTTTAAGATGAGTGCTGTTCCGAGACCACTTATGCCAGATCCGATAATTCCAATTTTCATAAAAGTTCTTTCTAATTTTCTTTTTGAAGGTATCGATCTAAATCATTCAATGAATTAAATTGAATGAACTGCCGTTTTGATTTAATACTTTTCAAATCAACGCGGCTAGATCCGCCGTAAATAAAATGGGTTTTTTGGGGGATCAGCTCATCTAAGCGTCGAATAAATTCTAAACTTGAAATCAATTCTTTTTCTGCTGGAATATCTGCCAGCCCTAAAATGAGAGAGTCGATTTTTAATTCGCGACAAGCTTCTCCCAAATCCTCACAAGGCATATTGGGCCCTAAATAATAGGTTTCAAATCCGTTGATACGACAGAGTATAGCAGCCAGCAGTATGCCAAATTCATGAATGTCTCCTTCGCGAGTGGTAAGAATAACTCGACGTACGCTTTCTTTGTTTTTGTATTCATACGGATTCAAAGATTGATAAATCTGCCCTAAATGATCTCGAAGTAAACTTGAAAGCAGATGCTCTTGTGAAATTTTAAGTTTCGATTGTGCAACCAAGTGGCCAACTTCACGCATCAACGGCAAAACCAAACCGTGAATGATTGACTTCGGGCTTAGTTCGAATCTTGCATTTTGAAAGCTGAGCTGAATTTTTGAAAGATCAAACTTTTTTAAAGATTGAATTATCTTATCTAGGTGTTCGTTTTCGGCTTTGTCGTTAGAGACTGATATGTCAGCCAATTTTTTAGGTGTATCTGAAAATTCAGATAATTTGCCATTTAATGCCTTGAGCTCTGCAATTGATAGCTCTGCTAAATTACCGATCAGGTGTCCGTTTTGTATGAGCTTCCAAATCAGATTTAGTTTTTCTATGTCTTTTGGGCTATAGATTCGGCGACCATTGTCATCCTTCTGTGGGGT
>JACCDQ011006308.1_pt1 | contig 23627 bp, 12 predicted proteins | sample 7446031 | NCBI WGS metagenome assembly JACCDQ01 (sample SAMN15323442, study PRJNA562643) | freshwater metagenome | isolation source: river surface water | place: USA:Blue River Watershed | collected 2017-08-17 | reverse complement strand
GGCATCATCGGCCCCAACGGCGCGGGTAAATCCACCCTGTTCAAGCTGATCGCAGGCAAAGAGCAGCCGGACAGTGGCGAAGTCAAGATTGGCCAGACCGTGCGCATGGCCTTTGTGGACCAGAACCGTGACGACCTGGCCAATGACAAGACCGTGTGGGAAGACATTTCCGGCGGTCTGGACATCATCACCGTGGGCAAGTTCCAGATGCCCAGCCGTGCCTATTGCGGCCGCTTCAACTTCAGCGGCAGCGACCAGCAAAAGAAGGTCGGCATGCTCTCCGGTGGTGAGCGCGGTCGCCTGCACCTGGCCAAGACCCTGATGCAGGGCGGCAACGTGCTGCTGCTGGACGAACCGTCCAACGACCTCGACGTGGAAACCCTGCGCGCCCTCGAAGACGCGCTGCTCGAATTCGCCGGCTCGGTCATGGTGATTAGCCACGACCGCTGGTTCCTCGACCGCATCGCCACCCACATCCTGGCCGCCGAAGGCGACAGCCAGTGGGTCTTCTTTGACGGCAACTACCAGGAATACGAAGCCGACAAGAAACGCCGTCTGGGCGAAGAGGGCGCCAAGCCCAAGCGCGTGCGTTACAAAGCCCTCAAGTAAACCGCTTCATTGTGGGAGCGCGCCCCCGCGCGCGAATCAGTCGATCAGGAACATTCGGCCGCGGGGGCGGCCTCCTACAGCCCGAACCACCATGTCCCACTACCACCTGTATGCGATCGGCAATGCGCTGGTCGACACCGAATACGAAGTCTCTGACGAACTGCTGGCCGCGATGGGCGTGAGCAAGCGGCACATGACGCTGATCGACGCCGAACAGCGCACGGCCCTGCACAAGCATGTGCAAGGCCTGCATGCCCGCCGCACCGGCGGCGGCTCGGCCGGCAACACGGTGGTGGCGCTGGCGCAGCTGGGCGGCAAGGCGTTTTATTCCTGCCGCGTGGCCGATGACGAACTCGGCGCCTTCTACACGCAGGACCTGCAGGCCAACGGCGTGGCCACCAACCTCACGCACACGCAGGCACAGCCGGGTCAGACCGGCAGCTGCATGGTGCTGGTCACGCCCGACGCCGAGCGCACCATGTGCACCTTTCTGGGCGCCACCTCGCAGCTCGACCGCCAGGCCCTGCACCCGCACGACATCGCCAAGTCCAGGGTCTACTACATGGAAGGGTACCTGGCCGCTTCGCCCACCGGGCTCGAAGCCGCGCTGGAGGGCCTGAACATCGCCAAACAGCACGGCGTGCAAACCGCGCTCACGCTCAGCGATGTCAGCATGATCAACTTCTGCCGCGCAGGTCTGGAGGCCATGCTGGGTGAGGGGCTGGACTACCTGTTTGCCAACGAGGAAGAAGCGCAGGTCTGGTGTGGCAGCACCGATCTGGAAGTCATCCTGCCGCAGCTGCAAAAGCTGGCGCGTACCGTGTGCCTGACGCGTGGCCCCAAGGGCTGCATCGTGCTGCACGGCAGCGACATGGCCAATGTGCCGGCCGTGCCGACGAAAGCGGTCGATACCAACGGTGCCGGTGACATGTTTGCCGGGGCTTTCCTCTATGGTGTCACGCATGGCATGCCCGAAGCGCAGGCGGCGGCGCTGGCCAACCGCGCCGCCGCTGCGGTGGTGGCCCAGCACGGCAACCGCCTGACACGCGAACAGATGCAGGCTTTGCTGAAAGCCTGAAACCAGCAGCGCGGAATGCGTTGGCAAGCCCGTTAAAATGGGCGCTCAGGCTGTGCCGATCGCATCGCCTGCTTAGTGCTCTAGTTTTTTTACAGGCTTATCCATGAAACGCGAATATTCCCATTCCGGCCCCCGTCACGACCGTCGCTTTGGCGAGCAGCGCAGCGGCACCTGCATGGCCCTGATCGATGGCCGATTTCTCATCTGGATGGCGCAGCAAGGCGCTGTCGGCACCACCGGTGAATCCGTCAACCGCCAGGGCTTGCTCGCCCTGTTGTCGCAAGCACTGGCCCATTCGGGTCTGGATGTGGATCTGCGCCGCATCTACTGGTACACCGACCGTTCGGACGGTCTGGTGATCGATGACCAGATCGTGCGTCTGGTGCAGACCCACGATGCCGATGGCGGCGCCTCCCTGCTGCGCTCGCTCGGTCATGACCTCAAGCAGCTGGCCGAGCACCATGCCTGCGACCATGTGCTCGTGGCCAGCGACGACGAACGTTTCCTGGGCGCCATCGACGAAGCCCAGCTCAGCGGCCTGAGCGTTCACCTGCTGGCTGACGAATCGGCCCGCAACATGCCGCAGATGGTGCGCAGCGATCCGGGTTGGGCCCGACTGCTGTCGCAGGCGGACCGTCGCGTGATCGTCAATTCGCAGGCACTGGCCGACATGCTGCAGGGCAAGGTGCCTACCGGCATGGGCCTGTCGGTGGAAGATGTGGAAGAGCTGCGCAAGTCGATGCAGGAAATCGTGGCGACCTGGTGGGCTGATGAGCCCGAGGATTTGCGTGAAGACCTGCGCGATGCCCTGCAGATCAGCCGTGGCATTCCGCAGGAAGTCGACCGTCAGCTCCTGCTGCGCATGCGCCAGCGTCTGGCCCGCGCCCTGAGCCTGCCCGAGAAAAAGATGCTGCGCGAGACACTGCGCAACGTGGTGATGGGGGCGTCAGAAGCGCCGCCCGAAGCTGTCGGCTTCCCGCCCGACAACGACGAATAAATCGAGTCGTCCTCACCTGCTTTCGCGAGCAGGGGCTCGCTCCTGCACCCCTCTCTGCAGGAGGCCGCCCCTGTGGCCGAAAGCCGTCTGTCAGTCCACGGTGGCGCCCGAATCCTTGACCACTTTGCCCAGACGCACGGTGTCGCGGCGGATCAACTCTCCAAAGGCGGCAGCACTGCCGGCCACCACCGGGGTGCCGATGGCCTCCCATTTGGTGCGGAATTCGGGCTCCTTGAAGATGGCGTTCAGCGTGCTGTTGAGCTTTTCGATGATGGCGGGCGGCGTGCCGGCACGCACGGCAATGCCGTGCCACGCACCGAACTCATAGCCAGTGACGCCGGCTTCGGCCATGGTCGGCACATTGGGCAGCTGCGGCGTGCGTTTGGCCGAGGTGACGGCCAGTGGCACCAGCTTGCCCGAGCCAATGTGGGGCAGTGAGCTGCCCAGAATGTCGAACATCACCCCCACCTGACCCCCGATCACATCGTTGAGGGCCGGGCCTGCACCCTTGTACGGAATGTGGGTGATTTCGATCCCCATCTGCGTATTGAACAGCTCGCCGGCCAGGTGCTGCGGCGTGCCATTGCCGGCCGAGGCAAAGCTCAGGGTTTTGGACTGCTTGGCCAGCGTGATGAGTTCCTTCACGCTCTTGACACCGAGGTTCGGGTTGACTTCCAGCACCAGCGGGAAGGACGAAATCTGGATGACCGGGGCCAGATCGGTCAGCGGGTTGAACGGCATGCTGCGGTAGAGCGTCGGGTTCACGGCCATGGGGCCGCTGGCCGCCAGCAGCAGGGTGTGGCCATCGGCCGGAGCCTGTTTGGCCACTTCGGCGCTGCCGAGGTTGCCGCCGGCGCCGGACTTGTTGTCCACCACCACAGCCACGCCCAGGCGCTTGGTCAGCTCGCCCTGGAGCAGTCGGGCCATCAGATCGGTCGGACCGCCGGGCGGGTAGGGCACCACGAAACGGATGGTCTTGCTGGGCCAGTTGTCTTGCGCCAAAGCCGGCGCGGCCAGAGCGGTCATGGCCGCAAGGGCGGACAGGGCGGTGGTCAACAGGGTTCTGCGTTGCATGAAGGTCTCCTTGGGTTGGCTGCTGTCATGCTCTGGCGCTGACCAGCGCATCCAGCGTGTGGGGCCTGGGCCCTCGGGTCAAGCCCGGGGGTGACAGACCATGGGGTGAGTGAACAGGGGGCTCAGGATCCAAAACGTTCGCGGATGTGGGTTGCCGTTGCCAGGGGGCGCCCCAAGCTGCGAGCGGCTTCGGCGGCCTGGGCGACCAGCGCGGTGTTGTCCGGCGCCACGGCGCCGGTTTTCAGGTAAAGGTTGTTTTCAAAGCCCACCCGCACATGGCCACCCAGGGCTGCTGCTGCGGTGACGCAGGCATGTTCGGTCTTGCCGAAGGCGCAGACGGACCAGGGCTCGGTGCCGGTGTGGGCATGGACAAAAGGCACCAGATCGGTCGGGCTGGAGGTTTGCCCTGCGGTGTAGCGGCCCAGCACGAACAGCAGGAACCAGGGGGCATCGGGCACCACACCGCGCTGGCGAAGGTCCTGCCAGCGGTGCAGGTCGGCGGTGTCGTACAGGATCACCTGGGTCATCACGCGTTCCCGGGCGAGCCAGCCAAAGAAGTCGGACAGGCCGGCTTCGCCGATGGCGGGTTGGTCGACCTCGCGCAAACCCACCGATACCGCTTCTGGTCGCAGCTCGCGCACCATGGCGATCTGGGCGGGCGCCTGGTACACCTTGGCCGCTTCGCTGGTGACCTGCAACATCATGGCATCTCCCACGGCAGCGCGCACCGCCTGCAGGGCGGCGCGGTAACCCGCCACGTCGAGGCTGTGGCGGCCTTGCGCATCCCGGATGTGCAGGTGCAACATGCTGGCGCCGGCTTCCAGGCAGGCTTTGGCGGTGCGCGCCAGATGCTCGGCTGTCAGTGGCACCTGTGGGTGGTCAGTGCTCAGCTTGTAGGCTCCGTTGGGCGCGCTGGTGATGATCAGGGGCTGGGAATAAAAGTCGGTCATAGTGTCACGCCGTGTTCAGAAACTCTTGTCAATCGGGGGCAATTCGCTGGCCAGCAGTTGCAGGCCCTGACGCAGCAGGCGGTCGTAGCGCTCCCGCTCGGTCTGGCGCGTCTCGGGCGTCCAGTCGTAGAAGCCGGCGCCTGCCTTCATGCCAAAACGACCGGCTTGCACCCGCTCACGCAATGCGCGCGAGGGCTCTGCGGTGTTCGACAGGCTGGGGTACATGGTCGCGGCGGCGGCGCAATGCACATCCAGGCCCGCATGGTCGCGCTGCATCACCGGGCCGGCGGCCAGGTAACGGAAGCCGAAACCAAAGCGCACCGCAGCGTCCACATCCTCGGGGGTGGCCACACCTTCGTCGATCATGGCAAAGGCTTCGCGCGAGAGCGCATGCTGCAGGCGGTTGGCCAGAAAGCCGGGCTTGTCCTTGCGCACCAGCACCGGCACGCTGCCGCAGCCGCGCATGAAGCCGCACAGCCCCTCGGCCACGGCGTGGTCGCTCTGTGGTCCCAAGACCACTTCGACCAGCGGCACCAGGTGTGCCGGCATGAAAAAGTGCAGTCCCAGCATGCGTTGCTGGGTGGGCAGCCCTTGCGCGATGGCGCTGATCGGGAAACTGGAGCTGTTGCTGGTCAGCACGGTTCTGGCCGGGGCCAGCTCAAGCAGCTGTGCAAACAGCGCCTGCTTGAGGTCGAGCTTTTCCGGAATGCATTCGACAACCAGGCGCGCGTCCCGCCAGTCCACTTCACGCACGCTGGGCGCGGTGTTGACCCGCTGTGCGCGGTGGGCCAGTTCCAGATCGGCCAGGCCCGCCAGAACCCGCTGGTGCAGGGCGTCGCACTGGCTCGCTTGCGGCTCCACCACGGTGACACGGCAGCCACCGCGGGCCAGCACGATGGCCACGTCGGCACCCATGGTGCCGCCGCCCACCACCACGGCGTGGGTGTCTCGGGGAGAGGAAGGCAGCAGACTGCCTGAAAGTGCGCTTGATTCGGTCATGGCGAGGCAGTCTAGGCAGGGTGTTCTCATCCGTCCAGATGAATTTTTCTATAAACTGATCAGTCATGATGATCAATTGGTCCTCCCGTGAAATCGATGTTTTTCTGGTGCTGGCCGAGACGCTGAGCTTTCGGCGCACTGCAGAACGTGTGCACCTGTCGCAGCCCGCCGTCACGGGGGTGGTCGGCCGGCTGGAAGAAGCCTTGGGCGTGAAGCTGTTTGACCGCACCACGCGCCAGGTGCAGCTGACCGGGCCAGGACAGGTCTTTTTGGAGCAGGCGCAGCGCCTGCGGCACATGACCGAAGAAGCTGTGCGTGCGGTGCGCGAAGTGGCCACCCTGCAAGTGGGGCAGGTGGCCATGGCAGCCATGCCTTCACTGGCGGCCACGGTGGTGCCGCGCGCCTTTGCACGCTTTCAGGCACAGCACCCCGGGGTTCGCCTGGCGCTGATGGACACCCTGTCGGACCCGGCCTTCGAGCTGGTGCGTGCAGGCCGTGTCGACTTTGCGCTGACCGCAGCCAACCCGGCCTATGCCGATCTGGATTACCTGCCGCTGGCTTCGGATGGCTTTGTGCTTTTGATCCCTGAAGGGCATGCCTTGGCCAGAAGCCGAAAGCCTCTGGCCTGGGCCGACGTCGCCCAGCTGCCCCACATCTCCATGCCCTTGCCAACCAGCGTGCGGCAATACGCCGATGCGGCATTGCTGGAGCAGCGCATCCGGTTTTCGCCTCAGTTCGAACTGGAACACCTGGCCAGCATCAAGGCCATGGTGGCTGCAGGCCTGGGCGTGGCGGCACTGCCCGAGATGGCGGCCAATGTGGGGCCTGACGAGGGCATTGTGCGCAGGCGCTTGCGTGAGCCGGACCTGCGCAGACCGATCGGGCTGGTGACCTTGCGCGGTCGCAGCTTGTCTCCTGCGGCGCAGGCCATGGTCGAGACGCTCAAGGCCTGCATGAACGAGCCGCAAAGCGGCATCACGCCGCGCTGAGTTGCCAGCAGGTGGCCGCCGATCACATGAAATAAGTCAAGGCCACGTTCAGTCGCCAGTTGTCGGGACGGGACTCGGTGTTGTAGGTGCTGCCGGTCCAGCCTTTGTAGCCGCCGATGCCCTTGGCCAGTTGCAGACCGTAATGCAGGCGCTGGTGGTGGCCACTGAGTTCAAGCCCGATGGCCTGCAGCGAATAGCTCCGCCTGTACTCGATGCTTTGCGGGTTGAGCGGCTTGACCACCCCGGCGTCGTAAAAGGTGCCGAGGGTCATGCCGTTGTCCAGGCGCTTTTTGATTTCCAGTGACAGCAGAGCGCCATCGTCGCCCACGCCATCGACGGTGGTGTAGGCGCGCACGCCAGAGACGCCGCCCAGCGCGATCTGGTTGTAGCTGTCCAGACGTCCTGAAGAGAGCTGGCTGCGTAAGCGGGTCAGCGCGTAGACCGAGCGGTCTTCGCTGAGGCTGAACTGGTGTTTCAGGCCCAGCTCCACTTTGGCATAGCCGCCACTGTCGATGGCCCCCAGGCCTTCGAGCAGGCTGTAGTTGCCGATCGTGAACTGGAAGTCCAGGCGGCTGGCGTCCAGCGCGAGCTTTTCGTTGTCCACCACCGTCCGCATCCGGAACTGCTGGTCATGGACGCGGGTGGTGGTGATGCCGGAGTCTTTCAGTCCGCTGCGACTGCGCCGCGCTGCCAGTTCCATGCTTTGCCTGAAGACAAAATCCCGGTGGCTGTCGAAAATCTGTGTGATGCCTGCCCCCACTTCGGAGGTCTCGCCCTGGGAGGCCGCAGCCCCACCAAGCACGGTGTGGCTGTCGGACAAGGCGCCCCAGACGCGCCATCGGCTGGCCATGCCGGCGATCGCGCTTTCGTATTCCGCACGGCCATAGGTGATCCCCTCGGACTTCTGGCCCACCATCGTCAGGGTGGCGCGTGGCTCATGCCCGCGCAGGCTGAGCAGGGCCAGTGTCTGGGCACGGCCATAGGATTTCAGGCCGTGGTAGTTGAGTTGCAGCAGCGCGTCGAGCCGCTTGCCCGCTTCATTGGTGATCCCGGCCATGTGGACGATCATGTCCACCTGGTCCGGACCGACGGCGCGCAAGGTCGCATCCAGTTCGATCGGCAGGTCATAGGTGGCCGAATCCAGGTTCTGGTCCAGGGCCAGCGTGTCGATCAGCGTGCCGGCGCGGAAATGGCGTTCCAGTCTTTGCAGCACCACAGAGCCATATTGCAGTTGCAGATCAGCCCGGTCCGAGACAATGCGCACACCATGGATCTTGGGTTGGATGAGGGTGACCTCCAGGGTTTCCTGTCCCTGCTGACGCACCACGCGTGTGCGGGCATAGAAGAGGTAACCCATCTGGCGTGCCCGGGCAAACAGCCAGCCGTTGAACTGCCCGATGGCATCGGCACCCACAGCCTGGCCCAGGGAGGGTTTCCAGTAAGCCTGGATTTCTGCTTCCAGGACTTGCCCGCGGACATGCACATTCGCCAGCCGCTGGATCGATTCGGTGTGATCTGTGTCCAGCACGTCGATGGGGGCCAGGGGCTTGAGTTTGCCTGGTCGGGAAGGCAAAAGCTGGATCGATTGATCGATGTTTTGCTGAACACTGCCAGCTGCAAGCTGTGCTTGAGCGACATGGGGCAGCAGGGCTGCCAAGGCCAGGATCAATGGTTTGCGCATGGTCGGGAATGCAAATTCAGTTTTTCTGGTCATGTGGTGGATGACCAGAAACAAAGCAAATTTCCACATCGCTGAGTGGGGTGTCCTGGCAGGTGCAGGATTCGGAGGTCTCGTCACCACTGCAGGCCTGGGACAGGAGGGTTTGGCCCAGCCGGATCGGCTGCGCAGAGCGGTCAGCCGTGGCCACGGCGGCGCCAGCCAGTCCAAAACCGACCAAGCCTACGCGGGTGATGGGGTTTGCAGACTGCTGCGCGGCGGAGGACGGTGCCATGGGCATCGGTGCGGGCAAAGATCGGATGACCAAATCGGCATTGGTGACCGCGATGTCGTAGTTGGTGGCATCGCTGCCGGATACCTTCAGATTCGAGGCGTAGGTTCCGGGATTTTTGCCACTGGCTTTGCCGGTGATCGCGATGTCGTCGCCCGTCAGGAATCCGCTGCTGTCAGGGGCTTGCTGTTCCTGCATCTGGCCGTTGTAGGTGGTCGTGGCAGGGATGGCCGACACGCTGGCGCTGGCTTTGCGGATGGTTCCGCTGGCGTTTTGTGTGATGACCTGGTAGTTGCCGCCAGCGTTGCCATCGTTGATGACGTAGGTCGCATTCACCAGCAGCGTCGAGGCATCTGTGCCCAGCGCATTTTTGCTCGCATACGACTGGCTCAGGCCAGAGAGGGTGTCTCCGGCCGCAAGACCTGTCACAGAGACGGGTCCCGTTGATGCTTTTGTGCCGTCGTATGTTTTGGTATCGCTTGTGGCGCTCAGGGTCAGTGCGCGTGGTGTGATGGAACCCTGGCCCTGAACGGTCGTCGTTGTCAGGCTGTAGTTGTTGCGGTCCGCGCCCTGCAGGCTGAGGTTCGTGTAAGTCACCGTATCGTTGGCGATCACATTTCGGGTGCTGTAGCTGCCGCTGCCAGCAAGGGCCTGGACCTGATCGCCACGCAGGGCCGGGATGATCAGAGCAGCCCCGGCGGCGCTGGCTGTGCCGTCATAAACCTTGCTGGCGCCGCTTGCCGAGGGGGTGATGGCGAGCCGCCCGATGCTCAGGATGCCGGCATTCACAACACTGTCACCGAATTGCTGGTTCGGGGCCTGGGTGAACAGATTGGCAATCCCGTAGCTGTAATTGCCGGCATTGAGGTAGCCCCCTTGGGAGAGATGACCGTTGGTGCTGACTGCGGTGTCGAACTGAACTGTGCCGCCTGTGTTGTCTACTCCGCTCCAGCGGGTGCCATCGCCCTGTGTCATGTTCAGGCTGTAGATGCTGTTGCAGACGCCACCCTGTACCACGCAGTACTGTGCAGTGACTGTGTTGGCTTGACCTGCGTTGACGGCGGTACGGTTGCCGTAGAGGTCGCTTTGAGATCCGATGGTGATCAGCAGTTTGTCGACAGGGATGACGTTCAGACTGCCTTGCTGGACGGTGATGGCGTAATTGCCGTTCAGTGCGCTGGGCACACTGCTCAGGTCATAGACATTGCTGTATTGACCGACTGCCGGGAAATGGTTCGATCCGACATAAGTCCGGTGCGAGGCGTTCGGTGTGAATGAAAGTGCCGTAGAGGCATTTTCAGTGCCCACAAAGCCGTTGTACGAATAGCCCATGTCTGCCGCATTGGAGGCGTTCTGGGTCACGAAAGCGGTGGTGTCGTTGACTTTGATGGTGAGCGGGGCAGGGGTGATTTTCCCGACCTGACCGCTGACCGTTGTCGGCAGCACATAGTTGGATAAATGGGTTCCTGCCCAGGCGGTGAAGTGTGAGCCCATCAGGGTCGTGCTGACGATGCCTGTGCCAGGGTTGGTCGAGACATTCTGATCGGCATAGCTGCCAGCTGTCTGGGTGACAGAAGAGCCTTCACCGGGCGCCCAACCCGTAATGGCGTAGTTCGTGTTGTTCAGTCGGGCATTGGTGTTGCCGTCATAGATCTTTTCCACCGAGCCCTGAAGACTGGCCTGTAGCGTTGCCTGCAAGATCGTGCTGCTTGTGTTGTCGACGTAGGAAATTTCGTAGTTGCTGGTCACATCCTGACTGGCGCTGTCCCTGATCGTGACGCCCGAGGCGCGTACGATTTTGTGGGTGCCAGCGTTTTTGTCCAGGAATGCCTGCGAGCCTGCTGAGCTGATCAGCTCGCCAGCGCCGGCGAGGGCACTGACGGTTCCTGAACCCGATGCGCTGGTGGTGCCGTCGTAGGTTTTGCTGATCTGTGTGGCGGTGACGGTCAGTGGTGCCTTGACGATGTCGGCGCTGGTGCTGAGGCTGCCTGCTGAGGAAAGGTTGTAATTGGCCCAGGAACCACTTCCATCGATCAAGGACAGTTGGGTGACATCGGCGACAGTGACCGTTTTGCCTGTTCCGGCATGCTTGGTATCAAACAAGCCGGCGCCAGTTGCAGAAAGAGATTCTCCCTGGACGGTGCCTGAGACCGTTGCGCCTGTGATGGATGCGTTGCGGGTGCCGTCATAGGTCTTGTTTGCTGCGGCGATGGCGGTCAGCGAAACATCCTTTTTGGCGACGATCAGGTTTGCATCGGTGATGCGGATGTCGTAGTTGCTGGCGTCGTTGCCATTCACCGTCAAATTGGAGACGTAGGTGCCGGCATTCTTGCCAGTGGCCTGGCCAATGACGGTGATGTCGTCGCCTTGAACGAAACCGCTGAGGGTCGGGGCGTTTTGTATTTGTGTTTGGCCGTTGTAGGTGACGTTGGTGAGCGAGCCAGCGACGCTGGCGTTGGCTTTGCCGATCTGCAGCAATCCGTTCTGGAGTGTGATGTCGTAATTGGTCTGGGCATCGCCACTGACGGTGTTGGTGTATGTACCTGCATTGCGGCCTGAGGCGCCAGATGCTTGGATGCCCACCAGATCGGCCGCCGTATCGCCGCCGACCAGACCGCTGAGCGTATAGCCAGAGACGCTTTGTGTTTGGCCGTTGTAGACGGCGGTACCACTGTTGCCACTCACGGTCAGCGCAGCCTTGCTGATCGTCGCAGTGGTGCTGGCCTGATCCGTGATGGTGTAGTTGTCCAGATCATTGCCGCCATAAACGCTGGAGAGCAACACCTGCTTGCCGACGCCCGCATTCTTGTCTGCAAACCTGCCCGTCGCCGAAACGGACAGGTCATCCCCATTGACCATGCCGTTGAAGCTGGCGGCAGCCGTGCTCACGCTGGCCAAATTGCCGCCATCGTAGACCTTGTTGCTGGCCGTAATGCCGGAAACGCTGATCGCCTTGGGCGTGATAGAGCCCGTCGCCTGCAAAGAGGAAACCGTCAACGCGTAATTGTCTTTGTCTGCGCCTAGCAGGCTGAGATTGCCAAGGGTGACCGAATCGTTGCTGATGACGTTCTTTGTGCTGTAGCTGCCGCTGCTGGCCAATGCGCTGACCGCATCGCCTGCCAGAGCCTGTGGTGCCTTCAGGGGTGCGTTGGTGATCCAGGCCGTTCCGTCGTATACCTTGTTGATGGCATCCGCTGTGGGGGTCATTGCCAGCCGGTTGATGGCCAGCGTGCCACTGTCCACTGTGTTGCCGTTGAACTGGCCGGGGTTGCTGCTTGTCAGATTCGCAACGCCCCATGCATAGTTGCCGGCATTGAGATACCCCCCCTGAGAAAGATGACCCGCTACGGCCACCGAAGTGTCAAATTGCACCGTATTGCCCGTGTTGTCGGTGGCTGTCCAATGGATGCCATCGTTCGAAAGCATGTTCAGGGTGTAAAGATTGGCCCCGCTGCAATTGCCTGCTGCCAGGCAGTATTGGGCGGTCACACTGCCCGCCTTGCCAGCGTTGAAGGCATTGCGGTTGCCGTAGGTCTCAGTCTGCGAAGCGACATGGATCAACAGCTGGTCCGCTGGAATGACCGTCAAATGACCTTTTTCAACGGTGACGCTGTAATTGCCATGTTGCGCAGTTGGCGTGTAGCCCAAGCCATAAACGCCGCTGTAAGTGCCAGCCACCGGGTAGGTTGTGCCACTGTAGGTCCGGTCATTGGCCACCGGAACCCGAACCAGCGCAGTCGCTTCACTGTCCAGGCCTTGCAAGCCGCTGTAGCTGTAACCGTTGTTGGTTGCCGCATTGGCATCCTGGGTCACAAAAGCGGTGGTGTTGTTGACTTTGATGGTCAGTGCTGCAGGCGTGATGGTGCCCACGTTGCCGCTGGCTGAAACGGGAAGCACGTAGTTGGAAAGCAGCGTACCGGCACTCGCACTGAACTGCCCTGGCAACAAATGGGCAGAAACGGCCCCATTCCCACCATTGGCATCGACATTGGCGCTGGCATAGGTGCCAATCGTCTGGCTCACACTCGCGCCCTCTCCGGTCACAAAACCGCTGAGGCTGAAATTCCCGGCTGACAGGGTGGCGTTGCTTGTGCTGTCGTAAGTTTTGCTGACCGAGCCCACCAGGCTGGCACTCAGCGTCCTGGGGGAGATGGTCGCTGTCGTGGTCAAAGCGCCCATCGTTGTCAGTTGGTAGTTGGCCCAGTCCCCCGAGCCGTTGTCCTTGCTCAGCAGCGCTACATCGTTGACCGTCACTGTCTTGCCGTTTCCGGCATTCTTGGTGTCAAACGTACCCGATCCGGACACAGAGAGTGTTTCCCCAGCGACCGTTCCCAGCACGGTTCCACTGGTAATAGCGGCGCTGTCATTGCCATCGTAGGTTTTATTGGCAGCGGTCATGGCGGACAGCGTGACGTCTTTTCGGGCAATGGTTCCAGTGGCGTTGCGTGTGCTGACGGTATAGTTGCCGCCGCTGTTGCCATCGTTGACGGTGTAGCCGGCATCGACGCCCAGCGTGCGGCTGCCGGCGTTTTTCGAGTCAAACGACTGGCTCAGGCCGGTGACGGTGTCGCTGCCCTGCAGACCGCTGATGGTCACATTCTGGCTGGAGGTTGTGGTTGCGTCGTAGGTCTTGCTGTCGGTGACGGCCGTCAGCGTGAGATTGGCCTTGGCGATGCTCAAGTCGGCGTTGGTGATGGTGACGTTGTAGTTGCCGGCGTCGTTGCCGCTGACTTGCAGCGCCGAGGTGTAGGTGCCGGCGTTCTTGCCGCTGGCTTCGCCGCCGATCGTGATGGCGTCGCCAGCGATGAAACCGCTGCTGGTCGCCGCGCTCTGGTGTTGCGTCTGGCCGTTGTAGGTGACGTTGGTCGCCGTGCCGGTAACGGTGGCGTTGGCCTTGGCAATCGCCAGTGTCCCGTTCTGGACCGTGACGTCGTAGTTGGTCTGCGTCCCTGCCGTCACGGCGTTGGTGTAACTGCCGGCGTTGCGGCCGCTCGCGCCGCTGACGCTGACGTTGGTCAGGTCGGCGACGGTGTCGCTGCCTTGCAGGCCGCTGGCGGTGTAGCCCGCAACGCTTTGCGTCTGGCCGTTGTAGGTCGTCGCCAGGCTGTGGCCGGTCAGCGTCAGTGCCGCCTTGGCGATGCTCAGGTCGGCATTGATGACGGTGACGTTGTAGTTGCCGGCGTCGTTGCCGGTGACTTGCAGCGCCGAGGTGTAGGTGCCGGCGTTCTTGCCGCTGGCTTCGCCGCCGATCGTGATCGCGTCGCCAGCGATGAAACCGCTGCTCGTCGCCGCGCTTTGCGTCTGCGTGCTGCCGTTGTAGGTGACGCTGGTCGCCGTGCCGGTGACGGTGGCGCTGGCCTTGGCAATCGCCAGTGTCCCGTTCTGGACCGTGACGTCGTAGTTGGTCTGCGTGCCTGCCGTCACGGCGTTGGTGTAACTGCCGGCGTTGCGGCCGCTCGCGCCACTGGCGCTGACATTCGTCAGGTCGGCGACGGTGTCGCTGCCTTGCAGGCCGCTGGCGGTGTAGCCCGCGACGCTTTGTGTCTGGCCGTTGTAGGTCGTTGCCAGGCTGTTGCCGGTCAGCGTCAGCGCCGCCTTGGCGATGTTCAGGTCGGCATTGGTGACGGTGACGATGTAGTTGCCGGCGTCGTTGCCGGTGACTTGCAGCGCCGAGGTGTAGGTGCCGGCATTTTTGCCGCTCGCCTGGCCGCTGATCGTGATGGCGTCGCCAGCGATGAAACCACTGGTGGTCGCCGCGCTCTGGTTTTGGGTGTTGCCGTTGTAGGTGACGTTGGTCGCTGTGCCGGTGACGGTGGCGTTGGCCTTGGTCAGCGTCACGCTCGACCCGGTGGTGCTCAAGGCGTTGTAGTTGTCGCTCAGGCCGCCGTTATTGCTGGTGCCCAGCGCCAGGCCCGTAACCGAATGGAGGGCGCTGCCCTGGTTATCGGTCACGTGCTTGCTCGTCAGGTTGGAGGTGTCGCCTGCGCCGGTCACCGCGAAGGTTTCGCCATTGACCCCGGTCGCCGTGAGGTACTGGCCGGCAAAGGTCGTGCCGCCGTCGTAGGTGCGCGTCCCGGCTAGCGTCAGATTGGCCTTGTTGATGGTGCTCGTGGTATTGGCCACGTAGGTGACGTTGTAGTTGGCCGTCACATCCTGACCGGTGGCATCCCGAATCGTCACGCCGGAAGCCTGAACCGTTTTATTGCCCACCCCGTAATTTTTGTCGATGAAGGACTGAACGCCTGCGGAATCAACCGTCTCACCCGCGCCGGCGCCAGCGAGTGTGCCGACCGTACCGCTGCCGCTGGCGCTCAGGGTGCCGTCGTAGGTCTTGGTCACTTGCGTGGCCGTGACCGTTAAATCAGCCTTGTTGACCGTCAAAGTGCTTCCGGTGGTGGAGAGCGAATAGCCCAGGCTGCTGTAGAGGCCGCTGCCGGTGATGCTGTAACTGCCCACATTGCGGACGCCCTGGGCGGTGCCGCCATAAGTGCCGGTAATGCCCGCGCTGCTGTCACCGTTCAGTAATGTTCCGCTGGTGACATAACCGCCACCGCCACTGAAAATTTGTCCATCGTAGGTCTTGGTGACGCTGTTCAGGGCGATGGTGTAGATCGGCGCCTCCCGGTAAATGGCGTACAGCCCCGAGCCGAGTGCGGCCGTGTAATTCGCAGTGCTTTAGTCGCTGTTGTAGCGGAAACGGCCAGAACCGGAACCCACCAGGCTGGTCAGGTTGGCGTTGCTGGTGTTGCCGGTGTAGAACGTGGTGCGCCCGCCGGTGCCAGTGGAAAAGCTGTACGAACCGCTGAGCTGAATGTCCCCTCCGCTGGCGGTACCCGCTGCGCTGGCCTGGCCAGCGTTGAGCACAATGGCTGAATCAGACGTATCGACGGTGCTGACTGCTTGGGTGACGCTCAAATTGCCGCTTTGAGTAGCTACGGAAACGGTGCCGCTGGCGGTGATGCCGGTGGTGCTGTTGACGCTGCCGATGCTCAGCGCATTGGCATCGGTGTAGCTCACCGTTTTGGCGTTGGCGGCCAGGGTGGTGGCGTCGTTGGCGGTGTTGTTGAGCGTGTAGCTGGCGTTGCTGCCCAGCAGTTCAAGATGGTTGGTCTTGATGCTGCCCGTCTCGGTGGCGCTGCCACTGCCGGTAAGGTTCAGGATGAGATTCTTGGTGCCGGTGGCGCCAGTTTGCAGGGATGAATTAATGGCCAGGTTGCCACCGGTGATGAGCGCCAGATTGCCCGCCGCATCGGGCGTAGTCACAGCACTGCTGACGTTGATGTTGCCTGCCGAGCTGTTGCCAATGTTGAGTTGCCCGGCCGTGATCCGGCCAAGTTCGGGATTGCTCAAGCCCATCACATTGCTGCCAGTGGTCATCACGTCGCTGCCACCCAGATCGATGCCCACGCCGCCGGTCACGGGGCGGATGTTGATCAGACCGCTACTGCCCGCGTTGATGGAGGCCGGCGTTGCAGAGGTGTCAATCTGAAGGGTATCCGCGTTGACGGTGATCGTCTTACCTGAGGATGTCACCAAACTGGCCCCAGAAGCCAGATTTGCTGCTGGTTGTGAAGTGCTGGTGCTGGTTGATGTTGCCGTGACCGCGATGTTGCCTGTTGTCGCCTTGACCTGTTTGCTCAGATTCAAGCCGTAACCTGAAGAAGTCGTTGATGCGTCTCCAGACTGGCCGATCAGGTTGACGTCGGCTTGGGCAGTAATGTTGCCCTGCAAATTCAAGCCATTGTCTTTTTGGCTTATCCCCTTGATGTAAACATCGCTGCTCGTGGAGGTGACGGAGCCAGTGTTGTAAAAAGCATGGGTGGTGCCATCACCTTTACCGAGATTTTCGCCTTGGATGGAAACCCGGGTTCCTGACAAGCCTGTTGTGCCAAGCCTGACTCCCCCAACCCCCAATCCATTGGCCGCGCCGATGATATCCAGCGTTCCTGCCGCTTGGATGCCCGTACCTGAACCTTCAATGATCAAGGCTGCATTTTTATCAACGCTGATGGATGTACCCGTGTATGAGCCAACACCTTTGGTGTAATTGCCACTGGCATCGCGCACCAAGCTGCTACCGGTGTTGTCAATGATGATGTTCTTTCCTGTGATCGCTCCAGTTGTCAAGCTGGCTAAGCGGATGATCCCCTTGTTTGACTGCAACAGGAGGTTGCCAGTCGTCGAGTTGATCCGAGGATTGTTGAATTCGTTTGTCAGTTCGATGGCTTTTCTTGTGCCATCTGTCAGCTGGGCTTTGAGGCTGATGTCGTTCTTGGCGGATATCGCCGTACCGGCAAAGGTCAACGTCCCGTCTGCCGAAGTGCCTGTATTGATGGCTTGTATGTTTATGCCACCATTGGCTGCTTTAAGAACGCTGGTGGCTGGGATAACAGGATTGTTCCAGCCTGAGCCCATCCACATGCCAGCGCCTGATGTTGAACCAGATCCCGAGTAAGTGGCCGTGATGTTGATGTCACCACTGGTGGCCTCAATGGCCGTTGCGTGTTCTGCAAAAAGCCCGAAGGTGTTTGTGCCACTGAGCGCCATCTCTATATTGACTTGCGAACCCCGAATCGCGGTACGTGATCCGCTGTTGTTTTCGGCAGAGTTCAGCGTCCCAAGGGTCATGAAAATGGCCGCGCCATTGAGTCCGCCACCCACGTTCTTTGCTGCATCAATGCTTACCACGCCGCCTACATCGATTGAGGCGTTCGCAAGCATTGACAATGCTTTGCTGGTGCTTGTGCCACCAATACCATTGGCGGTCAGCCGCACCCCTAGGTTGCGCGTTGACATTCCGTTATCGGTGATGGTGACGCCCGAATTGATGGTGATGTTGTTATAAGCCTCCAGCGTCAGCGTCGCTGCCCCCCCGGCAGACTTCGTGATGTTGCCGGCGACGGTGATGTTGCCCGCATCGCTGCCCGCCGACCCTGTCAGCCCCGTCGAAATCTTGACGTTGGTGCCGTTGTTCAGGCTGTTCTGGATATCGGTTGCCACAATGTTGGAAGTTGCCGATGGCGTGTAGGTGTATGTGCCTCCTGAATTGGGATCGTTGTAAGCCGTGCCGCTGGTGGTTGTGCTGATCACGATGTTGTAGGGGTCCAGCAACCAATCAGCAGCCTTGACGCTTATCCCATCGGCCTTGAGCACATCGCCCGAGGTTTCCACAAACCCTCCCCGGCTCTCCAGCCGTGCTGTACCCACATCGGTCCATTTCGCCAGCGTTCCGCTTTCTTCATCGCGTCCGATCACGATGTCGCCGCCCTTGCGTGCTTGCCCTTTGTCGTCCTTGCCGGTGCTGTTGGCGGTGATGCTGCCATCGACCTTGATATGACCGTGATCAGCCAGTAGGTGAACGTGACCTGCCGCTGAGGCGGAGGTATCGATCGAGCCGGATTGCTTGATGCTGGCCAAGGCATTGTTCAGGGCGGCTGCCTGCATGTACACCTGACCCCCTTCGGTGACGATGACACCATCTTGGGTGTTGGCCACGCTGGCATTGATCTGTGCCGGGCTCAGTTCGAGTTTGACGCGACCGCTGCTGCTCAGCGGGATGTGTATCGCTTCTGCGGCGCCCAGCAGGGCCGCGCCACCGCGGGTTTCGATGCGGCCTTCGTTGGTGACGCTGGCACCCAGCAATGCCACATAGCCGCCATTGGCAGCCAACCTGCCCTGATTGATGATGGCGCCGATCGAGCCCTTGCGTTCAAAGCGCATGTTGCCGGCCATGAAGTCAGCGTCCGAGATGCCCAGGGTCGACGCTGTGAAGCTGGCGGCAGAGACCGATCCATCCTTGCCGAAGGTCATGCCGTTGGGGTTGACGAGCACGATTTGTCCATTGGCCGAGAGCTGCCCAAAGATCTGCGAGGGTGATTCCCCCGTGACGCGGTTGAGCAGCACCGACTGGCTGCCCGGTTGCATGATGGAGACGGAGGCATCCTTGCCAATGTTGAAGGACTGCCAGTTGACGATGGCGCGCTCAGTGCCTTGACGTATGGTCATGGCCGCGCCCGACGTGCTGATATTGGCCGATCCCGCAGCGACCGTGCCGCCCGAGGGCAGGGCGGTAGGGGCGGGCTCCGCCCATGCGGTCATCATGCCTGCGCACAACCAGGTAAGCAGGCCAATGAAGGGGCCTGCACCGTACAGACCTTGACGCATGAGGGGCCGTGCGCGGCTTGTTCCCGTGGCACGGCTCTGGCTGCAAGTGTGTTCGCAAACAGCGATCAATTGTCCAAGCCGTTTCGAGAACACCAGCTTGTGGCAATGCGCGTTCATGGATATGTCTTCCCGTCAGGGTCAGCCGATGAATGGCTGTGTTTGAAATATCGGTATTCCCGGCTTTCTTTTTTTGAATTCCGGAAATAGGTGTAATTAACGATTTAATGAATTTCGCGAGTGGCGAACAACCCCGAATAAGGGGGTATGGAAGGCGTGGAAGGCAGCAAAATGTTCCAAAAAGAAAAAACCGCACACGTCAGAGACGTGTGCGGTTTTTTGATTTGGTGCCGATAGCCGGAATCGAACTGGCGACCTACGCGTTACGAATGCGTTGCTCTACCAACTGAGCTATATCGGCGCGACGCGAATTATACAGTGGCGTGGTACTGGGTGACGCGCTCGACCTCGTTCTTGCTGCCCAGAATGACGCTCACGCGCTCGTGCAGCTGACCGGGCTGGATGTCCAGGATGCGGTCCTTGCCATTGGTGGCTGCGCCGCCGGCCTGCTCCACCAGCCAGCCCATGGGGTTGGCTTCGTACATCAGGCGCAGCTTGCCGGGTTTGTGCGGTTCACGCTTGTCCCAGGGGTACATGAAGACGCCGCCGCGGGTCAGGATGCGGTGCACATCGGCCACCATCGAGGCGATCCAGCGCATGTTGAAGTCCTTGCCGCGCGGGCCTTCCTTGCCTTGCAGGCATTCGTCGATGTAGCGGCGCACCGGGTCGGCCCAGTGGCGCATGTTGCTCATGTTGATCGCGAATTCCTTGGTATCGGCCGGGATCTGCACGTTTTCCTGCGTGAGCACAAAGGAGCCTTGTTCGCGGTCGAGCGTGAACATGGCCACCCCATCGCCCACGGTCAGTACCAGCGTGGTCTGCGGACCGTAGATACAGTAGCCGGCGGCCACTTGCTGTTTGCCCGGCTGCAGGAAGTCCTGCTCGGTCACGCCTGTGCCCCCCTCGGGCTTTTTGAGCACGCTGAAGATGGTGCCGATGCTGACGTTCACATCGATGTTGGACGAGCCGTCGAGCGGGTCGAACAGCAGCAGGTATTCGCCTTGCGGATAGCGGTTGGGCACCAGATAGATGCTGTCCATCTCTTCGGAGGCCATGGCGGCCAGATGGCCACCCCACTCGTTGGCTTCCAGAAGCACCTCGTTGGCGATGATGTCCAGCTTTTTCTGGACTTCGCCCTGCACGTTCTCGCTGTCGGCGCTGCCCAGCACACCGCCGAGCGCGCCTTTGTTGACGGCGTGGCTGATGCCTTTGCAGGCACGGGCCACGACCTCCAGCAGCAGGCGCAGGTCGGCCGGAATGTGGCCCTTGCTGCGCTGCTGCTCCACGAGGTAGCGGGAGAGGGAAATGCGGCTGCTCATGTGTATCTCCGTAACCGTTCAGAGCGAACGGGAGGTTAATTGTTCAGTGCGCGGCTGACCACCTCGCGCACGTCGTTGCTCAGGTCGGGCTTGGCAGCCACGCGTTCGATGGCCACCCTGGCCGCGTCGCGGTAAGGCTGAGCCAGGCGGGCCCAGCGGTCCATGGCGCGGGCCAGGCGTGCGGCCACCTGCGGGTTGATAGCGTCCAGGGCCAGCACCTGCTCGCTCCAGTACACATAGCCCGCTGCATCGCTGCGGTGGAAGGCCGCCGGGTTGGCACTGCAGTAGCTGAAGATCAGGCTGCGGGCGCGATTGGGGTTGCGCAGGTTGAAGTCGGCATGCTGCATGAGCTGACGGACCTTGGGCAGCACATCGCCGCCACGGTCTGGGGCGCCTGCCTGCAGAGCAAACCATTTGTCGATGACGAGCGCTTCATCCTTGAACTGCTTGTGAAAGCGGTCCAGTGCATCCTGCGCCAGTGCGTGGCCGCTGATCACCAGAGCCGAGAGCGCATTGAAGCGGTCGGTCATGTTGCCCGCGTCCTTGAACAGCTGGTAGACCTTGCCCGGAGTCACGTCGTCGCCCTGGGCCACGGCAGCCATGCACAGCATGGTCATGGCCAGACCGGCCAGCGCACGCCGACCGCTGGACGCGGCGTCGGGGCTGTAGGCGCCGCTGCTCTGATGGGCTTGCAGTGCCCACTGCCAGTCGGCTTGCAGCTGTGTCGCCAGTTGCAGACGCATGGCTTCACGCAGCGCGTGCACACGCTGGGGATCGACCGTATCGAGGTGGTCCGCAATGTAGTTTTCGGAGGGCAGGGTGAGCGTCAGTTCCTTGAATGCGGCGTCCAGTTCCGGGTGACGCAGCACCTGACGCAAGGCCTCGATCAGGGCTGGTGAAAGCACCTGATGCGTGTCAGCGTCGTTGCGCAGCGCATCCAGCGCGGCTTGCAGCATCAGTCGCTGACCCGCTTCCCAGCGGTTGAAGGCATCGCTGTCGTGCGCCAGCAGGCTCATCAGGGCGCTGCTGTCCAGGCCATCGGCCAGCACCACGGGGGCGCTGAAGCCACGCAGCAGCGAAGGCACAGGCGCGCTGTCCACGTTCACGAAAGTCCAGCTCGCGCTGGCTTCGGTCAGCACCAGTGTGGTCTGCTGGGCGATGTCGTGGCTGCCCGCCAGCTGCAAGGGCAGGGCGCGGCCGTCCTGCGCCAGCAGCCCCAGCGTGACCGGAATCACGAACGGCTCCTTGACCGGCTGGTCCGGCGTGGCCGGACAGTTCTGGCTGAGCGTGAGGGTGTAGCTGCGCTCGGCCGCGTTGTATTCGCCACGCGCCTGCAGGCGTGGCGTGCCGGCCTGGCTATACCAGCGCTTGAACTGCGGCAGGTGCTGCGCCAGCGCCGTGCCCGGGTTGGCATCGGCAATCGCCTGGGCAAAGTCGTCGCAGGTCACCGCCTGGCCATCATGGCGCTCGAAGTAAAGCTTCATGCCTTTGGCAAAACCCTCACGGCCGACCAGGGTCTGCATCATGCGCACAACTTCGGCACCTTTTTCGTAAACCGTGACGGTGTAGAAGTTGTTGATCTCGACGTACTGGTCCGGACGCACCGGATGTGCCATGGGGCCTGCGTCTTCGGCAAACTGCACCGTGCGCAGCACGCGCACGTCTTCGATGCGCTTGACGGCGCGGGCACTGGCTTCGCCAGCCATGTCCTGGCTGAACTCCTGGTCGCGGAAGACGGTGAGGCCCTCCTTGAGCGAGAGCTGGAACCAGTCGCGGCAGGTGATGCGGTTGCCCGTCCAGTTGTGGAAATACTCGTGGCCCACGACCGACTCGATGTTGGCGAAGTCGGTGTCGGTGGCGGTGGCCGGGTTGGCCAGAACGTACTTCGTGTTGAAGATGTTCAGACCCTTGTTTTCCATCGCGCCCATGTTGAAGTCGCTGGTGGCGACGATCATGAAGCGTTCCAGGTCCAGCGGCAGACCAAAGCGCGCCTCGTCCCAGGCCACGCTGGCCATGAGCGAGTTCATCGCGTGCTCGGTCTTGTCCAGATCGCCGGGGCGCACGAACACCTGCAGCAGATGCTCCTGGCCCGAGCGCGAACGGATGCGCTGCTCGCGGGCCACCAGTTTGCCGGCCACCAGTGCGAACAGGTAGCAGGGCTTCTTGTGCGGGTCGACCCATTTGGCGAAGTGCCGGCCATCCTCCAGATCGCCTTGCTCGACCAGGTTGCCGTTACTCAGCAGCACCGGGTACTGGGCCTTGCTGGCGCGCAGCGTGACGGTGTAGCTGGCCATCACATCTGGACGGTCCAGGAAGTAGGTGATGCGGCGGAAACCCTCGGCCTCGCATTGTGTGAAGAAGGTGCCCTGGCTCACATACAGACCCATGAGCTGGGTGTTCTTCTCGGGGTTGCAGGTGGTGAAGATTTCCAGATCGAAAGGCTCGGTGCCTTCGGGCAGGTTCTCCAGCACCAGCACGTTGCCGTCCATCTTGAACGACGTGCCGCCTCCGTTGACCAGCACGCGCGCCAGGTTCAGCTCCTCACCATGAAGACGCAATGGCTGGGCCGCCACCTCGGGGTTGCGGCGCAGACGCATCTTATTGAGCACGCGGGTCTTGGCGGGCTCCAGGTCGAAGGTCAGATCGACGGTGTCGATCCAGAACGCCGGAGCGGTGTAGTCTTCACGGCGAATCGCCGCGGCTTGTCCTTCACGCATGGTCAGACGCCTTGTTTGAGTGAAGCTTCAATGAACGCATCCAGATCGCCGTCCAGCACTTTCTGGGTGTTGGAGATTTCGACGTTGGTGCGCAGGTCCTTGATGCGGCTCTGGTCGAGCACATACGAGCGGATCTGGTGGCCCCAGCCCACATCGGTCTTGGTCTCTTCGAGCTTTTGCTGCTCTTCCATGCGCTTGCGCATTTCGTAGTCGTACAGGCGCGAGCGCAGGCGCTGCCAGGCCACGTCGCGGTTGCTGTGCTGGCTGCGGCCGTCCTGGCACTGCACCACGATGCCGGTGGGGATGTGCGTCAGGCGCACGGCCGAATCGGTCTTGTTGATGTGCTGACCGCCCGCACCGCTGGCGCGGTAGGTGTCGGTGCGCACATCGGCCGGGTTGATGTTGATCTCGATCGAGTCGTCGATCTCGGGGTAGACAAACAACGAGGCAAACGACGTGTGGCGGCCGCCGGACGAGTCGAACGGGCTCTTGCGCACCAGGCGGTGCACACCGGTTTCGGTGCGCAGCAGGCCGTAGGCGTATTCGCCTTCGACCTTGATGGTCGCGCTCTTGATGCCAGCCGTGTCGCCCGGGGTTTCTTCCTCGACGGTGGCCTTGAAGCCCTTGCGTTCGTCGTACTTGAGTTACTGGCGCAGCAGCATGCT
>JACCDQ010102747.1_pt1 | contig 23638 bp, 22 predicted proteins | sample 7446031 | NCBI WGS metagenome assembly JACCDQ01 (sample SAMN15323442, study PRJNA562643) | freshwater metagenome | isolation source: river surface water | place: USA:Blue River Watershed | collected 2017-08-17 | reverse complement strand
GATCAACAGGCACAACTTTATCCTCAGTACCATGGGCTATAAAACAAGGAATTCTTAAAGTAGCAATTCGGTTGGTTATATTATTCGAACCCTTCCATCGCCAAGGAAATTCAGCGTATTTGCCCATACAATTGATCATCAAATTATCGGATGGATTCAATGTTGGATCGTAATCTCCGCTTAAAGATGCCACCGCTTTAAAAGAACCTGGATGATCCAAACCAAGCAACATCGCCCCACGTCCGCCAGTAGAAAGTCCCAACACAAATGTGGGGAGTTTCGCAGTAAAATAACCCCTCAACATGAGCGGCTTCATTATGGAATCAAAGAGCCAATTGCGGGTTGGATGAAAGCGATAATCTTTTCTCATTTCGGGATATAGGCTATCCATATACACGCTCTTCCCCATCTCCACAAACATTAAATCATAGCCTAAATTTTGCGCATAATGGCAGAGATTGGTACGCGTACACCATTGGGTATCGGCATAATTCCACCCCGGCAACAACAGCAACAATTTCCTTGTATTCCCTTGATTTTGCTGAGTAATTGCAAAACGCACCTCGATGGGTTTCCCCATGCACTTCACCTGATAAACTGTATCTTTTGTATAGGGCGATGCTATTTTAACACTTTGATTATACAAAGCCCTAGCCACCACCTCGTCTTCAAATGTAATGGCCGAATCCTTTTTACTCGGCTGTTTATTTCCCGCCAAATTGCATGCTGAAATCTGACTGGTAACAACAAAAAAAAGCAAAAAACTCAGCCCGATTCTCATTGCTTAATCGGCGTCGTAACCAAACTGCTTTAACATGGTTTTGTTATTTCTCCAATCATCGCGCACCTTCACAAACAACTCCAAATAAACTTGTTTACCCAAGAAAGCTTCCAAATCTCTTCTTGAATCAATTCCCAAACGCTTAATGCCAGCTCCATTCTTTCCAATTACAATGGGTTTTTGAGAAGGACGTTCAAGGATGATTTCACAATTTAAACGCACCAATTTGGCATCTTCCTTAAATGACAACGTTACTACCTCACTGGCATAAGGAATTTCTTCATCAAACAATTTCAAAATGTTATTTCGAATGATTTCATTTACAAAGAATCGCTCACTTCTATCGGTTAATTGATCTTCTGGATAAAATGGCGGGTGGAATGGCAAGAAATCAACAATATATTTCTCTAGCACTTCTATTTGAAATCCTTCTTGAGCTGAAATTGGCAAATAAATATCTGCTTCAAACTCCTCTTTAAAAGCTTCTAACTTAGCAATTAGCTCCTGCTGATTGGATGTATCAATTTTATTTAAGCAAGCAATCTTTTTGGCTTTCGACTTTTGAAATTTTTGCTTGATATCATCAGAAAAATCGCGACCATGAATATCCACCAACAACACCAACACATCAGAATCATCCATGCTTTCATTCACAAACTTCATCATCTTTTCATGCATCTGATAGCTGGTTTTTCTCAAAATACCGGGAGTATCAGAATAAACAATCTGGTGATTCTCACCATTTTTGATTCCTAAAATTCTATGACGGGTAGTTTGTGCTTTGGGATTGATAATGGCTAATTTTTCGCCCATCAATGCATTGTACAAGGTACTTTTACCTGCATTGGGCATACCAATTATGCTAACAAATCCTGATTTAAATTGTTCTTCGCTCACTTCTTCAAACCTACAAAGAAATTTAGGATATTTGTTACATGAATGGCATCAAAACCGCGAATATTTTTAGATCCTGCATATTATTCATCTCCCTGTATCTTCATTTGAATGCCGTAGCCAAGCCCTGTTGGAATATTCAACTTTCACATCCTCCCAAAACCCAATTCGACTCAACCAAACATGGTTTTCGGAAAGCCTCATTTGGAATGAATTTCAAACAAGGTTGGAATTTTATTGGCAACAATTTAGGTAGCATTCGATACAGATTGGGGAAAAAGAATTCTGAGTATTTAGAATTCCCACGAAACCACATGCGGGATTACAAGAACCAAATACAATTGGCCGAAAGTAGTAACATCTCCAGCAAAGACAACACGCCACAAACCATGATGCTGGTGAAACAAAATCGCAAATACTATGGATTTGTCCCAAAATTCATTGATTCTTTTCATCATTTCCAATCAGACGTTTGGCAAATTGGCCAACCGTGGGGAACATTTCACCCCCAAAACCATAATCAATATTATGGAGACTCATCAGTATTCGTTGCTAATGGAAATTTGGTTTTGGAGAACATCTACCAACCCAAAAATTTTGAAATTCTCAACCCAAAAAAAGACACGATCAGTATTCCCATGAACGTAGGTTTAGTGAATACCTTTCACAGTAGAAACTTTCGCTATGGTTATTTTGCCATCCGCAGTAAAAATCCATCCGGACCTGCAACTTGGCCAGCCTTTTGGTTAACTGGCAAGAATAATTGGCCACCTGAAATTGATATCTTCGAAATGTATGGGGGCAAGAAAGGCAAACGCATCCATCGCCAAACGATGACGCTGCATGTAGGAAAAATCGAAACTGGAACAAAGAAACAAATCGTACGTCATTTTTGGTTACCCAAAAACACGGATACACAATTCCATATTTACGCTTGTTACTGGACGCCCAAACGCGTTGAATATTATACAGATGGAATAAAAATTCGGAGTGTGCGATTTAACAAATGGATGAAGCAATTCATGCAAGAATACATGTATCTTGTTCTTAACAATCAGATTGAAGCCAAGTATTTACCGGAATTAAAAGCTCAGGGCTATCCTACTTCCAAATTTGAAATTGATTGGATTCAAGTGTACCAATTGGATATTGCATCGCATGGAAATTCGATCATGAAAGCCTACAAGCCCTATTAAATCCAAGTAATAGTGAATTAACAAGTTTCCATTTATCTTCGCATCATGAAAGGAATTATCCTTGCCGGCGGATCTGGAACCCGTTTACATCCTTTAACATTGGCGATGAGCAAGCAGTTAATGCCTGTTTACGACAAGCCCATGATTTATTATCCATTGTCGGTTTTGATGATGTCTGGCATCAACGAAATTTTGATTATTAGCACGCCCCATGATTTGCCCCATTTCCAAAAATTACTTGGCAATGGAGAGCAAATTGGATGCAGATTTGAATATTGCGTACAGCCATCGCCCGATGGATTGGCACAAGCTTTTATCTTGGGCGCGGATTTCATTGGCGATGATTCTGTTGCTCTGATTTTGGGAGATAATATTTTCTTTGGGGCGAGATTCCAGGAAACGCTTAAAAGCAGCGTTGATCCCACTGGAGGAATCGTTTTCGCTTATCACGTGAGCGATCCAGAAAGGTACGGAGTGGTAGAATTTGATGCCGATTTCAAGGCAGTAAGCATTGAAGAAAAGCCCACTCAACCCAAATCCAGTTATGCTGTACCGGGATTGTACTTTTACGACAATCAGGTAGTTGAAATTGCGAAGAATTTAAAACCATCTCCACGGGGCGAATTGGAAATCACTGATGTAAATAAAACATATTTAGAGCTGGGCAAATTACAAGTGAGAACGCTAGAAAGAGGCACAGCTTGGTTAGATACGGGAACTTTCAACTCCCTCATGCAGGCTGGCCAATTTGTTCAAGTAATTGAAGAAAGACAAGGCCTTAAGGTAGGTTGCATAGAGGAAGTTGCATGGCGTCAAGGCTTCATCAACGATGAGCAATTAATAAAGATTGCACAGCCACTCAAAAAGAGCGGTTATGGAAACTATTTAGAAAAACTGGTAATGAATAAACTGTAACCTTAGGCTACAGTAATTAAATAGTACTGCTTCTTGCCTTTTTGGGCGATGATATACTTGCCATGCAACAAGTGAGATGCATTAACCATTGCATTTACATCTGTTTCTTTGGTTTTATTGATTGCAAATCCATTGGATTGAATCATTTTTCTTGCTTCACCTTTTGATGGAAAAATGGTAGTATTCACTGCCAAAAAGTCCAAAATCGGAATTCCATTTTCAATATCTGCGCTGGAAACTTCAAATGCTTCTAGCCCTTCTAAAGATGCCTGTAAAGTGGCCTCATCCAAAGATTTCAAATCTTCTGCAGTTCCATTTCCAAAGAAAATTTGGGTAGCTTTAATGGCCATATCCAAATCTTCTTGAGAATGCACCCTAACGGTCATTTCCTCTGCCAACGCCTTTTGAACGAGGCGCAAATGCTCATTCCCAACCGATTCATTGATAATCGCTTCAATCTCTTCTCGCGATTTTAGCGAATAGATTTTAATAAAACGAATGGCATCCTCATCAGCAACATTCAACCAGAATTGATAGAATTTGTATGGCGATGTTTTTTTCGGATCCAACCACACATTTCCACCCTCACTTTTACCAAATTTGGTACCATCTGATTTGGTAACCAATGGCGCGGTTAATGCATAAGCCTCACCACTTGCCATACGGCGAATTAATTCAGTACCCGTTGTAATATTGCCCCATTGATCGCTTCCACCCATCTGTAACTTACATCCCAACTCTTTGTGAAGATGCAAAAAATCGTACCCTTGAACCAACTGGTAAGTAAATTCAGTGAAGCTAATTCCTCCTGCCTCTAAACGGTTTTTCACACTGTCTTTACTCATCATATAACTCACGGTAATATGCTTCCCTACGTCGCGAATAAAGTCAAGAAAACTCCAGTTTTTAAACCAGTCGTAGTTATTTACCATTACAGCACAATTCTGTGCATGGTTAAAGTCGATAAACTTTTCTAATTGCTTTTTCTGACAATCAATATTGTATTGAATGGTAGCTTCATCTAACAACTTTCTTTCAGCAGATTTACCACTGGGATCGCCCACCATTCCTGTTGCTCCACCCACCAAAGCCACTGGCTTATGACCGGCTCTTTGAAATAACATTAATTGGGTAATGGGCACCAAATTGCCGATATGTAAGGAATCTGCGGTTGGATCAAAACCAACATAACCTACAACTTGTTCTTTATTCAATAAATCTTGGGTACCTGGCATAATATCATGCATCAGACCTCTCCATTTCAACTCTTCTACAAAATCAAAATTCGGCTTAAACGACATAAATTCTAAAATTTTTAACTGGTTTTATTTCAAATAGTTACAAATAGAATATTAAATTAATTATTTAACATTCTTTTCGCCTTCAATATGATTCTTGATGGCATCGGATATAAAATCTTTGAGTTGATCAGCTTGTTCATCCGTTAAGCCGCTAAGGGCAAAACTCACTACCTGAGCAGTTTCTTTGAGCATGAAATTAATTTCATATTCCAAGTAATCAATTCTTTGAAGATAGTTCCAAGGAATATAATTATAACGGGAGAAAAAATGCTGTCTCCAACCGATTCCATTTTCATCAGCTTCCACAAAATAATCGCCCTTGCGTTTGTTATAAACCCATAATACAATTGGGATTGTAATCATAGCCCAAATTGCACCACCTAAATAACCAAAAATATGGTTATGCGCTCCCCAACCGAAAAACACAATCAAGAACATCACGATTAATGCGGGAAGTTCTGCTTTGGTTTTTGGAATATCCAATCTCAATTTCTGCATTATTTTTTTATGAATTTGCCGCTGAATTCGCCCATTCTTACCCAGTATACACCAGCACTCAAGCCTGACACATTTGCTGTGTAACCAAAACTCTCCTGTGAAAAAGATAAATCTATTTTCTTACCAGTAGCATCAAAAACCCATACGCTCATGTTGGCTTGGTTTTGGTTGGTAACAGCCGCAACAATATTCACATGTTCATCAACAATGTTAGGTTGAATGAAGTATGTTGCTTTCTCTAATGATTGGATAGAATTCGCATCTTGAATAGTAATAGAAAACGTTTTAATTGTATCAACCCTTGTGTAGGGCAAAGTACCCATAACTTTCGCATAAATTTTCACAGCCATCTTCAAAGGGAATTTACCTGCTTGCGTTGGCGTTCCTGAAAACAAAACACAAGAATGAACTTTGGGTAAAAACACACAAGTATTATTCAAACAAGCATGTGTAATACCGGCAGGCAAGCCAATTACATCATTCAACACCATAGAATCAATGACAACTTTCTGTCCAAAAACAGTTGTATCTGTGATGCTCAAAACGGTTGACGTAGCGGAATAAGGCTGATTCAAATTGCCATCAGGAAATTGTGCTGGATAAAATCCAGGGATTTTGATGGTAGTATCTGGAACACATTGCGCATTCAGTTGAATAATCGCCCCGAAAACAAAAACAACGGCAGTGAATATGAACTTTTTCATAGATGTAATTAATTGCGAAGATACAGATTGAATAGGAAGATAATAAGTCAAAATTTCGAGTGATCGGTTATTCAACAGTTTGCTTATTTCTGTTTACGAATTTCAAGCTATATACAACAAATGAAATCCAAAACAACAAACCTCCGATTCCTTGAATTCTATACCCTACCCAGTTTAATCTGAGTGTTGATGGAAAAGCTTCCATAAAAAACAAATTACCCATTAAAAATGCGGCCAACACAAAGCAAAACTTATACGCTTTGTTAAGCAATCGATCGCCCGAAACCCAATGATACCAAATTATCAGCAACATCGGTAATTGAAGCATTAAACTGTAATCTCTTTGATGGGGAAATGCCACGGGTATAGCACCCAAGAATATAGCAAACAACCAGAACTCTTTCCACGTAAATGAGGGCAATTTCTTAAACTGGAATACCAATATTGTACTCAAAAATAAAACCAACAATCTGAATGTTTGTGTAACCACAAAAACACCGGATTTCGACATATTAAACCACATCAACCGATCTTCTCCCGGAACATGCAGCGATGTAAAATACTTGGTTACCAAAGCGCCAAAATCAACAAATCCGCCTTCACCTACCTCAACAATATGGCTTTGAGAAAATGGATTGATATTTTCTAACCACCCTAAAATCAATTCATTGTGATAGGCGAATGGCAAGTATAGATAAGGTAAAATTATCGTTAGTATTAACAGGGCGATGAGCGTTAGAAAGGTTCTAAATTTTCCTTGCAGGAAAAACAAACCATACAAATAAATTGGCAACACTTTAATATTCACCCCCAATGGCAAGGTCCAAATGCGACTGATTCTCAAAGAGGTTGGATATTCAAAAGCCCTTATACAACCCCAAAGAATAAGAATTGTCATTTGGCCATATAGAATATTCAAAAAACACCATCTCCAAGTAATGAAGCCAAAAACTGCCCAAAAAAGACCTTTTTTGAATAGTGCAATTTGTGATTGATTACCCAAAATTACGGGCAATGATTCATTGGAATGGGTTTTCAAATTCGGGAAAATGGTTTTGATTATTCTCACCATATCACAAATCATCCAAACCATCAATATGGCCCAAACTATTTTTAAAACAATCAATGCCAATGGAACCTGATCTGGCAAAAAGGTTGTTTTGGGCAAAAAGGTAAAAGGTGCGAGTAAAGTGGCAAATAACGGGCTGTAATAATAATTCAACACCCAACCTTCTGAATTGTAACCAGGTTTATAGAGATTTTTTAATTGTGTTAATCGCTCTGCCGCGCTAAAGAAAATATTTAGATCATTGGAAGTACTAATACTTCTTAAGATTGGCCACAACAACAATAAGCCAAAAATCCATACGGTAATTTTGATGGTTTTATGTGCTTGGTTACTTTGATTCATGCTTGTTTCAGCAAAATTAACCCTTTCCAACTTTAAATTGGTGATAATTTCTTAGTTTTGCACCGTCTTTGGTCCCGTAGTTCAATGGATAGAATAGATGTTTCCTAAACATTTGATACAGGTTCGATTCCTGTCGGGACTACCAAGGTTTAATGGCCACCGCCAGAAACCTTTTCATCGTAGGAAATCCCTTGTTTCTTCAACGAGTTCTTTACATAGTATGCAAAGAATGTAAGGAAAGTTAAACCAACAACATCCACGATAAAGGAAGAATGAATTCCGATGATATCCGCTAGTTTGCCTTGAAAGGGAGGCAAAACTGAGCCCCCTAAAATCATCATAATTAAGAAGCCAGAGCCTTGACTTTGGTATTTGCCTAATCCTGCAACAGATAAGGAGAAAATACTAGGCCACATAATTGACAAGCACAACCCTGCTGACAAGAAAGCATAAACTGTTGTCATTCCAGTTGTTAGCAACCCAATACCCGTTGCGATTACGCCCAAAGCACCAAATACCATTAAAGTTAAAGCAGGTTTATCGTCTGTTACATAGAAAGCAATAATCTGAATTAATACGCACAAGAAATACCATTTCAATGGCTCAACATTGTATCCAGCTACCCATGTAAAGAACATCACTACACCATATGCCACCATTGGCATTACCAATCTTAACCATTTCTTTGTAGCATCGCTCAAATTCAATGCTGTAACTGCTCCTGCCCATCTTCCAATCATTAAACTTCCCCAAAACATGGCAATAAATGGAGCCGTTTCACTGGATGTAAATCCTCCAAATTGCTTACCCTTAAGCAATTCAGCCAAATTACTACCAATTGCTACCTCAACCCCTACATAGATGAATATGGCCAACATTCCCATTGTTAGCTGCGGATATTGCATCGCTCCCCATGCAGATTTATCGCCCTTTGAACTATTAAAATGTGCGAATAACAACCCAGAAATTACAACAACCAATACAGCCAACAACCATTTAAATCTGTATCTCTCTAGAGGTTGTTTTAAACTTAAAACTTCCTCATCTAATTGTTGAATATGCGCCTCAGTTACTGCAATTTCATGTCGCTGATCAACCGTAGCAGTAGATTGAGTAGATAGTTTAAATTTGACAAGATTTGCTTCAATTTGCTTCTTTTCATTTTGTACAGTCTCAATTTTTTTGGCCTCAACAGAATTATAACTCTGAAAAACGGGCACCATACAAACAGCTATCAAAATAGAAATTGCTACCAACAAACGCATTGCTTTTGGCGCCTTCTCTGGTTTTTCTTCAAACACTCCGGCAGGAACTTTTTTTGAAGTTCCCAATACGAAGGCAACCAAAAGAAAGAGCAAACCTACACCTGCATATAATAAATTCACTGAGTTCAAACTCAATTTTTCAATATCTGAATCTTGAATTGCAGAAGTCTTTCCAAACAGTGTTAAAGCAACAATCAACGGACCAATTGAAGTGCCCAAACTGTTAATTCCACCGCCAAGATTAATTCTATTCGACCCTGTAGACTCATCGCCCAATGCAATCATAAATGGGTTTGCCGAACTCTGTTGAACGGAAAAACCCAATGCCACAATAAACAAGCCCAACAACATTCCACCAAACACATTTGAATAAACAGAAATAATCATCACCGCCGCACCTATTGCAGAAAAAGAAAGACCGTAAACAATACTTTTCTTGTATCCCCAACTGCCAATAATATCCTTGTTTTGGAAGGAACCCCAAACAAATAGAATTAAAGCGCCAACGAAATAAGCCAAATAGAAAGCAAAATCAATTAACTGACTTTGAAACTGATCCAAATGAAAATAATGCTTACAAAAAGGAATGAATACACTATTTCCCGCTGCAATGAATCCCCAAAAGAAGAAAACAGTGGCTAATGTTGTTAACGCTCCATAATTAGTTGGTTTGATGTTTTGGCTCATAATCAAATTGATTTTGAACAAATAAAAGCCAAATCCTCATATTTTCAAAGAGACAGCAAGAAGTTATTGTTAATTGTACAATTTAACAGCCCTCTGAATGCATATCTTCTCCTCGAAGTTCGCCATGTACTTCTTTACATATTGGCTTTACCAAATTTCCATCGGCAGCAGAACTCAAAAATAAAATTCCAGATATACCAGACTCGGTATACTTGTATGCATTATCCAAAATAACATCAGGTTTTTGGTCGCCATCTAGATCGCCAATAAATAAAATCCTCACTTGACCGTCATCAAACCATGGGATATAACTCAATTGTACTGTTTTAGAGATCTCATTGTTTTGTAATTGATGCAAATACAAACGATAATCATAACTTCCCTGCCTTCCATCTACAACCAATTGCCTATCTGTTGCTTTCAATTGATAATTTTTACCACCCATAGCAAAATCAAATGTTTCGTTCCCCTCCAACAACAATTCTCCATTCACCCAATTTTTTACATGGCTTAACTCTTTCTTTAGCCATGGATTATCAAATAGATACACAGTTTTCTGTTTTTCCTTGGCGATATTTACAAATTGGTAGCCTACTTTCCCATCTTCTGATACATCTACAGACGCCTCAAAATTCTCACCTGAAAGCACGCTTTTCAAACTATACAGTTGGGAAGTAGAATCATAAATTAATGCCTTCCAATCAGATTGGTTGAAGCTTTCAGCCTGCGATTCTGAAAAATAATCATTGATAGATACCATTTTGGATTTGCTATCAAACTCCAAAGGATACTCGATTAATTCGGGTAGTTTTTTCAAAAATGCAGCTGTATCGAAACCCATGGTTGTATCCGTTTGGCTTTGTGTTTCGCTCCCTCTATTACAAGAAGATATAATTCCCAAAATCACCAACAAAACCAAAATTCTGCCAACAATATTTAACTTGTTCATTCCCGCAATTTAAACAAAAAAAAGGGCCCACAAACACCTGTGAGACCCTTAATACAAACCTAACTATATGAAATTAAAACTGAGGACATTGGCCATGTTTCATGCCAAAGCTTCTATATGATTTTCGACTTTCTCGGTGTTGCAAATGATTTCTATATCTGCTTTTTGAAAGTGGCATTGAATAAACCAATAAGGCAGTGGAGTATACATCATCGTATTTTGAATATGCGTAATTAAGTCCATCTAATTTATCATTTAGAACTGTGTTTGTTGTCCATTCAAACTTCAACAAACCTCTTCCAATGGATCCCAATTCTATTCCAACACCCAAAGGGATTAACAATGAAAAATTTCTAAAATCCTGGGTAATGTACTGTTCTGATGCCTTCATCACGGAAGATTTAGAAACAACACCTTTTACTCCAGCAATCGCATACAACCTCAATCCTGGAAAAATAAAATGATGAATATTCACACCAAAATCAATCAGATTGCCACTTACAGAATAATCTCTGTTACGAATTGAAGCATTCGCGGAGTGTAAATCATTTGCTTCAAATTTTGCTATTCCAGATTCAATAGATAACTGAGTAGAAGGACTAACATAAAAACCTATTCTGCCTTGTAATATAGGCTTCAACGACTTAACGTCAGCCATCACATTGCTATAATTATTGGAAGCACTACTACCAATTTCCCCTTGATAATTCAAACCACCAGCGGCAATTGAAAAATTAACTTGAGCAGTTAATGAATTAGAAAACAATACTGCTACGATTGGAAGAATGATTGATTTTTTCATGGAAATTGAATTAGGTTGTTTTGGGTTGATTATTAATCACATGCAAAACCCCTTATCCAATACTGTGCCAAAAATTAGACACCATTTTTTTGAACACACCTAATACCAAGTGGTCCACAAAAATATACATAAAACAACCAAGTAAATCCCCGCCTTCAGCTATAACCGATTAAATAGATCTACGTAAAAATCTATCGCCCGATAAAAATCCTTGCGCTCAATATGTTCATTCAAACCATGAATGCCAGATAGATTACCATTGTTAAATCGAAATGGCACAAACCGGTAAATTCGATCTGTTACACCGATATAATTTTTGCAATCCGTTCCTGTAATCACCATACCGGGAACCATAGCAACATCGCCAAATACCACCAAAACAGATTGTTTAATTTGATCATAACCCAAGCCTTTAACTGGTGAAACTGGCGTTGCGGCATGAAAATCAGGCCTTAAAGTTACCTTCACTCGATCATCATCAATCACTGAAATAATTTCCTTTCTCAAGACTTGAATATCATCACCGGGCAAAACCCTTAAATTTATGGTTGCCTTTAGAATGGGGGGTACTACATTTTCTTTTACCCCTCCATGAATCAATGTTGTAACGTGGGTAGTTCTTATGGTTGCAGCTGTTTTTTCTTTACCCAACAACACCATTTTCACCAAAGGCGACGTAAGCCACAGATTAGAAAACAACATCTTATAACCAAAATTCATATGGGGCGCAGCTTGTTCAAACAAGCCTCTAATAGGCCCATCTAATCTAGCATCGAACTGAAAATTATCAATTTTATGCAATGCCTCAACCATCACTGCTGATGCATTATCAGGCTTTGGCCAAGCGCTATGTCCGCCCGGAATATTCACTTCCAAATCCAATGTTGCGAATCCTTTTTCCGCCAAACCCACAATTGCCGCAGGCTTGTTCAAACCAGGAACAATCCCTTCCATTACACCATAACCTTCATCGGCGATAAAGCCGATACTTCTTCTATTTTTCTTTAAATATTGGGCGATTTGCGCTGCACCTCCCGTTCCACCTGTTTCTTCATCATGTCCAAAAGCCAAAACAATATCCCTTTGGGGCGTTAACCCCAACTTTAGATACATTTCCATGGCCTCTAACAATGCGATCACTACATTTTTATCGTCTAAGGTGCCGCGGCCCCACAAAGTATCTCCTTGAATTACACCTTTATAAGGTGGAAACTTCCACTTAGAAGCATCTGCCACCGGCACAACATCCAAATGTGCCAAAAACATGGAGGCATTCACATGTTCTCTACCGGCAATGGTAATCAATAAACTTCCACCATTTATTACCTCAACGGTACTTTTTGAAAAAACTGTTGGATACGAAGATGCCATCCACGCATGAAATCTTCGCAATTCAACCAGATTTGCCTCCTGATTAGCACCTTCATCATCTCCGACAACTTGGAACTGAATTGCTTGAGAAAATCTTTCAAATCCATTGGCGTTTTCAAATCTCCACAACTGCTTTTCTGAAGGTATTTCATCAGCATGTGTAAAAAGCGTTTTGCCAAACATTGCCAATAATAACAAAAGCAATGAAATCGAAACTGCTTTGAAAATTTTCTTCAACATCTTAATCAACAATTATTGTACAATGCTACATGAAGCCCATTTGCACTAGGAACTTTGCCAAATCTTCATCATCATGACCCAAGGTAGAATTCACAGTATGCATCGCACCAGTTTGTAAAATCTGAATGGTATAATTATGAGAAGTAGCACCACTAGCAATGGCTTTTGCCACCGCGGCGCCATTGGGTAAAAAGAATACATATTCCATCTCAATGGTTCCATTTCTGGCAGCTTGCGCTTTTTGGAAGGTTCCTACCAAAACATTGTCCTGTTTGATCTGATTACCCATTACAAAAACCAATGCATTTCTATTTCTACGCGATTGATCCATTGTGCTTGCATTACCACTTACTGTAACAGAGGAGTTTCCTCCATTATTAATTATCACGGTAGTTGTTCCAGGGTAAAAACCCAGCGGTCCTCTAAATTCCGCAACAAATCTCTGTTCACCTAAGGGATTGGGCTTGCCATCTGTAAACAAATTGAAATTCACAATGTCTTTCACCAAACTCGTTGTAATGGAATTGGGTGAATACAAAGCTCTCGCATTGGATTCAACAAAAGTAATGTCATTAAAAAACGAATTAGACTGAGCCCCTGGCACTTCACTTCCGCTTTTCGAACTCACCCAAAATACATCTTTACCATTTAAATCCTTGCCCGTTGCTCTAAGAATATTGCCCAACATTTTGCTTTCTACAATCAAAATACAATAAGGTTTACCCAAATAAAAAATGGTATCCTTACTCAGTACGCCAATTTTCTTTTCCAAAGATTTGGCGATGGCTTCTTGGTGTTTTTTTTGTTCTTTATCGTCCTGACCAAAAACGGGTTGCCATTGAAAAAATGCAATACAAATGATGATGATTGGGGTAATTATTCTCATGATTATTCAAATTAATTGAATTAAAATCAATTTAGGCTAAACCCATTGCATGAAAAATGAATTATTAAGAAATCAACTGAAATTCATCGCCCGAAAGAAACATTTGAAGTAAATTCGAAAACTATTGTGATGACGTTAGAAGATTCATATAAGCGGGTTCACGACTATTTAAGAATATCGATTACGGACAATTGCAATTTCCGCTGCACATACTGTATGCCGGATGAGCATTATGAATTCTTACCGCCTTCGCATTTAATGCGTCCAGACGAAATCTTTCAGTTAGCGAGCACTTTTGTTGAATTGGGTGTAAAAAAAATCAGAATTACAGGAGGCGAACCCTTGGTAAGGAAAGATTTTTTAGAAATCATGGAGAAATTGAGTGAACTACCGATTGAACTTACCTTAACAACCAATGGGGTTTTAATTGACAAATACTTAGACGATTTAATTGCAATGGGTGTTAGGTCGATCAATGTAAGTTTAGACACCCTAAATCCAATAAAATTCCATCAGACCACAAAGAGAAATCAATTTCACAAGGTTTTACAGAACATACAACTGTGTTTAAAAGCTGGGATATTAACTAAAATCAACGTGGTAGCTGTAAAAGGGGAAATAGAGAAAGAAATTCATTCATTTATTCACCTCACAGAAATCTATCCGTTGCATGTGAGATTTATTGAATTTATGCCTTTTGATGGGAATCATTGGGACTCAAGTAAGGTACTTTCGGCAACTGAAATGATGCAGATTGCGATGGAGCACTTTGAAGTGGTTAAACTTAAGGATGATGTTCACGAAACGGCGAGAAAATTCCAGGTAAAAGACAGCAAAGGGAGTTTTGCCTTCATCACAACCATGAGCAATCACTTTTGTTTTGAATGCAATCGCATGCGAATTACGGCGGATGGAAAGATAAAGAATTGTTTGTTTGATAAAAACGAATTGGATTTATTGACGCCACTGAGGAATGGAGAACCGATTCTTTCAGTTATACAGGAATCGTTGAAGAATAAAAAACCCTTCTTAGGCGGGCAATTTACCAATGAATTTGAGAAAACAGATGCGCATGCAATTATCAATCGCAGTATGATTAAAATTGGGGGGTAAATGATTCGATTTCAGGATGCCATTCAAGCAATTTATGACCGATTTAAACAGATTTCTTCACAAAAGATTGAGGAGATTGGATTAGAAGATTCCTTATTTCATGTGGTATCTGAAGATTTGATCGCTCCAATTGATGTGCCTAATTTTGATAATTCGGCGATGGATGGGTATGCTATTCGATGGGGCCAAAACACATCTAGAACTTTTGCCATCAAAGGAAATATTCAAGCCGGCGAACAACAACTACCCGAAATTTTAGCGGGCGAAACCTATCGCATTTTCACAGGTGCTCCCATTCCTCCGGGGTGTAATACCATCATTCAAAAAGAATGGGCTACTGAATCCAATCAATTGATGATCATTGGCGATTCATTTGATGTAGAAAAAAATCTGCATATCCGAAAAAAGGGTAGCCAATCACAAAAAGGTTCTATTTTTCTTAAAAAAGGCACACCCATTTACCCAGAAACTATCGGATTGATCGCATCTTTTGGAATAGCAAAAGTGAATGTATTTACAGCACCTAAAATTGGAATCATCAATACAGGAAATGAGATTATTCAGCCTGGTAAAAACCTATTGCCTGGCCAAATTTTCAATTCTAACCAATTTGCTTTAAGCGCATTGTGCAAAAGTTTGCACTTGGAGGCTCAAATATTCCCAAGTTGTAAAGATGATCTTGACGAGATTCAGCAAACAATTGCCACTTCGATTCAGATCAATCCTATCACTATAATTACCGGTGGAATTTCGGTAGGTGATTTTGATTTTGTATCCAATGCACTAGAAAATTTGGGCGTTGAAAAACTGTTTTACAAAGTAAAACAGAAGCCCGGCAAACCCATTTTTATTGGCAGCCAAAACAATCACTGGATTGTGGCATTACCTGGCAATCCAGCAGCGGTAATTTCCTGCTTTCACGTATATGTTAAAACCATCATACAGTTAATTCAAGGATACCAGTTTAACACCATTGAAGGCAGCTGTGTAGCGGCGGATACTTTTACCCAATTGGCAACAGTAATAAATCCAGAAGGTTTTAAGAAAAAATCTGGGCTAACTCATTTTTTAAAAGGCTATTTTAATAATGGCCAAGTATTGCTGCTGCAAGGACAAGAATCATTCAATTTATCAGCCTTTAATCAGGCTAATTGCTTAGTAATTATTGAAGAGGAGCTAGAAACAGTTCACTTCGGTGACACTGTTAAAATCATTCCTTTCCAATAAAACATGGAAAATTTGATTTTGATATTGGCATTGATTGGTTTGACCGCTTTTTTATATGCTTCAGTAGGACATGGCGGGGCAAGCAGTTATTTAACCATCCTTGGTTTTACTAGCATGTTGCCACAAGAAATCAAAATTACCACCCTCATTCTGAATGTACTGGTAGCTGGAATATCCATGTTGCAATACCATAAAAACACAGTCTATCCTTGGAGGTTCATGTTGCTATTATCCTTGGGGTCCATCCCGATGGCATATTTAGGTGGCACCATTCAATTAGATCCCAGTATATACAAAAAAGCCATAGGTGTAATACTGATTTTCCCCATTCTTCAATTCAGTGGTTTCTTTCAGTGGGCGATAGAGAAAAATGAACATATTTGGCGTATTTCCCACAATCAAAAGAAAGTAACGTTAATATTTTTGGGAGCATTTATTGGTTATATTTCTGGTTTAATTGGAATTGGTGGTGGTATCATTTTATCGCCCATTATTCTTTATTTTGGCTGGTTAAATGCCAAGGAAACTGCTGGATTGAGCGCTGGATTTATTGTTTTAAATTCAATTTCAGGCCTCATTGCTCAGCACAAAGTAATTCCCCAAATGATGCAATTCAACTGGGTTTATTTACTTTTGGTATCTGGAACTTTCGGATTTTTAGGAAGCAAATGGGGGGCTAAAAAACTGAACAACTTCACATTAAAAAGAATGCTGGCGCTAGTTTTATTCATTGCTTCTATGAAACTGATATTTAGTTAATTGAGATTATGCGCATATTGATTTTTGGTAAATTGGGCGATATTGTACATGCTTCAGATTTGAATTTAGAGATTGAAAATCCTATTGACATTGACTCTTTCAAAACATTACTTTTTGAAATTCAGCCTGCATTAATACAAGAAAAATTCGCCATTTCAGTGAATCAAAAATTATCTACAGATAATACAATGATTCTTAACAATGATGAAATTGCACTACTGCCCCCATTCTCTGGTGGTTAACACCTGATATTATGAATTTGGATCGATTCAATAGGCAAATTATTTTACCAGAAGTTGGTCTTACTGGGCAAATTCAATTGTGCAATAGCCAAGTAACCATCATTGGCGCCGGAGGATTGGGATGTCCGGTTGCGTTTTATCTAGCAGCTGCGGGGATTGGAAAGATTAAAATCATTGATTTTGATGTAATTGAATCGAGCAATTTAAACAGACAAATTGCTTTTGGCGGTAACAACATTGGCAAATTCAAAGCAGAAATACTGTATCAAACACTCACAGCAAAATACGATGACATTGACATTGAATTTATCAATAAGAAAATAGATGAACAAAGTGTTGCTGCCCTATTGATTGGGTCGGAATTTGTGATTGATTGTACAGATAATTTTGAGGCGCGATACTTGATCAATGATTATTGTAGAGAACAAAATATTCCTAGTATTATTGGATCGCTATTTCGGTATGAAGGGCAAATTTGTATTTTTAATAGAACAGCAGATAACCGTTACCTAGAAGAAAAATGTTATCGTTCAGCATTTCCACATCAGCCCCAAAAAAACGAAGTTCCCAATTGTAGTGAAACGGGAATTATTGGCACGATTGCAGGTAGTTTAGGAACGATGATGGCATTTGAATTTCTAAAGATCAGACTTCAAATGAAGGAAAAATTAGATTGTCATATCATCTATTATCATGGTCTCAGCTATAAAACTTCGATAATAGAAATTTAAATTACATATTTAAGTTAAACGATTTAATTCATTGATATTAAATGAAAAACATTTTTATAAAAGGTCAAATAACTTCGGAAAAAATCGCCACTTCTGTTGCCAATCATCAAAGTAAAACAAACATTGGTGGACACAGCATATTTCTGGGACAAGTACGGGCAGATAGAATAGGTAAAAGCGTTGTTAAGGCCATAGAATACACAGCATATGAAGAGATGGCTTTAGAAAAAGCACACCTTATTCGGGAAGAGATCTTTGCCAAATACCCCCTTACCTGTATGCATATCTATCACAGTTTGGGAGAGGTAAAAGCAGGTGAAATTTGTTTATTTGTATTTACTTCTTCCGAACATAGGGCTCCCGCGATTGAGGCTTGCAACGAACTCGTTAACAGGATAAAAACCGAACTGCCCATTTGGGGGAAAGAGGTATTAACAGACGGTGAATATTTTTGGAAGGAAAACAAGTAAATGGTTGATATTACACATAAATCGCCCAGCTCAAGAAAAGCGATTGCACAAGCGATAGTTAGGGTTAGTAGCAAGGCTACAATTGATGCAATAATGAATAAAACCGTGCCCAAGGGCGATGTTCTTGAATGCGCTCGTGTAGCGGGCTTGTTTGCAGCCAAAAGAACCAGTGATATGATTCCCGACTGTCATCCGTTGCCCATTGAATACACGAAAATCAACTATGAAATACAAGAATTAGAAATTACGGTTTTTGTAGAAATTAAAACCATTTATAAAACTGGGGTTGAAGTTGAGGCGATGCATGCCGCATCGGTGGTTGCCTTAACGATGTACGATATGTTGAAGCCCATAGACAAACAGATTTCGATTGAGAAGATTTCTTTAACGGAGAAGCGTGGCGGTAAAAGCGACATAAAAAAGAGGCCATTACCTGGTTTGAGGGCAGCTGTTGTTGTGTGTTCTGATAGTATCAGTAGAGGCGATAAAGAGGATCGTGCTGGCAAAGCGATTCAAGAAAAGTTGATTTCTTATGGACTTGAAAATATCGCTTATTCAATCATCCCTGATGAACAGAAGGAAATTGAAAATGCAATTGCGCAATCCGTTGAACAGAAACTTAACTTATTAATTTTCACAGGTGGTACGGGATTATCGAATAGGGATGTAACGCCTGAGAGTGTTATTCCCTTTATAGACAAGCGGATACCGGGGGTTGAAGAGGCAATCAGAAATTACGGTCAACAACGCACACCTTATGCAATGTTGAGCAGAAGTGTTGTAGGTTTTCATAAGGATTTGTTGATTTTAACACTGCCAGGTTCAACTAATGGAGCATCTGAATCGATGGATGCGGTATTTCCAGCGATTCTCCATGTTTTCAGCATTCACAAAGGCGGACAACACGATTAAAACAAACATTCATTCATCGATGAATGAATTAAAAATCAATGTTTTTAACCAGAAAACATTAAATTGCTAGCAAATCACTAGCATGAAAAAACTTCTACTTTCAAGTTCATTACTTTTCACTACATCAATTATTTCTGCTCAATCTAACTTCTCGGATGATTTCGAAAGTTATACAGTGGGCGATTTTGTTGCTCAAAAAAGCAGCAAATGGGAAACCTGGTCTGGGCCAAACGGAGGAGGCACAGATGATGTGAAAATTGTTAGCAACAAAGCCAAAAGCGGCAGCAATGCGCTATATTTTAATTCAACAGCTGCTAGTGGCGGACCTGCTGATTTGGTATTGCCATTTGGTGGACAGTACAACAATGGAAATTTCAGTTTAAGCATGAATATGTTTATTGAAACAGGCAAATCGGCATATTTCAATTTCCAAGAACAGACTACAGTAGGTAAAGGATATTGCATGGATGTTTATTTTGAAACATCGGGCAAAATCACCATAAACAATAACAGAACAGGCTTATCATTCACTTGTAAATACCCGCAAAACCAGTGGATGAATTTGGAGATCAAAAGTTATTTGAATTCAAACAAATGGGAAGTACTCATTGACGGTATATCTCAGGGTGAATTTCAAAATGGCAGTTATCAAATTGCTAGTATGGATATTTTCCCATTAAATGGTTCAAGTTTTTGGATTGACGATGTAAACTACGTTTATACTCCAGAAGCAGGACCCTATTCAACTGACGGTGCTTTATCCTATATCGATGGTTTAATTGGTTATTTAGGCGGAGCTAAAGTTTATCCATCATTGGAAATCAGGAATTTAGGCAACAATGCAATTACCAGTGCTGATGTAAGTGTTACTTACGGAAACTATATAAAATTGGTTTCATTTACTGGATTAAACATTGCAAAGGGTGCAACAGGAAAAGTTGTTTGGACTGATTTATTGAGTATTTATCCAGCAAAAACCACTTTTACCGCACAGATTGTTAGCATTAATGGAAACACGGATGACAACAGCAATGATGATACAAAATCACTAGTCATTGATCCAATAGTTCCAGCACAATACAAACTAGTAATTGGAGAAGAAGCCACAGGAACTTGGTGCAGTTGGTGCCCTAGAGGTGCTGTAGCCCTTAAAAACATGGACAAAATGTACCATGGTTACTTTCAAGGCATTGCAGTTCACAACAATGATCCGATGGAAAATAGTTTCTATGACGAGGGTTTAGGATTAATTATTTCTGGATATCCGAGTGGGGTTGTTGATCGCGGTAGCGACGTTGATCCATCTGCAATGGGTGGTGATTTTCTTACTCGCATCACAACTGCACCCAATGGTCGAATGGAAGCATCTGCAAAAATTGAGAACAATACAGATTTATTGGTAAGTTTAAAAACCACAATTTTAAATGATATTGCTGGCAACTATAAACTTGCTTGTGTATTGGTTGAGGATAGTGTAACGGGCACAACTGCTGGTTACAACCAGAACAATGCATATGCGGGTGGCAGCAATGGCACAATGGGTGGATTTGAATTATTAAGCAATCCTGTTCCTGCATCTAAAATGGTTTATGATCATGTGGGCAGAGCTATTTCTCCGGGATTTGGTGGTATGGCCAATGCTTTTGGTTCAACCATGAAAGCGGGCGATACTTTCGTACACAACTTTAAATTTACCATTGATCCAAGTTGGAAATTGAACAAGTTACATATTGTTGGAATGTTTATTGCCCCAACTGGCAAGATTGACAACGGCTCAGTAGCTAGTTATAATGAAGCGCAAAGCTTGCCCTACTTAACCGGACAAACGGTCTTAAACACCAAAGAAATAGGACAGAATTTGGCCAAAATTTATCCTATTCCAACACAAAACAACCTAACTGTTACTATGGCAAACACGCAAGAGACAAGGGTAAAAGTGTATAATTTACAAGGGCAAATTGTAATTGAGCAAACACTATCTGGAAGTTTACAATACAATATCTCATTCGATTATTTAAGCAATGGTGTTTACCGAATTGAATTGAACCAGAATGGTGTGAAGCAATCACAAACCATTGTAAAACAGTAATTAAAAATGCGTGCAATTATTCAACGTGTAAGTCATGCATCCGTAACAGTTAACGGTATATTAATCAACAAAATTGAAAAAGGCTATATGATCCTCTTGGGTGTCGAACATGAAGACACCCAAGAGGATTTAATTTGGTTATCGGATAAGGTAGCGGGATTGCGTATTTTTGGTGATGTTGAGGGCAAAATGAATTTGTCTATTAAGGAAATCCAGGGAGAAGTTTTATTAATTTCCCAATTTACACTTCATGCGCTAACGGCCAAAGGAAATAGGCCGTCATTTATCAAAGCGGCTAAACCGGAAATCGCCCTACCATTATACAAGCAATTTGCTTTGCGGTTGAAAGAGCACCATGATATTCCAACAAAAACGGGAGAATTCGGAGCGGATATGGATATAGCGCTTTTAAATCAAGGGCCGGTTACTATTTTCATCGATTCCAAAAATCGCGAATAAACTAGAAAACAAGATTATCAATCAGTCTCACACCTTCCAAATATCCAGCAAAGACGATTGCATGATGCGAATTTGAGGCAGAAGAATTCTCATCTAAAACACGCATACTTGGCAATTCAATCCAATTGAAATACTCAATTTCTATTCCTGCTTTGTTAAGAATATTGATTGCCAACTCCATTGCTTCCAAATAGTTATTTCGGTTATCCTTTACTGTGGACATGGCTTTAAATATGGCAGTTGCTGATTCTAGGCCCTTAGTTGAAAGCCGCTGATTGCGCGAACTCAACGCCAAGCCCAAATCATTTCTTTCTGTTTCAACTTGGAAGAACTTCAGATTGGGGAAGTAATGATCAATTAAGCATTTTACAACCATACATTGCTGTAAATCTTTTTGTCCAAAAAAAACAGCTTCTGGGTTAACAATTTTAAAGAAGCGGAAAAGAACTTGAATAACACCATCAAAATGTCCTGGCCTAAAGGCACCTTCGAAAACTCGATCTAAACCATTGAGGTTAAGGGCGATATCTTCAAAATTTTTGGAATAAATTTCTTCATAGTTTGGAACGAACACCCAATCGGTATTTACCGATGCCAGCAATTCTAAGTCTTGGTCTAGTGTTTTGGGATATTTTTCCAAATCTTCGGGATTATTAAACTGCCGAGGATTAACAAAAATGCTTACCAACACTGAGTATCCCATGGATTTTGCCTCTTTTACAAGTTTCAAATGACCATCGTGCAAAGCACCCATAGTTGGAACCATGGCAATATGGAAATGGTCCATTTCACTTAAATGGGCATTCACTTCATCAGATTGGGTGAGTACTAACATATTGAAATCGCCCGCAAATAAAGGTTTTTCAAAGGTTTTTCGGTTGAGATTGTTTTAATTTCCGAATTTTTTTGTATAATTTTGTAAACTGTTTCTAACGAAACTACTCCACAAGCCTATGTTTCCAACAAAAAAACGCATTCTATTTGTGAGTTCTGAAATGTCTCCATTTTTAGAGACTTCACCTGTAGCCACCATTGCCAGAATGCTTCCCCAAGCACTTCAAGAACAAGACAATGAAATTCGCATTTTGGTGCCGAGATTTGGGGTAATTAACGAACGAAGAAATCGTCTTCATGAAGTTGTAAGATTGTCGGGAATCAATATTTCAATTGACGACAATGACAACCCGTTAATTATCAAGGTTGCATCCATTCCGCAGACCAAAATGCAGGTCTATTTCTTGGATAATGAGGATTATTTCCACAGAAAAGCGGTATTTAACGACGAAGACGGCAAGTTCTTTGCTGATAATGACGAGAGAACCATCTTCTTTTGTAAAGGAGTTATGGAAACAGTGAAAAAATTGGGTTGGGCACCAGATATCATCCACTGTCAGGGTTGGATGACAAGTCTAATTCCATTGTATTTGAAAACAATTTACAAAGACGAACCTGTTTTCAAAAACGCCAAAGTTGTTTACAGTGTTTATTGCGATAAAGATGAAATCAACCTTGGGGGTGATTTCGCAAGAAAAGCAAGTTTAAATACAATAGAAGACAATTGTTTGGAGTGTTTTGAAACTGCCAACGTAGACAACATGAACATTGGTGGTGCAAAACATGCAGATGCGGTAGTAACGGGATGCGAAAAGGCTCACAGGGTAGTAGAAGATCACATTTCCGACAAGATTGTGATGAAGCACACTGATGATGACGCCGCAACAGCATACGGCCAATTT
>JACCDQ011029697.1_pt1 | contig 23657 bp, 18 predicted proteins | sample 7446031 | NCBI WGS metagenome assembly JACCDQ01 (sample SAMN15323442, study PRJNA562643) | freshwater metagenome | isolation source: river surface water | place: USA:Blue River Watershed | collected 2017-08-17 | reverse complement strand
GGCCACACCGTCGGCAAGACATAGAACCGACAGCTGGCCCATTGCAAAGTCGCAACAACAACGATGGCCATGGAAACCGCAACGATGGATTTCCATAGCCACCTAGGCATTAGCGGCCTTGCCCCCTCGACTTCTTACGGCCAGGCCTGGCCTTGGTCCTTACGGAATTGCCGATGCTTGTCTTTTTGTATGGAGCACGAGAGATGTGCTCCACCTTGGTGGCACCGGCTTTCGCTTTGGTCGCCATCAGCTCAGCCCAAAAAGGTCCTTGAGTTCCTGGACAGTTAGCCCAGCAGCGTTGAGCTTTTGTTCAACCGTTTGCTCGGCTGAAATGGCATCTTGCTGAATCGACTCGATTTGATATTGGCCATTGGGATCAGGCACTATCGTGCATCCCTCGGGAGGTTGCCACTCAGTCTGTCCATCCCAGACAGTGCGGTTGATGCACTTGCCTTCAGAGTCGAGGATTGCGTAGATCATAATTACCAGCTCCAAACACGAACAATACCGGCAGCACCATTGCCGCCAGCGCCAGAAGTAAAGCCGTCATCACAGGCAGCGCCGCCACCACCTCCTCCACCAGGGAATGCGCCGTTGCCTGCGTTCATGCCATTTGTGGCTGTTACATAAGAACCGCCTCCGCCTCCACCACCTTCATTGATAGGCGCGTTTTGACCAGCGCTAATGGTTGCACTTGTTGAGCGAAGAAATGCGTTATAGCCGCCAGCACCTCCTACTGCAGATGTTGTATTGCCGGCCGTTCTGCCTGCCCCGCCACCACCTCCTGCTCCTCCAACAGGAAACGCAATAAAAAATCCGGCGCCGCCGTTGCCCAAGAGGCCCGCCCCGCCGACGCTGGCGTTAATGTAAGTGGAAGCTTTGAAAGACACAGAACCCCCAGCGACAGCCACATCTATCCCGCCTAAACCGCCACCTGCTGCTCCGCTTTCCAAGTAAGAACCGAATTGTGTATTGCCGCCAGAATTGCCGTTATCGCCAGCGGCATTAAATAGTGACACACCAGCGGCACCTACCCCTCCAGCTCCAATGGTGACGCTAACTGTGGCAGTCAAGCTGGAAGCATTAAACAATTTATACAGACCTGCACCTCCTGCTCCTCCGCTTCCACCACCTCTGGCATTTGCTGTTGGGTTAGTGGCTCCAGAACCGCCACCAGCCCCACCCCCAACAAGCTCTACATAAACCATTGTGCAGTTGGCTGGCTTTGTCCAAGTACCGTTGCTTGTGAATTCCTGGTAATCACTTAAAAATGTTTGGTTGGAAGCAAATGTGATTGGCCCGGTCATTGTGCCACCAGTCTTAAGCAAGGCGGCGTCGTAGGTAGTCTTAACACTATTAGGCGTAGCCGCCGTTGTAGTGCTGGTTGAGCTAACAGAATCCGTTAATTGAACAGTACCGCGATCAGAAGTAGAACCTTGCTGGATTTTGGTGCCAGTAATGGCTGCAGCTGAATTGATGTCAGCGTCAACGATTGTGTCGTTAGCGATCTTTGCGCTAGTCACCGCGCCATTGTCAATGGTCCACACGGACCCATTCGCCGACGTCGTGATGTCGCCCTTGTCGCCGTTGGGGATGACGCCAGCAAGGCCATCGGCCAAGCTGTCGTCCAACTCCTGCTGCGTGTAGATGGACTGCCTTGCGTTTGTATCCAGGTCGGCAGCTACAAGCGTCGAGCCATCCGTGAAATCAACAAGCGGATTGGTTAGTGGCGTTTGCCGATACACCCTCACTGTGGCGCCATTGGCTGGCACCACATCCATCTGAATCAAGCTGTCATTGATCCAGGTGAATGTTGCTGGCGATCCGGCGACAGTTGCCAGTACATGCTCTCGACGGATGTAGCCAAAGGGCACCGCAAACTGAGTTGTCGTACCGTCGCCGGTGTAGACGTTGTAAGAGAAAGCCATCAGCGTTTACCAGGAGTGATGGACCAGGCCTGGGGTTGTGCCTGTTCTGGTTGAGCGGTAGCCCCACCGTACCGACGCATGTATTCCTTTTCACCTTTGTCTGCTTGGATCACTGCTTCCTCCTGCATGATCAGCTGGCCCTTGGGTGTCGTGGCCTTATAGACAGCCTTGGCTAGCTCCTTGTACCGCTGGATCTCTGCCTGCAAAGCAGCAGCGCGAAGGCTGACGAAGCGATTGGACGGGCCCTCGATTGGCCAGGACTGGTACTGCGGGGATTCGATCAGCTCCGTCGCTGACTGCTGGAAGGTACGACCAAACTCATCCTTCACCGTGGCAAAGGTCAGGGTGTAGTCCTCCAGTTCGCTGGGGGTGAGGCGCATCTCAGCACCGAAGTCAGCAGCACGAGGGCCACTGAAGGTGGTCCCTTTGCCGTGGAGGCGAGCCATTTCCTCATGCACTGGGGTCAACGGCTGACGACCCACCTGGACTGCAGCCATCGGCGTGAACTGCATGAGGGATTGCAGCCAAGGCATCTCAGCAGGGATCTGCTCAGCGCCAAGGATGCCGGTGGTCAGGATCGGGGAGCCGGTGATGTAGTCCCTGCGGGCCGGCAGGTCGTTCGACCAGCCAGCCACTGCATTGCGTACTTCATCCAGAGTTTCCTGGAAGAAGCCCATCAATCCACCGATGTCGCTGGGGTCAACGGTGCGGGCGACGGGGTCGACCTCACGGCGAGCAGCACGCAAGGCAGAGCTGTAGGGCACCATGCTGGCCGCCAGGCGGGAGAGATACCGCGAGAAGGCATTGCGCTGGTTGGGGCCAGTGAGGATCTTGCTGGGGTTGAGGAACGCTTCGTACATCTCGTTGAAGCCTTGGAAGTAGCTCTTGCTCAGCACACCGCTGATCGACATGCGGGCCAGGGTCAGAACCAAGGCGCCACCCAGCCGATTGCGGGCCTCCGTTGGCAGGCTGTTGGCAACGTCGGCGTAGTCGCCAATGGCACCGAACAAAGTGGCGAATGGCTCAAATGCACGCATAGAGATAGGTGCCTCCCACTTGCCTTTCTCTTCATCCCAGTACTGGACGGAGTAAGGCATGCGGCCTTCAATGTCCGTCCACTTCTGCTTGGCCGCGGCATCAATCGGGCCACCGCCATTGAAGCGGACGTAACCCATGACAGATGCCAGGGAAACCATGGCTAGTACGGCAGAGCCGGTCGCTACCTCACCAAGCGCCCGGTCCCGGGTGAAGGGATCTTCGCTGCTGATGTCCCGCCAGAAGGTGGCCACAAAGGCAGCGGCAGGCGTGTTGCGAGCAGCGGCCTTGATGATGTTGTTGGGCACCCGGATAAAGGGCTGGATGAACCTGAAGGCCGGGCCCGCATAGCGGGCATTGGCCAGGGCATCCATTGCTTCCCCAGGGATTGAGGCCAGTCGACCGACGGGGCCCTGCGTCGCCCAGGCCGCCATCTTGTTGATGACCGTGCCTTCTTCGACGTACTGCTTGGCGAAGTCCTGCAGCTCTTGCTTCTCAAGGCCGCGGGCCTGGCCAAGGCGGACACCCTCGGCGTAGGTGCGAGGCTCCAGTTCAGCCCAGATCTTGTCGGTGAAGTTCACCGAATCCATGAACTTCTGAGCATGCGGGCTCTCCATATGGATGTCCGCCAGGTTCTTGCCGTTAATCACGGCGTCCTTGATCGTCTCCTCAGTGCGAGCCGCGGCGTACTGCTGCGCCCACTTCCAGGCCTCAGGACTCATGTCCTTCATGCCACGTTCGACGGCCAGCTCCATGCCACGGGGCAGGTGGCGGACGTGCTCGTAGGCGTAGCCAGCCAGGGTGGAGTTAAAGGTGTCGATGGTCAACGCAACCCGAGTGGCACCAGTGCCAAGAACACGCCAGAGGTGGTTTGCCATCTGCCCGATGGGCTTCTTGGCGTACTCCTCACCCATGTTCATGGTGTTGACCGTCCAGCCAGTCATGGCCTCCGGTCCCTCCAGCAGTTCGCCCTGGGCCTCTTGCTTGGCGATGCGGGCCAGGTAATCGACCGTGCTGCCTTCCAGGTTGAACAGCGACTGGCCGGCCTTGAAGGCATGCCCAGCGGTACGGATGGCATTGGTCATGTTCATCCAGTACTGCTGGTACATCAACAGCGAGTACATCGCCCGCTTCATCTCGCCCTTGATGGCACCACCAGCTGCCTGCTGGATGGGCAGACGAGCCAGGTTCAACATGCCGTTGAACAGGTTGGTCATGGTGGTGGCACCACCGCTGATCAAGTTGTTGGTGCGCAACATCAGCAGCGCGTTAGGTCCAATCGACCGGGTGTCGTCGAACGCACGCCAGAACTTAGTGCGGGCCTGGCTGTCGGCACCGATGGAAACCAGCGACTGGGCCAGGGCATCAGCTGCAGCTTGAGCCTTGGGTGTGATCTCACCGCCGTTGATCGCCTCCGTTAGTTCAGGGTCGATCTTGTTGGTAAGGGTCTCCTCGATGGGCTTGGCCTGCTCAGCCTCTAGCTCTTGCTTGATCTGGGTGTCGACGTCAATCTCCTGGCCAGCCGGTACATCAGTGACGACAGGAGGCTCAGGCACCTCAGCGTCCTTGACGTTCTGATTGGCAGGGATGTCGTAGTCCCGGGGGATCTGCATCTCCAGGCCCAGCTGACCCCATGGACGGGTCACGCGCATGATTGCCTGGTGCGTCGCCCTGCTGGCCTCAGCAGCAGCAACCAGACGGGCCAGTCGCTCTGATTCATTGAGGCCATCGAAGTTGGCACTGTTCAACCACAGGGCTGCTTCCTGGGCTGCCTCTACCTGCTTCTTGTCGGCATAGGCCATGGCCCGGTTGAGGGCACCCTGCTGGTACTCGTCAAACCCACGGGTCAGGGACTTCAGGCCAGCCATGATCGACTCGCCGTCTTCACCGTGACGGGTGAACCAGTCCTGGTTGAAACGACGCACCTCCTCAGGGCTGAAGACCGGGATGCCGGATTCGGTGGGCCGATCAGGCAGCACCTTGGACATCGCGTTTAAGCCATCGACCAGGTCTTCGCGCTTGGCGGTGTAGACCGTGCGACCAGAGGGTGACTGCACCTTCTGGAAGCTGTTGGCCATGAGATCTTCCATGGTGATCTCGCCGCTCAGCAGGGCCTCGCGGCTGGCCTCCAGCTGACGGGCAAAACGACGCACCCAGTCGTCACTGTTTTCGGGGCCAGCCGGTGGGTCAACGGGCACCGGGCCTTCCGGCTCCTCGGGCATCACGCGGCCACGGCCAGCCACCTCTGCCTCCTGGGCAAAGACAGATTCACCTGGGGTGCGACCTGCCACCTTGCCTTGGTACGCACGCTCAAAGACGTCCTCCCAGGTCTGGAAGCCATTGCGCTGCGCCCAGTTCTTGGTGGCATCCAGGAACCTCAGGAACTTGTCGAACAATCCCTTAATGCCAGAGCCGGCCTTGATGGGGATGCCGGCCTGACGGGACAGGTTGTAGACGGCCGCGGCCTCGGCAATGACTTCAAAGTCATCGGCATCGGTCATGTCACCGCCGCCCCGGGCAGCGATCTTCTCCAGCTCAGGACGTGCGCTCCGAAGAACAGCGTTTTCCTGGGGGGTGAAGATCTTGTCGTTCAGGTAGTGAACGGCTTCGTGGTAGCTGCTGCCCCGTAGTTGATGAGGCGTCTTGTCCGCCAGCGCAATGCGGATCAGGTTCAGCACTGGGTCGTAGAGACCAGCCACCTGAATCTCGCTGTCGGGCACGGAATCAGGGATGCCCCAGTCCTGCCGCATCTTTTTGATGACCCCAGGCGACAGTTCTATTTGCCGCTCGAACTGGATCTTGACCTCAGGGCCGGCAATGCGCTGAAGCTCGGCACGCAGCCCATCCAGTAGTTCGACCTGGACGGTGGTCGGCCGCTTCCACAGCGGAGTGGTGAACTCACGGATCGCCTCACTCATCTCATTGGTGAGACGGGCGACCTCTGCACCTTCTGCTGCCTTGGCCTGGTCGCTGAGATCACGCAGTCGGCGGATCAGACGGGCACCTTCCCCGACAGAGTCGAAGTTAGGCATGCCGGCCTTGCCTGCCACGGATGCACGCATCCGCTCCTGAACATCACGAGGATTGACGCCGGCCTCCTGCATCTTCTGCAGAACCTCTGCCCGTCGCTCAGGGGGCAGGTTGGCCATTGCCTTGTCCAACAGCGCCTTCAGCTCTGCGCTTTCAGCGGGCAGAGCCTGAGCCCGAGGCGGCGGCGGAGTGCCAGCAGCAGGTGCTTCGGGCGCAGCGGTAGCAGCGGGCTTTTCAAGAGGTAGCCGCGGCCCATTCACCTCATCCTCAATCGCCTGGCGCAGACGGTCGATGTTCTCGTTGACGACCACTGCTGCAGTACGGCGACCCTTCACCTGGGCAGCCATCTCATTCAGCAGGTCACGCACTGGGCCGGTGTATCCAGTCACCCGGTTGAACACTTCAACAGCAGCAGCCGCCTGCTCACGAGCGGCCTGACTGCCGGCCACGTCGATCACGTTGCCAGCGGCCTCAAGGATCCCCTTGCGGCCAGGGCGTGCCGCAGAGGTCAGGGCAACCATCTCCTCCCGCAGGGCCTTGAAAGCTTCAGTGCGGACGTCCAGCAGCTGGTTGAAGTTGGAGGTCTTGAACATGTCCTCCATGCCAGGCAGCACGCCACCAGCAGGGGCGCTGGTCTGGGCGAACTTGGCCTCCTGCATGGCCTGCAGGATCTTCTCCGCCGACCACTTGCCCTTGCCTGCAGCAGCAGCGACGTCGCGGATGATGGCCTCATCCAGCGGCTCAGAGCCCAGGGCCACGGCCTTGGTCATGTCCAGCTTGCCGGTGACGCCCTTGTCGAAGATGTCCTGCGGCAGACGGCTGAGAGGGATTGCCTTCTCGGCGACAGGGCCACGGACATTGATGTTGCGCTGGCGCAGCTGTTCAGCACCAATGCCCATGTCGCGCATGATCTTGGCGGCATCCCATGGGGTGCCCATGCCCTCGGCCATGTTCTCCATGGCGCCGATGGCCCGGGCCTGCTCAGCAGTGGGGGCCTCGATCTCCCAGGTCAGGATGTTCTGCCGACCAGACCGCTGGGCCAGGGCCAGGCGGTTGTGGCCATTGACGACATACAGCTGACCGTTGGCCGGGTCACGCCAGGTGCTGATGATCTTCCCGAACAGCGGGTCGTATTCAGCCGCTTCCTTCAGGGAGCCAGAGGCGCCCGTCTTGGTGAGGCGACCTGCCTCCTTGAACTGGAACCGCTGCGGATCAGTGGCGATCTCGGCCACCGGAGTTTCCCGCACTTGGGAATAAGAGGGCAATTCAGTGCCGCGGGCCTCAGGGGGCACAGGGCCAGCAACATCAGGCACCGTGTTGGCGGCACGGGCAGTGGCGACCTCGACGTCGTCGATGGCCTTTTGGTACTCGGCCTCTGCCTTGACAACAGACTCCTCAACCGGCAGGCGTTCCTGGATCTCAACGCCCTTCTTCTCCCACATGGGAGTACGGCGCTGAGCCTCATAGGCCTCAGTGACTTCAACGGCACGGGGCTTGCCTTTCGGCTTGCCAGGCTCAGCGGTAGGTGGCTGGGCAATCGGCTCGGCAGGCGCAGCCTTGGCCGTTGCATCAACAACCTGCTCGGCCGCAGGTTTCGCCGCTTGCTGCGCTTTCCATAGGTTGACCGTTGCCCGAGCGGCCAGGCCCAGGGTTTCGACGACTGCATTGGCAGCTGGGTCCAGGAACAGGCCTTCGACGCCGTTCTTCCAGCGGGCCTGCGACGCAGTGTCGCCAGGCTCGGAGCGCACCAGGTCGACCAGTGGTCCGTATAGCGGGGTGCCGCGCTGCTGCTCCACCCACCGCAGGGCGTGGTCGGACAGGCGCTGAGGCTCAGGCTTGAAGGCGGCGTAGCCGGTGATGAAACTTGCGGGCGCCTCTTTGACGGTGGTGACCGCAACTCGACCGGCAAAGCCCTTGAGCCCAGGGGCCTGAGTCGCACGGGTAGCTGCAGCGCTCACTTCGGCACGCAAAGGCGCTACGGCTTGAGCTGCTGCCTGGGCACCAGGGACGCGCATAGCCGCACCGGCACCAGCGCGAAGGCCACGACGGGTCAGCGCAAAGCCAAGACCGCCCTGGATCAAGCCAGACAGAAAGCTCTCTGCCGGGTTGGCATCAACCTTGGGCAGCGCAGGAAGGATGCCAAGGATCGGGGCATCAGGATCGCCCGGCTTACGAGGAACACCACCGGCAACCCGCAGCTTGGACAGCTCGTCGGCAGGCAGGTTGCCCAGCAGTTCCTGCGTCAGGTCGCGGGCACCTTTCAGCAGCGCACGACTGGTGCTGAATGCAATGGGCTTGTAACCGCTCTCAGGCTTGGCCTCAGGGAACTGCTTAGGGACATTGGCGTTGACTACCGGAGCGCCAGTCTTTGGATCAGTGGTGAACTCGATGGGCATGGCTTAACGACCGGAGTAACGACGCAGGATGTCGAGCGTGTACGCCCTGATAGAGGGGTATCCGTTTTGAGGCTTGGGATCGTTGTAGAGATCCCCTTGCCCGCTGTACCAGATTGAAGCGGTTCTACGGATTGCTGTCGCGGAGTCGTAGCCCGCACGGAGTTGCTGCTGCAAGATTTCGTTCAGCTGTCCATTGACCACTGCAATCTGGGCCTGAGGATTTTTCCTGAACTGGGCTGGGGTCAGGCGTCGACCAAAATGCTTTTGAGTCCAAGGCCCTACGTTTTCCGGCATCACCTGGCCAATGCCGATAGCGCCGGAATCGGGATTCACAACGGTGAAGCTGCCCCCGCTTTCCTTGTTAATGATTGCCTGGCGCAAGCGGTTGATGTTCACCGGGCCGCGGACGGTCGCAATCGGTGCAGCCATTGCGGGTGGGGCGACAACATTCATCGCGGTTTCCGCTGCACGACGCACCGTCTGACTTAGCCGCAGTGCCAGGTTGGCATTGGGGTTAATCATTGCCAGGCCCATTGAAGTGCCACCGGAAGCAGGTTGACCGGGCTCAACGAAGCTGATCCTTTGTCCGTTCAGCTGCTGGACTCGCCCTTCGTATTCCTTGGGGAAAGGCACGCCCGGATAAACATTCTTCCATTGATCAAGGAAGAACTGAGCGGGCTTGTTCTGATAGCCAGCCCGTTTAATCATCAGCTTCATCGGATCACTGAGCTGACCTTTGTCAAGGAAGTTGTTGAGATTCTGCAGGTAGACGTTCTGCGGAAACAGTATTCCGTTCTGCACCTGCTGCTGCAGCTGGTAGTTGGAGGCCCGATTGCCGGGGCCCATCCGGCCAAATGCACCAAGGGCGTCCGACCAGGCCTCAGGGGATTTGTAAACCGGCTGCAGGTTGACGCCAGCAGCTGGAGCGGTCTTGGTGCGCTTGGTTTCCATGTCGACAAACATGTCCAGCTCCTTGCGCAGCTGAGGGGTCGACATGTTGTTGGCCATCCCGCTGCGGCGAATGGCCTCGATGCTGAAGTCAATCTCTGCAGCACGCTGCGCCAAACGAGTCCGCTCGTTCTTGGACAGCGCCATGCCTTCCTCTGAGCCAGGCCGCTTCATGGCCGCCATCTCTTCGGCCATCAGGATCTTCTTGGCCTCCTTCGCTGCATTGACGAAAGGACGTGCGTCGGCCGCCTGGATCTGGCGGTAGTTCTCGATCAATCGACGACCGGTCTGTGGGTCCATCAGGCCGTCACGGACCATCTGCTCAACCCTTGGGATCTCCACGTTGGGATCCTTGTCGTAGGAGAACAGGTTCTCCCGCTCTGCCTGCTCCTGCTGCACCCGGGAGACAAAACGACCGGCCTCGGAGGCAGAGGTGATCCGCGCCCTGGCCGCGGCCTGCTGCTCTGGGGGGAGCCCGTAGGTGGCGGCTATTGCAGCTGCAGCAGCTTCCCCTTGCTCGGCAGGAGTCAGCGTCGGGTCGCCAACGCGGTATTGGCTGACCAGGTCCTGGCCGACGTCCTCGCCCTGCTCCTTCTGGAAGTAGTCCAGCTTCTCGTTGAAGCCCTGGTAGGTCGCCATCAGCTTTTCGCTTAGCTCGACCTGGCCAGAGACCCCACCCTTGGCGCCCAGTTGGTCCACAAGGCGGTCGCCGTTGGGGCCGGTAGTAATGCCAGCAAAGATCTGCTGCGCCTCCCCTGACAGGTAAGTCCAGCGAGCGCGATCAAGCTTGCCGTCGGTCGTCATGGAACCAACCAGGACGGAATTGGCCAGCCAGGGAATGATGTTGGCGACGTACTTCTGGTACTCGTCAATGCCCAGCTTCTGCCGTGCGTCGGTCAGTTGGGCGCTGATGTCAGTAATTGCGCCTGCTCGGTCAATCTTCTGCGCAGTCAGGTGGGCCGTGATGTTGTTCTGAGTGGCAGTGCTGGCATTGCGGCTCTTCCACGCCAAATGGTCGGCCGCCTGCTGACGGTTCATCTCCGCGTACTTGGCCTCGATTTGCGGGGCCATCTCCGCATACAGCACCGGGTCGTTGGGGATGCGGAATAGCGACGTCTGCGCCTGCTGCAGCCGTGGGTCACCCAGGGGGATCTGATCCCTAGGGGTGCCGTCAATGTCTGTCGTTTGCGACCACCTGCCGACTGCGGTGTTGATGTCGTCCCGCAGCAGGGCCTTGTTGTTGTATCGGTTGGCGTAGGCCAGCTGCAGCGGGCTTAAGGCTTGCACCTTGGCGTAAGCCTCAGCCGCTCCGGTGTCGCCCGTTTGCGCCTGGCGGTACAGCTGATCCCGCAGTTCAGCCAGCTGCTGCCCAGGGAACTTTGCTTGCAGGTCAATGGCAAATTGTTGGCCGACCAGCTGGGCACGCTTGTCGTCAGCCTTCAGCTTTTCGACGTATTGCTCACCAAAGGTGGCAAGGATGGGGTTGAAGTTACCCAGTGCCTTGGCCAGGTTCGCCATGTCCTGGCTTGCAGCAGGTAGCTCAGGCGGGGCAAACACGCGCGGTGGGCCGCCGACTGTCGGTACACCTGTCTGCTGGAACAGCTCCACCGGTGCCGCTTGGGGCTGCAGGGCCGGTGTGCCAATAGCTGCTTGGGCGAGCATGCCCGGGGTGGCCATCTGCTCGGCGGCGCCCATGAGCCGTGGCGACGTAGCCCGCCCGGTTTCACCGAAGGTTTGACCAGTAGAAAGACGTGCCATGGCTTAGAAGGCGGGACCGTAATAAGGCATGCCGTTGGAGGCGGAAGACCCGGGAGTGCCGGGCATGCTGGGCGACCGAGGCAAGCCAGGCGGCTGCCCCTGTTTGATTTTCTGGATGGATCCGTAAGTGCTCATGCCCGTCTGCACGCCGCCGATCACGGACTGAGCGCCCTGAAGGATGTAAGGCGTTGCACTTGGCGCTGCCTGGTAGATCGGCTCCAGCGGATCAATGACCGGCTGCTCAAGGTATGGCTGTTGGCTGGCGATCCTGCTGCCACGCTGAGCCGCAGCACCCATCTTCTGCTGCTGCGTCTGCGCCGTCGTAAAGGCCAGGTTCCGTTCAGTGGCGTAGTCGAAGGCAGCCTGCTGTCGGTAGTAGTCAGCGATCAGGTTGTCGACCGTTGCACCTAGGCGACCAGTCGCCTTGATTTCCCCGATACCTCTTTGCGCTGCCAATGCAGCTTCTCTTTGCTTTTGCCCTAAGGCTTCCTGTTCCTGCATCAATCGCAGGTTTAGTTGAGCAATATCGTTTTCGTAAGCGTTGTCAGCGAGGAATCTGTTTTGCTCCATGATCGCGCCTTGCTGCTGCGACTTCAGCTGTTCATATGCACGGGCCGATGAGGCCTGCATCTGCTGAAAGCGATAGCTCTGCTCCGCGGAAGCATTGGCTGTAGCGACGTTCTGTTGGGCCTGCTGATACGACGCAACACCCTGGGCGATGCCCAGGCCTGCCGACAAAACGCCAAGCGTGATTGAGATGGGTTCACACATGGCTCATCCTCACAAACTCCAGAAACGTCCGACCCTCATGCCCATAGTTTGGATGCTCTGCGATGAAGGTAAAGCCCATCCACCGAAGCCATTTGACGTGGACGGCGTTACGAGCATCAACGTAGTTGAAGAGGACGTCGTAGTCCTTGAGCATCCGCGCCAACCAGCCCTTGGCTTGCCGTAGAAACTGAAGGCTATTGGGCTTGTCCTGCACCAGTTCATCGGTGCCAAGCATCCAGACCCGGCCAAGGCGCTCGCCTTGATCGACCACACCCCACATGGCTATGGGGTTGCCGCTCCTGCCGACAATCGTCATGCAGGGGCGGCTACTGAAGAAGCAGAACAACAGGGCATCGGTCGGTGTCTGGCCGCAACCGGCCATGACCTCCTTGGCATCCTCCTCCCGCATGTTGAACGCAACAGGCCGGACATCCTTGATTTCAGAGCGCCGGCAGTACGGGATCACATGCGGCCGGCTCTGGAGTGATACCACCCTTCCCATTCCGCTGACTGCAGTCTGCAGGGTAGGGCGCTACTGCTTGCAACCTGGATTTTGGCGTCAATGTTTTGGGTCATCACTGGCACCCGGAACTTGCTGGTCGCAATACCAGGAGAACCAAGCAGGTCGCCGTCGCCAGGGTGGATGCCGTTATAGGGATAGGCGTAGGTCGACCGGCCGCGTGGCGTGACCTTCAGCTCAAAGTGCGACGTCTGGTCGAAGATCATCGTCCAAGTCCGCAGCTGCAGCTTGGGTCCACCCACAACGGCAATGCCGCCACCTGGTGGCTGTTCCTTCAGGTACTGGGTGCTGAACTCGTAGAGCATGTCGTACAGCTCGCCGACATAGAACTTGGCGGCGGTCAGGTTGCCGCGGACCACCAAGGTGCCATTGCCGCCAGCACCGCCCGTCAATGTCTGACTGATAGGTACAAGTACCTGGCCGTGCTGGATGGTGTTGCCAGCGAAGTAGCGACCAACGACGACCATCGTGCTGTTGGCTGCAATCGGGTACGGCAGGGTGATTGTGCTTTGGGCGTCCAAGCCGGCCGGGTTGGTCAAGGCGACTGAGCAGCTCGCCTCCGTCGTCTTGCGATCCAGCAGGATTTCGATGGTTGTCCCTGGATCGACGTTCTTCGGGCGCAGGATCACCTTCTCCAGGTAGACGCCGTCGCTGTACTCAACGACCAGGTACAGGTCGCTGTCGACCATGTCGGCGCCAAGGATGGTCTTATCGCCCTTGGCCTCCCAGTAGGACCAGGCCGACTGGATCTTCCTGTCGTCTTGGAAGAGGAACTTGTAGAGGTAGACCCGCTTGGGCTGATCCTTGCTGATGGCAAGGATCGTCTCCTCGGAAGCAGTAGCAACAAGGGTGCAAAGGTTCTTCGGCACGAACCGCGGCACCGACGACGTCACCTCTTCGGACACGGGGACAGGACCACTGGCATCAGGCAGGAAGAACTCCCGCAGTCCAGTGAAGTCACCCTTGGGCACTGAGAAGTAGATCGTTCGACCGACGCCTACAGGGTCCACCGCATCCACCATTTCAAAGGTGGTTACTGGAGTGATCGTCGCCGTCTTTGGCGTCAAGGCCAGGCTGGAAGAAGAGCCGCTATCCAGGCGGAACTGGCCATGCCGACTGAACAGCAGCAGGACGTTGGCAAAGGCCAAGCTGCCGATCAGGAAGTTGATCTCACGACCGCCTGTTGTCAGGTCAATCGGGTCGCTGTCGACGATGGTCTGAACGGTCTCCGGCCAGAACCGGTCGTAGCTGTCAGCGGCAGACAGGATGACGTTCTCATCCGCCAGCAGCGCCAGGCGATTGCGGAACAAATTGACGTTCTGGATCTTGCTGCCAACAAAGCTGGGATTGGGAGCAGTGGCGGCGTCGCCTGCGATGCGATCAGACCACGTGAATTTCCTGAAGGTGAATGTGCCGTTGCTCTCCCGCACAAGGACGTGCGGCATGGTGGTGGCATCAAATCGGTAGACGATGCCTGGGGCGACGGTCTCCCTCCAAACGCCATGGCCCGTGCCGCTGCCGGCATTGGCTTGGAACTTGACGTAGTAGTCGTCAGCCTGGGTGGCAGCAGAGCCCTGGACTTTGACGATGAAGCCGTGCTCTGCCCTGGTGGGTAGGTCGGAAAGACCATCAACCACGCCCTTGATGGCAACGATCATCTCGCCGCTACGGCTATCAAGGGTTGAAAGCGTGTAATCACCGCCATCGTTCTTGGCGATCATCACATTGCTTTCATAATTCGTGATCGTCCAACCAGCACCAAGGGCAGTCGAGAGACTGTTCTTCAGGTTGGTCGCAATATCAACGACGCTTGGTGTTGCACCGCCGGCATTGGCCGTGGTGTAGGTCACAGACGTCGCATTGACCGTGATCGTGTAGGTCGTGGCGTAATCAGCTGCCTTGACGAACACCATCGACTTGGTGCCCCATGTCGGAGACAAATCGGCGGTCATGGCCACCGTCTTCTCACGATTGACGATGAAGGTGTAGTCGGCCACCGAAGCCACTCGGAAGACCGAACTGGGTTCCCCGGTGATGTTCAGGTAGCCGGTGCCATCAGGCGTTGCAACGCTTTTAACGCTGCCATCGAGGCCAAAGACCTTGATGTCGTTGTCCAGGATCAGCACCAAGTACTGGATGACGCCGTCACGGTCGACGATTGTCGTGAACGGACGACCGGTGCCAGCCGTTCCAGAAAACAACTTGCCGATGTTGTGGCTGGGTGGCCGCTTCTTCAGTCCCTCCACAGGGGACGGCATGCAGTTGACGACCTGCTCAGCCTGAGAAGCCAGGCGCAATGCAGCCGGCTGCTGACTGACCCCATTGATCAGGTTGGGGATGGAGCTGCTGACAAGAGGCATGGCTCAACGCTGCAGGGCCCGACTGGGCATGTAGGTCATGAATACAGAGGTGTGGTTTGGATTGCCACGCAGGTAGTTGTTCTGGCTGACGTAGGTCTCCTCTTCCAAGAACAAGGCCCGGGCCTCTGCCTCTGCAGTGATGTTGATCTTGCTCAGGTCGGCACTGCCGAGGACCGACTCCTGCAGGTGCCTGCCGGCCTTAACGGCGATGTACTGGCGGGCGTGCTCAGGTAGCTCGTCCCAATCCAGCATGTACGTCACGTCGGCCTTGAAGGGCTGATCGAACTGGTAGCTGTTGGCGCGACGGTCGTAGAGCCTGCCGCCACGCTGCACCACATCCAGCGATGGGTAGTTGTAGGGATCGACGACGACACGGCTGACGTTGGCCCCGACTGCCACCTCCTTGGTGACAGAGTCGGGTGCCATGTCCATCTCGTAGTCAGTGTTGAAGGACCAGCCGTCGCTCTGCACCTTGCGGCTGACGTCCTTAAGCATTTCTTCGGCTTGCTGGGCCAACCCGAACTGGCCGGCAAGGCTATTGACGGGCGCCTCGCCCATCATCTGGAGGATGCGGTTGATCGCTTCCAGGTAGGTGGTGCGAGCTAAGGCCATCAATCAACTCGGTAAAGGGGAAGGGGCCCCGTAGGGCCCCCATGTAACCGATCAGCTGGTAGCGGTGTAGATCTCCACCGCACAGTCGGGACGCAGCACCGAAGTACCCAGCGCCATGGAAGCCACCATGAAGGTGCCCTGCCACAGAGCGTGGACGTCGGAACCGGTCATTTCGGTCTTCAGATCCATCAGCTTCACCGTACCGACGGACATCGGGTTCCAGACCAGAGCCACGGAATCAGTGAAGTTGGCGCTGTAGTCGTTGTTCTCACCGGTAGCCGCGGAGCGGTTGGTGGTGGGAAGGTGGTTCGACTTGATGATCTGGATGCCAGCGACACGCAGCACGGTGCCGTCGGCATAGGCGCCTTGACCGCCCCAGTCACGATTGATGACGTCAGTGGTCTGCGCCAGCTTGTAGTACTCAGCAGGAGCCAAGCAGCAGTAACGATCACCCTCGGGGAGGTTGTTCTCGTCCATCTTCTGCGCTGCAGAGAACAGCGCAGTAGCCAGCTGGGCACCAGTGATTGCAGTCTTGGAAGCTGCAACGATCTTGATGCGAGTACCGCCGGGCAGATCGGTGTTGAAGTTGGTCGCAGTACGAGCGGCCTTGGCAATCTGAGCCGCTACGTTCCGGTCAAACGTGTAGGCCAGAGCATTGCCCATCTCAGTGGTGTACTGAGAGCGCACGTCGTAGTGATTCTTGGCTTCATCGATGTCTGCGATGAAGGCCTGAGACACCAGCTTGTCATCGATCTTGATGACAGCTTCTGCGTGCTTCACCTGGTTGCCCACCAGCATGGTGCCGGGGGTGTGATAGGCAGCACTGTTGAGGCCGATGATCGGGAAGGATGCCGATTTGCCGGAAGAAATAGTGCGGACCTTATGCAGGCCCTCAAACACCGTTGCCTTACGGAAAGCGGTCAGCACTTCGCCGCCGTAGACCTGGAGGAACAGAGCGTTATCGCCTGCCCAGGAACCACCACCGGCATTGTTGACTAGGCCAAGACGCGAAGCGTCAAAATTAGGGGCAGCCATTGCTGTACTCCTAGAAGAATTGGGTTGCCACCCGACTCCTTCTCCCTTTCACTCTGGGTGTCCTCCGCAGAGGGCCGTCGCTTCCGTGAGCGGGTCTAGGTATCGGAAGTGTAGACACAAGGCAAGGCAACAAAAAGGCCCCGTTGCCGGGGCCGCCGCCATCTCCAGAAGGCTCTCGATCAGAAGATAGAGGAACGAGCAAGCTTTTCCTCAATCTTCCGCCTATATGCAGGATCTGCCGAATACCGCGGATCCTTCATGGCTTCCACCAGTTGAGCCGTGGACTCGAACTTGTCGGTGCTGGCCTTCGGCGCCCGGCCCCCAATGAGCTTTGGTTCGACGCCAGCCTTGGACGTGTACTTGGCGTAAAGGCCAGACACTGCCATGCGAACAGCAGCCATGGTGCTGTTGCCGGTGACGATCTCGTTGAAGCCCTTGATCTCCTCTTCGCTGAGGTTCTCAGCGGCCCACTCCAGCATGTCGCTGTAGCCCTTGTCGCCGCCGTACTCCTGCTTGAGGGCAGTGATCTCCTTGACCGTCAGGGCAGTGTCCTGAGCAGCCTTGTACTGGAGCCCCGAGAGGTAGGCATCGACCATGTCCCGGGTGAAACCAGCTTCCTCAAGCTGGCTGTAGTCATCGTCTGCCAGCTGGCCAGTCTCCTGCCAGCGGGTGTTCATGGCAGTGAAGTCAATCTCGGCTTCTTCAAGGCGTGAACCAATGAAGTCGCCGTAGATCTCCTTGGCATCGGCGGACTGAGGCTTCTCCTCCTCGGAGTCGTCGGCTTCCGCAGCCTCATCCTCAGTCTCTTCGACCTGACCGCGCTGGCTCAGCTTGCGCTGTGCTTCTTGGTAGGCCTTTTCCAGGTCCTCGACGGACTTGTACTTGCCGGCCAGGAGCGGTTGCTCCTCAGCTGCTGTGGGATCACCCCCCGATTGGAGGGCTTCCAGCATTTGTTCGTTTTCAGGCGACAGAGCAGGAGACTCTGCGCCAGCAAAAGTAACGGGTTCCGGCATGTGGTGAGTTACTTGATGGTGATAGAGCCGTCGTCGTCAACGACGACAACAGGTGCAGGGCTAGGTGCTGCCACCGGCTTTGGATCAACCTTGCCGATGACGATTTCTTCAGAAGGGCCGTACTGCTCGACGTCAGCCGGCGGGCCCTGAAGGGATACCGGGTTCTGATTGGGCTTCTGGGAGGGCATTGGGCACTGCTCCTGGGGCGCTGGGGTCGCTGCCCTCTGGGAATTGCGGGCCATAGGGGGCTCCTGGTTGGGTGTAGTTGGCGGCCACCTGTCCCAAGGCAGGGGACTTGAGGCCGGTCATGATCAGCTCTCGCTGTAGATCCTGCTGACGCAGGTCCTGTTGCTGCTGGCTTTCCTGGTTCAACTGGTCAGGGGTCTTCACCAAGTTAGTGGTGTCGATAGATTCGGCCGCCGCCAGTCGACGTAACGCCTCATCAAGGTTTAGGTACTTCTGCGCAATCTCTGGGCCAAGAGTTTGAGTTGCAGTAGTGATGAACTGCACCAGCTTGTTGCGATCATCGCCGCGGCCGATGGCTTCCAGGCCAGTAACAGGCTTTGGATTGACCAATGCTTGACCGTTCTGCCCCTTAGGGAAGGGGGATAACTTGCGTTGACGACGCAAGATGTGCATCAACCGTCGCACCAAGGGCAGCTGTAGTTCCTGGGTGAGGATGGAATACAGGCCGCCAATGCCAGCTTCAAGTTCCTGTGACATGTAGCGGATTTCTTCCGCAGTCACCCGTTCACCAGGACGCTGAATAGCGGTGTTCAACAGGAAGGCAAACTGCAGTCGACCTTCAATGCGGTCGATGGTGTTCTGCGCAATGCCCAGGTCTTGCGACTTCTGGCTCTGAATGACGGAGACGTCGTTGGCGTTGCCCTGGACGATGGCGCCATTGGGCGCATTGGCCAGAGCGCGAGGCCTGGTGGTGCCGTTGGGATTGACCAAGAACAAGATCTTGGCCGCGGCTGCAGCACCTTCAAGCACCGATTGGTACAGCGACTCAAGGGCCAGGAGGTCGCCGTAGTACTCCTCAATGTAAGAACGGCCGTACTCTTCGCCGTCTACGCGATTGAAGCGCAGGGGGATAAACGGCGACACCTCGGCATCACACATGCCGTGGGAACCAGGGATCTCCTTATTGCGGGCCTCCTGCCACCAATGGCACTTGCCCTGCTCAAACTCAACGCGGGTGTAGATCTTGACCGTCTTGGACCCACTGCGGCCGGTGCTGTACTCAGCCGAGTCCTCCTCGGGGTCCACCTCGTCATAAAGACCAGGCGGCAGGGCGTCGGGGTAGACCTCCTCCTCGACGATGATCTCCGTCAGGTTCCCCATGGGATCCCGACAGGCCACGAACTGGTTGAAATGGATGACGCGCAGGCCCTGCTCGCCGATGTAGAGCAGGACGTTGCCGCCCACCAGCAAGTGCTTGAAAGCTTCGTGCATGGCGGCGCGGCCACCTGCCGTCTCAAAGACGGACATGACGGCACGCTCCACCTGGACGAGAGCGGTGTCCAGTTCAGTCTTGATCTCAGGCCCGGCCTCTGCAACACGCAGGGCCAGGTCGTCGATCTCCAGCTTGAAGAAGCTGGAGTTGGGAGGGAACAGGCTGATTAGCAGCTTGCTGGCCAGGTAGTTCACGCCCCGGGCGCCCAAGGATTGATAGGGCGTCTTGAGCCGACCGCGGTCAGTGCCGCCAGCGTCGGGGATCAGGCCGGGGATAGTGACCTTCGAGCAGTCCCTGGCGCGATCCAGAAAGGAATCCCGATTCCCGACCAGCTGCTGGTAGCGAGCAGCAGCTGTACCAAGCTCCTCTTCGTTGTACGGCTGCCGTTGACGGTCAACGCTGCCGGTCAGGTTCAGGTCCACTTGATTAGACAGCGGGGATGCTTAGGCCGCCGGCGCCACCGGCAACAGCTGGAATATCAGTCCGCAGGCGACGGCGCCCAACGCCAGCCCGCAGAGGGATTGCCATGTCCATTGCTGCACCAGGAATACCTGCAGCACCTGCAGCGGTAGGCGAGGTTTCAACGGCAGAGGCCGCAGCAGTGGCGACAGCCTCCGGAGCCGGCGGCGGAGGAGCGGTAGCGATGGCTTTTTGCTCAGCCATCTGCTGGCGCTGCAGTTCAAACTGCTGTTCAAACTGCTGACGCTGCAGTTCCATCTGCTCACGAGCCAGCTTCTCCTGGCGCTTGGCAGCCTTCTTGGCGTCATCACTGGCCCTGTTGCCACCACCGCCGCACATAGGTCAAAGCTCCTCTTGCTGCTCAAGATAAACGGCTCGCAACATGCGAACCACCGACCGCGACCCGACATACATCCAGATCTCTCTGTCAGAGGCGTTGATGTCAGGGCATTTTTCGGGGATGACTTCTTCCAAGCGATTGATCAAGGCCTCGTCAAGTGGAGGCCAAGCCACGTCGTCAGTCATCACTTCTTTTTCTTGGCAGTTTTGGCGGATTCTTTGAAAGCCTTGGCGGTAGGTGCGCCTTTTTCGCCAGGCTTGCGCATGCGTTCCCCGGATCCAGCCTCAATGCGCTCCCGCTTGCGGTGGATGTTGATGTAAAGGCCGTCGCGTGGGCTAGCCATCAGTAACCCTTCTTGCCGCCGCCTTTGCCGCCTTTGCCGCCTTTCTTGGTGCCGGGCATGGTGCTCCTTGGTCAGTAATCCCAGCGTATTCGTGGACGGCCAGGGCGGATACCGACGTGGATGAAGCCTTTCGGTGCGCCATAGCCCAAGGAATAGGGCCATGCCCCATCAGCCCAGCTCTGCAACTCCTTGATCGACATGCCATCGAGGTAAAAGTCGATGGCTCCGGTGTCCGGTGCGTCGTATAAATGCTCGGAACGGGTGGAACCACCAACCTGGGCGTTGATCTTGGGTGGCCGGTAGCCGGATGTGATGATGACCGGCCGATTGAAATGGTCCCTGGCCTTTTGAGCGAACTGGCAGAGCAGCATCGCCGTGTTGCACTGGTGCTGAGCGATGAAACGACGCGACTCCGACTGGAGGGTCAGCTCCCCATAGGTGATGTTGGGCGTGACCTGGAGGGAGAAGGGGGCCTGTGGCTGGAAATTGGCGGCCTTGATCGCCGGATCAGCGCGATACAGCTCCGCGAAGTTCTCCAGCTGCTCCTTCGACAGGGTTTCCTGGAGGGCATTCCATGCAGCCAACTGATGGCTGAGGCCCTTGAAGTGCCGAGCGGCATCAGCGAGACGAATTTGCGCCATTGATCAAGGGCTCCTTGGGGAAAATCTGGACGTTTCTGACCGGGAATGGCAGCTGCTCCCATACATCGCAGTCCATGGCCAGCTCCCAGGCCATGTCTTCCGAGGCGGCAACGACGACGGTCTGGGAAGAACCGGTGATCCGTCGGCCATCTGGACCCAAGAAGGCACCTGGCAGCCTGATAACCCAAGCCCGTGGCCTAATTGGCGGATCGAGCAGGTATCCAGCTTCCTTTGCCATTGGCTTTGGGGAGGTCCGCCAGAGCAATCCCAAGAAAACGCGCGTCAAGAGCTCCATCGAGATTCCCCATAAAGGCTTCCAGTTCCAGATCCCAAAGTTCAGATTTCCTTTCTGCGATGGCACGGTCTTCGTCAATGGCGAGGGACTCATTCCAGTACTGGATGGCACCGGCGACTGCATCGAGACGGTCATCGTGCTGAAGACAGTTCTTGTCGACGGTGATGTGAGTCAGCTGGTGGAACAGCTGATAGCTGAGCTTGACCTCAGCTGCGTCATCATCACGGCCGCGGCTGTCGTTTTCAACGACGGAGCGGTTGACGATCAGCCGGTGCTGGTTCAAGACCGGCTCCAGGGCTGCAATGATCCGCCGTTCCTTCTGGACGTTCGACCTGACCGGCTCAATGGTGCAGGGGTGCTGCAGTTGCAGGTGCGGTTTGAGCAGTGCCTCCAACATCCCCTGGCCGAACTGGTCTTCCAGAAGGATCAGGTTGACCTTGTGACGCTTGGCCGCGGCAGCTAGGCCCTCCAAGACCGGATCGGTGTAGCCCTGACGGAAGGCGCCAACCTCCAGGAGGAACAGGTTGCCGTTGAGATGGGCAACGATTGCGTAAGCCGTCTCGTCAGCACCACGACCAGAGGGGTCGATGAACATGACGCAGCCCTGGAAAGGCACCCAGTCGCCATGGATGAAGGCTGGACGGTGGTAGTAGTCCCCTGAAAAGCCAACAGTCGGCAGATCAGTGATGCGGTACTCAGCGCCAGACGACCACACCAGCTTCTCTGGGGCATGGTCGCTGACCTCCATGACCATCAGGTCGGAAAGACGCAGTGGGAATCGCTCTAAGTCGGAAAGGCTGGTATCCAGCTGGAACTGCAAAGCAAAGGCAGAGCGGCCATAGCTCACTTCCCGCTCCAGGAGATCCATCTCCGAGAAGCGGCCCGGGTCAACCGGCTTGCCTTTCAGCTCCTGGCAGTTCTCTTGGACGACAGGTGCCAGCAGGTCTCCGTATTTCTCCGGCTTGTCGGGGTATCTGGCCGGCCAAATGCGCGAAGCAAAGCCCTTGTGCAGCAGCTTGTTGTAGATGGACTCCTCTGTCTGAGGCGTCCCAAGGAACATGATGTCCCCGCCTGGCTTAAGGATTGCGTTGAATTCACCAACGGCGGCCAGCAGCTTCTCTCGCATGCCGACAGACCAACTTGTGAATGGCGTCTCGACGTCGTCAGGGAGGATCAGGTCTGCACGGGAACCAGTCAGCTGGCCGAAGACACCGACAGATTTCACTGAAGCCGACTGGTCGGGGATGGCAGGACGCACGTCAAAACGATTTGACGCCGATCGCTGCTCATCACGGTTTGGTTCCAAGCACTGAAGCAGGGGCATCTCCCTGATCAGGCGGATGCAGAACATGGTGAAGTCATCGGCCCTGGTCTTGGATGCCGAAACGACCATGATCTTTTTCTGTGGGTCGTTACGCAGCAGCCACAAGACGTAGGCCGCGGCCATCCATGACTTGCCGACACCACGAAATGCTTCCACGATCCGTCGCTTGGGACCGTGTTGCATGAAGTGAGCAATGTCCAGCTGGACTGGAGTGGGGTCTGGCAGCTTTAGGTGGCGCCATACCACCACCAGGAAGTACCGAAAGTCCTTGTCAAAAGGATCGGGCAGTGGCTGCCAGCTGACAGATGATTTATTCATCAAGGCAGGTTAGGCATGCCACCCCAACAGAATGGCTAAATATCAGGGAACGGCGCAGTCGGTGGGGTGATTAGTCATTGCGACTACTAGGGCGCAGGAGGGTTCACCTTGTATGGGTGATTGCTGGGGAGGTTTGCAGTAAGACCCCATTTGTGGGCTAAGTAGCCTTCGATGCGTTGGCGAATGTCGGTTGACGCAGGTGCGGTAAGGCACACAACTTCGGCTGCGTCCAAAGCAGCAACGATGGTAACCCCGCCATCCGACATATCTCCTAGGGCAAACGGTGTGTTTGCTATTTGATTCGCAAGACTAGATGTAGTACTCCTGGAAACTGCCTCATAAAACAGCTCGGCATTCGTACCATTTCTATCGTAACCAAATAAATGAAAGTTGGTATTAGGTGTTCCTGAAAAGAGAATACCATCGCTTCCCGTAAAAATTGCAGCAGACCTTGTTGAAACACCGTTTTGGTAAATAAGCGTGCGTCCTGCGCTTGCGGCTAGGTATTGCCCTGCCCAAGCCGATTCGCCAGAGGCACTTCTATTTGCTGTAACAGCGTAAATACCAAAAGACGCAGTTGTATATAGTGCTGATGCGGTTGCGAGTCGGTCGGGTGAGCCTGTTGGATCAAAACGGATAATGTTTTTGCCGTTCAACACAGCGCTTGCCACTGTTGGCCTGTTTGCACTTGTTGCTTGACTTACATGACGACCATTGCCACTTTTGTCATTCCACTGACTAACACCACCAGATACCGTGGTGATCGTGTTTGCATCAGCAGCATCCAGCCACAACGCAGTCGAAATCAGCGCAGGCGTCCATTGCGTAAACGACGGCGTAATCGTCCAACTCATCGCTCTACCTCCTGAACACTAGAAGTGGCAGTGACTTGTGTGGTGGTCATCCGACTACCTCCGAGAATGGTGCGATGGGTGGAGTGAAATTGGCGGTGTAACGAGCGATTCCTTTTGTGATGCGGAGTTCATCAATTTGGACATTGCGATCATATGCCGCTTCGGTTGAAGTATATTTGCCAACCCAGAGATCACCTGAATCCGCAGAAGGGATAGTG
>JACCDQ010192148.1_pt1 | contig 23658 bp, 53 predicted proteins | sample 7446031 | NCBI WGS metagenome assembly JACCDQ01 (sample SAMN15323442, study PRJNA562643) | freshwater metagenome | isolation source: river surface water | place: USA:Blue River Watershed | collected 2017-08-17 | reverse complement strand
ATCATGTGATCGACCATTCCACCAACCGCACTCATATGTTACATGATTATTGCCACGAATACACACTGCTGATATGGTTCCATAAACATCATCTGTAAGTTTAACTTTACTACCTATCTTATATGTTTCTATTGCGTTTTTGCTCATGTTTGTCCTTTCATAGTTTACAAACTTAAAACTTTTTGGTGTATAATCTCACGGGTGGGAGTCGAACCCACATGACTAATAGTCGAGACATTTTAAGTGTCTTGTGTATACCAATTTCACCACCGTGAGGAGTGTTACCTTATGTATGATACCAAGGTTTGTGGCACTTGTCAAGAGGAAAAACCTGTTTCTGAATTCGGATTTAAAAATAAGCAAAAGGGAAAATTACAATCTACATGTAAAGCATGTCAATCTGAACGCTCTAAAAAACATTATCTTTCAAATAAGGATGATTATCGCAAAAGAGCTAGAAAAAACAATCTACTATATCGTGAACGGAATCGTCAATTTGTCTCTGAATATAAATCTAAAAAGGGTTGTTATTTTTGTAAAGAAAATACACCCGTTTGTTTAGATTTTCATCACTTAGATCCCAATGAAAAAGAAATTAATATTTCTGTAATGTCTCGCGGTGCAAACTCAATAGATAGTATTATAAATGAAATCGATAAGTGTTTAGTTATATGCTCTAATTGTCATAGAAAACTACACGCTGGATTGATTCAATTGACTGCCGACTAAGAATATCTCTATCATCGTCACGTTGTCAAGTTTTCTTTATTCAACGTCATACCATTCTGGAAACATATCTAGATATAAGTCTCCAAGGAATGGGTTTTCACTATTTATAGAACTATCAAGAATTGGTGGAATTTCTTCATTCTTCTGTTGCATTTATATACTCATCTACATAAGCATATGTCACAACATAAAAAAGAATACCAATTGCTAGTACATAATCGCCATACTCAACAAGATAACCAAGATCACTGGTCATTTAAATACCTCATCACTTCATAAAGAATATAGAGCATCAATAATATTCCCGCAATACATATAACTATTCTAGTCGTATCATCATGTATAAATGTTGGAATTAACTGTTTAGTAACTCTCTGCAATTGTGCGATCATATTTGTCTTTCAGTACCATGAATGTGTTTCAAGGTTGGAAATCGTAAGCTAATACCGCCATCTTGATTTAATGTTTCCTCAAAATATTGTATGGTTACTGTTTTGCCAATAATACGGTTGGGATTTTTTGCAAAATCTTGTCTTTCTTCAATAGTAAATCCACTACCAACATCAACACTATGCCCCTTGTGGACTATAGTGATATTAGAAAGCATAACTTCTTCTTGCTCCCTACCATTTTTGACATAACGAAACGGGCCGGTTGACATTGACTGAACAACATACTCATCGTCTAGAAAGCTTTTATACTTTAACAAATCTTTGCTTCTTTTACCCTTGTATGGCTCATCTGCACGAAGCATAAGACCTTCCCACTTGTACTTATTAGATTTTGTTATCCAATCATTGAAATGGTTATCGTTAGTGATCTTTTCTTGCTCAAGATAACTCAAGCATGGACATTCATTATCTTTCATAACCTCCATAAGATTAGCTAACCTTATAGAATATGGACGGTTCTGACTACCCTTTTTGCTGTAGAATTCTTCGTGCGTGAGCATATCGAATATCTTAAAAGAAGGGTTTGGTATAGTATGATCCTTCTTCTTAAGTTGTTTCATGATTCCTTGAAAATCTTCATTTCCATTACTATCCACAAGGCAAAGTTCACCATCCAACACAATATTACGCAAATATGGCACAGCTTTAATACCATCAGCAATAACTTGTAGAGTATCGAATGGTTTGCCCGTTCTTGACACGAATATCGTATCGCCCTGATTATCTACTATGGCTATGCATCTAGCACCATCAATTTTTCGACTAACATACCATCCATCTTTCCAATCGACTAATTTAGGTTCATACTTTTCAGCAAGAGCAACGCTAAATTCTGGAATATGATCGGGTATTGCTTTGTTGATAATCTTATCGCCAGCACGGGTCTTCAAGTCTTTGTCGATAATACAATGTATCAGTTCTTCATATTCTGAATGTTTATCAATAAAAGTATTTACTGCACCAATGGCGTCATGTCCGGTGATGACTCTATTCTTTAGATCATCAAGCAATTGGAAAAAGTTATTATATTGCTTTCCACGAAGATCGCTTTTCTTCTTAAGATTATCGCTAGTTACATTATATTGCCAAAGGGGGTGATATGTATAGAGTAATACATCTTTGGTGAAAGGTGCTCCAATGTTATTTACGTTACAGTAGTCTTCAATAATTCCTTGTTTGTCAATTGTGCTACTGGTCGCCCTAAGATCGCGGACCATTCCCCAAACATAATCAAAATCGTGGTTCATTGATATAGCTTTCTTGATGATCTATGAAATAATTATCTGTTATGTCGTTGTAGATTGCTTTTGCTAGTTTGCTAACACTGCTAACTATACCACACCGTTCTGGATTGTCAATCCTGTGCCAAGTGTAATGATCCTTCCCTTTAGAAGTTTCATAACCATGACTTTTAGCCCATTTTTTAACCTCTGACCACATCATTATGGATAAAACCTTGAATATTCGCCCTGAATATCACTAACGAATTCTGATTTACCATCATCATCTGGCCCAGTTATAAATTCCTTGGGAACATCCTTGTATACTGCTTTAAGTTTGGCTTCTTCCCAATCCAAACATCCATACTTTGACCAATAAAGATACTTAAAGCCATTATAACTCTTGGTATCCATAAGCATCTTTTCAAGTATAATGCAAAGCTTTTGCTTGGTATATTGTGGAATCTTAGTCGAGAGCAAATGATTTATGCTCGTTTTTGTATGATTGAGAAAATCAATCGATACTTGCTTCCTTAGTTTCTGTTTCATCTGTAGTATCCTCGTTGTCATTTATTGAGAGATAAGGAATCCAATTTGAATTTTCTGACTCTTCTACTTCGTCTTCGCCGCAAAGCAATTCTGTAACGTCTATTACATATTCTTCTCCATCCTTGAAATCATAAACGTTAACTTCAGTATCTAAAAACTCTTTGCGTTCTCTAGCCTTTTTGTTTATGTAATTTTTAAGCTCACGCCAAGTCATAGTTGTCTCCTTTGATGGTATTGTACATTATCGTCATCGTCTGGTCAAGGGCTTGAATTATTTTCTTCCTGCTCTTCCAAAGATAGTCTGCTCTTTTCATTGGCATACCTATTTGGGTCAGCAAGACCGCTATCTATTCTCTTTTTTTCTGTCACATAAAATCCACGGTCATCCTTGCACAAGACCATGCTTTGGCACAAATCCAACTTATACTTAGAATGATCAACAACCATATCGCTCGTTGTTCCAAAATGGGTTTTAGTAGTGATATGAGTTCCAGTTTGGTGAGTTGGTGCCTTATAGTATTTCTTCGCCATCTTCATCGTCTCCTTCTATTTTTAGAGATTCAAATAACATGCAATTTTGTTCATCGTCCCATCTTGTTTCTAACTGTCCTTCAGCAGACATTTTACACAATTGTATACCAAGTACCCAATTATTTACTTCCCTATATATCTTTTGAAGTATAACGGTATTTAGCATATAATCTTCATCTTTTCTGACAGCATATTGCTTTAAAAGAGATTTGATTTCTTTTGGCTTGATATAAATAGACAATTCGTTTAGTGGTATACCAAGAGTATTAGCAACATCTTTACCAATATGTTTGGATACCTTGTTGATATTCTTAATTCTAACTAATTTGTCCTCATACATAAACAGTCTCCTTATGCTTTGTTATAGCATGGTCTTTCATTTTGAGTTCGAAGTCAATATCGAAGTCAAGATCGTATGTATTGAATTTATTTATGGCATAATCTGCGTGTGCCCGTGGATTGTTACCGGGACGGCTTTCGCTGTAGTGGAACAATGGCCTATAACCCTGCCACGTTGCATGGCAGGCCCGTATAGCCCCTTCCTCAGTCAAACCGTCTGGATGGCAGGCATGGTGTAAATAATCAAACGTGATGGGGATATTGGATATTGGATGGAATATATTAGTAAGCTCTTTGACGCTCCAGCAATTGAGTTTATCGTCATTCTCTATAACAAGACGCTTACGGCAATTGTCATCTAATAGATTGAAATTGGTCATAAATCTTGATATAATGTCACTATAGTCGCCCGTCTTATTATGTATATGGATATTCATGGGCGAGTTATAGTCTGCTGGGCAACCAATACGATCCATAAAAGAGGAATAGAAGTTGAGTTCTGTGATAGTCTTTTCTACGGCTTTTGGATTGGTAGATGCTAATACATTGAATTCGCTAGGGTGGCAGGATACGCGAACATTGGTATCTGATATAGTTTGTTCTATAATGTCAAATGCGTCTTGAATATCGTCATGATTGGGCAAGTCGCACAGGTCAACATTGGCCTCGTCATATGTTATAAGTGGGAACAAATCGCTAGATATTCTATAGCAATAGTTGTTGTCAGCACAATATTGGATAATATCGTTGGTAACGTACATATTGTTAAGAATACGTTCGCCAAGGATAGAAAGAGCCTCATGTCGCGGCATACTAGAAAACCGCTTGTAGGTCATTGTCTGGAACTTGATAGGCTCGTCAAGTTCTTGTAATTTTAGCGAAATGCAACAGAGTCCGTATTTCATACTATTCCTATAGAGAGTGATTGTGTCCTCTACAGGATTATACATCGTCCAAAGGGTTTGTCAACCTTGAGTTTTCTTCCAACTGAAAATGCTATTTAACCAAGCTTTTCGTTTACTACAATTACATTCCTTTAGGTTGAACCAAGCCTTGAATCTTTCTTCTGTAATTCCGAATGATTTTAATACATTCTCTACCACATCCCCAAGGCCCGTTGTATTTGGATCTAAATGACTATTAGGATTGATACCTAGTTGTTCTAAGTGGCCAATAACAGTATCCATTTCGCTTTTAATGTCTTCCATTTTTTCTCCTTTTTTGGGATTTTTCTCCCTTTTAATACTTGATATTGGGTTTTTCTGTGGGGTCTTTGCCCATGTATCACATAGTATTATACACCCAAAATGGCTCAAAAACGGGTAGTTACTTCAACGATCTCCATAACCATTTAACACTACAAAACAAGATATAACCTAATAGAAATATACATAGTAGACATAAGTACAAACATAGGAAGACTAGTAGGGATAATATGTTGAATTTAAACGTGGCTAATCCACACAATAAATAATTATTCGATATTGATGTCATAAGAGCTATATGGGTACTAGGGAGTGTATGTATAGAGAAAGACCCCTGAGAGTTACTATGTATGTATCAATCAGGGGTACTTGGTCTAGGAATCTAGATTATCTAACGCAAACTCTATCATAGCAAGATACTGATCCAACTGCTTGGGAGTATACTCCTTACCATTAGAAGCAAGGGCGTTTCTATATATTAATCTTTGTCTATGATTCATTCCTATTAGGTCTTGTAGTTCTTTGATATGACTACTATCCTTAATCTTTACTATGGACTTGAATGTTTTATAGAGTTCATCTTCTACTGGTTCATCCTCGTATAGTTCAGACATATACGTGAAAAATTCTTTTTTAGTGATCATGTTATAACTCCTGCATTTTCACGCGAAATCGGGCCAATTTATAGAAATAAGCGTTGTATAACATATAATTTGACCCCAAAACGGGCGAAAAATATATACTATACGGTTAGTGGAATATTGACCTTTAGGATCTTATGAGGACTACGATACATGTTAGGAACCCATTCGGACTTAACCTCTGGTCCCATATAAATATACCCAAATCCACCTTCGTTTCCGTAGACAACCAAGCCCTTATCGTCGCGTGACTTTACAATGTATATGCCAGCATCCGTAAGATACTGACGCTCACCGTTCTCACCAATATAATAGTTGCCAGACCTTCCAACAACCTTAATACGATCACCACTATTCAAGCTCTTCCAATCTTCAATAAAATTAAACTTCTTCTCTTTCCTCTTTCTCTTGAGCTTATTTTTAGTAGTAGCGCCCTTAGATACAAACTCTGTATTACAGTGCTTACAAACGTGCGCTCTAGCTCCATTAATATTGTTACAATTACTGCAAAGTTTTTGACCACGCTTAAGTTTCATATATATCTCCAAGGGCTATGACCACTGACTACCAGTACAGGCCAGATCTGGCCGGTTTAGGTGCGACACTTCCTCATTGTACATCGTCTTATCAAGGTTGTCAACTTTAAAAAAACAAATCTCGCTGACTATCAGCATTGTGGCGATCTTACAGAATAAGCTGATACAGCCGCACCACTGTCAAGGATAGTTAATTTATTATTATCATACTGAGCAAAGCAACTAAAGGTTATACGCTTACTCTCAATATCATCTACGTACTCCTTTGTATATACATTGATCCTAAACTTATCATCGTACACATTGATGGCTTTTAGAAATAAGAAGTTCTTTGGCTTATCAATTTGCTTAAAAAGAAGAGTCTCAACATCCGGGGCATAATCGTAAAAAGGCTTCATGATATTCTCCTGTCCGTAATTAGGAATGTGAACATATGGAAATCCATCAATGGGTTCTGGTTTGTAAAAATCTCCAAACATAGAATCTCGCTGACTGTATTGCAATAACTTGATCTTATCGGTTCGGGTGGTACATCCCCATATCTTATATATTTGATGTATACTATCCAATCCACTCATACATCCCATTCTACCATATCGACACAGTGAACACAAGGTCTTGAGAAATAAGGACTTAGAGCAAGTGAACGTAAGTCTTTGGTATTATTATATTTATGTCAAATGCGGCCCGCCCCGCCAGCCGTAAACCCTTACGGGCAACGGACTTACGGCGAGTCAGGATGCGTCAGAGAGAATCAAAGTAGGCTTTCGCCTCGTTCATTTTCTCTTGGATTCCCTTATGTACGGGCGTATCCTTATGTACCTTTTCAAACTCTTCTACGATTGGGGGTTCATAGTCGCACGTTCTAAATCCAGCGTTTTCCTCAAGATAGTCCATATCAACTTCGCCCAAAAGATCGTGGAGATCGTCGGGGTCTTTTGCTTCTACTACGAACTCCGCGACCTTTGCTTCGACGTAATTCATTGTAACTTTATACTTTGGCATATTTATTCTCCTTATCGTAGCGAGAGCGGGACGGCGGGCATTATGACAAGATAAACTATCCCGCCATCCCAACCCTCCCACTAACTAAGCGGTAAGACTGAACACCTTTTCGTAGTCCTTGTCGGTGAACGTGTCAGCACGACGCAGGATGGTAGACCAGCGATCCGCAGACGTTTGCAGCAGATTGCCAGCCATTTCATCCATCTTGACCCATGTAGCATTATCGAACTTCTGACCAGCACGGGTCAAACCGTTGATAATACCGAACAGGCTACGATGGCCAGCCTCAAATTCTCCGTACTGATTGAGGAATTCGGTAGCCTCTTTCTTCGTCAGTTTATAATCGGACGCATAGGCCGCGATGATACCCTTGACGCTAGACTTACCAACTTCCATCGAACGAGTAGCGAGGAATTGCTTGATACCCGGAGCGAGGAGCGGAATCTGGTGTTGGATATTCTTAGCGATTTCCAACTTGAGACTGTCGAGGTCGATATTGCCACGGTGAACGCGGCGAATCTTCTCACCGGCAGTCTGACCCCAAATGCACCCGTTCATACAAATCGCACGAAACAGGCTAGGCGTCTGACTAATCCGGCGAGTACCAATCTCGCAGTTACCCACGCTAATCATTCCACCATAATCACTATCGTCCGAACCATAGTCCATGATGGTATCGGGGATAAGGATATTACCATAGATGGTATCCTCATCGCCACGCCAGTGACTGAAACGACCACCGGGAATAAACTCCGCGAGGGTTTCAAGATACCAGCGGTTGTCAACCGGAGCGTATTTGTCGGTCACGAAAGCCCGACACGTTCCATCTGTATAGGTACGGAGTCGGAATTCCTTATCGGGGTCAACGCGACGAAGAGCGTTCTTAGCCACAGTAGCCATCGTGTCTGCATCATGCGAGTCGAAACTGTCAATGTTTCGCATCTCACGAAGGAACGAGGAAGACGTAACGCCAGAGCGAACGCTAAACTGTTCGATGGCATGATCCGTAGGACGAAACTTGCGACCATCATTCAGTTTGAAATAGAAATCGTTATTCTCACTCACGCACGAAATATTCTTGGCAGCAACCAGAATATCCTCGCGGTTCTCCACCGCAACGTGGGCATCCTGCATGACCTGTTCGTAGGTCTTAGTCTTTGCCCACCAATCCTTGTGAACGTGCGTACCCTTCTCAAAACCAACACCCGTGGAACCTTGCAGTGTGCGAACAAAATCGCCCTGCGAAACATCGGACTTGATCGTCAACTTCTCGTAACTCATCATATTCTCCTTAGTGGGGTTTCTCAATCGTCTACTCATCATACCATACTTATCGGCAGAGTCAAGGGGTGAGCATTAGAAATTTCTTTTTGCTCCTAAACCCTTGCTACCAAAGGACTTACGGCGAGCGGGGCGGGCCGTGTCGATCCTAAACCCTTGCGGCGTAAGGACTTACGATCATTCCTCAGATTCGTCTACATTTCCCGTAGATGGTTCACGAATCTTTAAAATAGACCACGACTCCATATGTTTAGTTGTCTCATCGGGATGACAAGGAAGAAGTTTAGTACATTGTCTACGTGCATCTGTAATAGATTCACAATCTCGCATTACCACACTAATTATGATGTCGTGATACATACTATGCCTTCTGGTAATAATTGTCGAACACTTCTTGCCACGTTGGGAATGTATAGAAGGGATCGCCCTCGTTCACACACTCTCCGGTCTTACCATTATAAACATCATAGAAAGAAACCAAACGATTATCCATGTCATATGCACTATCATAGATAGCATAGACATCGTAGGGAACATCGTCCATAAAATAAATTGCGACACGTTCATTCATTGGTTGTACTCCCTAATATCTATAATGTTCTCTTCATCTAAACATCCAAACACTTCTGGATTTTCATGCACCATCTTTGTGATAAGATCCGCAATCTCTGCCTTGGTATTTACTTCTGGCATATTCTCCAGATGAAAGTACATCATGATTTTGACTTCTTTTAGATTCATATTGACCGCGTTATTGTTGGGGGAATATTGGTTTTATATTATAACACAAACTATTCCGATTTATTTATCTTGGTACAACATACTCCAAATAAAAATCATAATCATAAGTTCTAGCAATTGAACTCCCTAGTGTGAATGAAACATATCACAGTAGGGCGTGTACGAGTCGAACGTACCTATGAACACCTTATAAGAGTGTCGGATGCAACCGGCTTACCTTACGCCCCATGAGCGGGTGATGCACAGCATTGTACCATGCACCACCCGCATCGTCAAGGGAGATCAACGATAGCAGGAAGTCTCGACCATCTTAGCGAACAGCAGCGTTCGCACGGTATTATCCATAGCACGAACCACGGCATACTTGCCATTCGGCCCAGTACCAACACGCTCAACACGACCAGTGTGGAACTTCAGAATGTTCCTATTGCCATGCAGCGGATACTTGCAGCGAATATGGCGATCCTTCTTCAGACTAGAAAAATTATTCATCATCATCTCCCTCAGTTACAAAACATCTTCTCAACATCAGCGAGGGTATACACAACCCTCTTACCATTAGACTCAAACACCACACCATCACGACCAATCTTCACAACCTTACCATACTTAGTATCGTCATTCAAACCAAGAATCTTCATAAAATCCTCCCTTGTTACTACTACCACCAACTATCATACATCACAACGAGTCCGCTGTCAAGAGCCTCTCTGGCTTTACGAATAAACTCCAGATCGTTCTCTTTATAATGTTCGTCGCTATCACTTCCGAAAAAGAATCCGGCAGTAGATGGCATATTACCATTATTGACTGCTTCCTCTAGACTATTCAGATCCTCATGGGTCAACTCTAATGGCACACAGTTGAACTGACTCATGCCACTATCGTCATCCTCATGTCGATTGGGATAACCCTTGGATACCCACAGGTTTTCCATCCAACCTTGAAGATTAGGATGCTTACGCCAGTAGGCGAGTTCTTCCGTCTCTCCATTGTTGTCAACAGTATATGCAAACTGATCCAGACCCATGATATAATCTCCTAGTTAGTGGCAGACAACCGACAACCTATACTGGTCTAACGTCCAGTAGCGTTTTTGACTTCCACCGCTTATAAGGTTATCGGTATTCTACTCGTTGGACTTTAGAAAATCAAGCAACCGTTTCGGTCACTTCCTTCTTAGCCTTGGGCGGCTTCACCTTCTTGGGTTCCTTGATACCCGCAACGCGAGCACGCCAGACCTTGAAACCCTGCTCCTTCAACTCCGACACTTCAACCGGATGAACCGCAGCGATGCTGCCGATACCATCCACAGACGCCAGCAGCGTATCACGAACAGCAGTCGGCTCAATACCAGCAGGCTCATCGGTAACAATATCAACCGTAAACGAAAACTTGTGCATAATCATCTCCTAGTCAAAAGTTAGTGTTATCAACCATCACTCCAATCATTCTACCATACTATATCGACCTGTCAAGCACAATCCTTGAAAAAAATTATTTTTGACGTAAGGTGTTGGTACGTAAGGACTTACGGCGAGCGCGGCCCGCCGCCCTGTTCCTAAATCCTTAGTGGGCAAGGACTTAGGACAAGAATCCGTCGCATCCCAGCATGGTCAGTTCACGCAACAGGTTCTCAGCGGTTGCCCGATCCTTGAGAGTCACAGTGTTGCACTCGTTACCCGGAGGAACCAAGCGGCCATACTCGTCATACCTCCCGACAAGAACGTCCGTCCACTCCTTGCTTTCCTTCAAGCCCCATCTGGTGTGAGAACGAATATGCTTGATGCAACTAATACGATTGTTGGTATTCATGCCACCAGTGATGGTAACGTTGCATCCCTTATCCTTATCCATAACCTTTTCGAATGCAATCACGATCTTGTCATAGACAGAATCGTAGACCTCGCACTTGCTCAGAATCCACAACGCCTCACGCACCGTCAGTTCCAGATTAATCATTATTATATTCCTTATGAATTGTGATAAACAAGGTCAACGTACTTATTAACTAATTCAGATACGCTAATCTCATGCTTGGTAATTAGTTCTTTTACTTGGTCTACATTATGCCTATTTACAGCAGCCAACCTGTTTTTGAAAAAACTTAGAATATAAACTATCGCCTTCTCACGTTCTTCATTCATACGACGGATAATCCTCTGGATAATCTGTTGGTGGCCGTTTTGGTCTTGGTTGTCCCTCATATGGCATCCACCACGGAGCATCCATACGATCTACAATACCAGGGGCTTCCTCACAAATAAGAATATGTTCACTAACAGGATCATCACGATGAATCACATACCGTCCCTGCCACACTCCAATATACTCACCAAAGTAATAAACTTTCTGGCCGTTGATTGGGCGACGAGGGCCGAAAAAACTAATCCATTCCATTGATTTTATTCCTTATCATTTGAATTAGATTAGACGCATCGCCCAAGGCCGCAGATTCAAAATCGTTATCAAGACTCTCAGCAACGCTATCAAGTATACTCTCAAGATTCAGTAATGCAATACCCATATCCTCTAACGATAAATCGTCAGTATCAATACCAAGAGCATGTGCTATTTGTTTCTTTGATATCTTCATTCTTTTTCCTTTATATTATAACCAGCGGAATCTTTTACGCCCCGATTCCTATAGCCCATACGATAGCCCCTTGTCAGGATCGGATGGAAACCGCCCACGGCATTGGTCCCTAGAGTTTACCTCGTCACCATGCTATTCAAACGATTACTGGCTGTATTGGAGCGTGAACAGGGAATCGCACCCCGTTAGATTGGTATACTATCCCAACGTATAACCCCGTTAGGCAACCCAAACAGCAATCGCTGGTGAGGGTTTATCGTACAGGTTATCCCAACCTAGTCGCTAGACCCACGCATTGTATTTTTTGTAGTGAGGATGCCATCCCCCATAGATTAGTATTACTATACAGCACATAACCCATGCTGTCAACCCCGGCGATGATTTACGTCTTCGCTGAACGAGAGGTTTATCGTAATAGGCTATCTAATCTAGTCCCGTTGCATGGACCTACATGTTGTATTGTGTCACCAATATAGGCTATGTTCTCATTTTGTCAAGATTAGCACACCGAATGAATCGGATTTTCGTTGGTGACTTCTTGTATTCTACCATCTATTATCGGCTTGTCAAGCGGATTTCTTGAAAAAATATTTTTCTCTATAAGTCGTTGCTACATAAGGATTTAGAGCTAGCGGGGCGGGCGATCCTTAATCTAACCCCAATAATACCAAACACTTACGACGAGATAAAGATTCTTCGTCCAAACGTAACTAGTTTGTTGTAGGTTAGGTTATCATAGGAGTTAGGATCATCTACTTTCCTCCAATATGGAGCAATCTTAGGGTCATAGAGTAACTCCATACCGTAGAAGTGTGAGAGATCATCATATTCAGAGTACGGATGAACTTCATAGTTAGCACACCTTATGTAGCCACACACATTACGCCGCTGGGTTGCGAACACCTTCTCTGCTATACCACGACGATTCTTCAGCATACAATCATGTAGAGTAAAGAAGAATAGTTTAGGATTATAGTAGACCACATCCTTGATACTACGAACCTGCCAGTGTTTATAGAACTCACCAGCCCCAAGATGAAAACGAACATCAAACATCAGTCTTCCTCGCTCATCTCAAAGAAATCGTCCATAGCATACTCGTTCCACAACGCTACGGGAATAATGTCTTCCCGATTCTCTACATCACCATATTCAATGTAGTTGTCGATAGCGTTATCCCATATTCCACAGAAAGCCAAGCCCGGCTCAAAGTATGTTGCACGAACATTATATCCATTACCATACAGTTCACTATAGAAGCCAATAGGTGGCGACCATGCTGTATTGAAAGAAACGATTACCTTGTTATTTTCTACAACAGCAGGATCATCATACTCATCCTTACCAAAGTCCCACTTGGTTCCCCAGTGGTTTATCTGCCACTCATACCAATCCTCGCCTTCTGGAAGAGGCAAGTAGTGGTTACAAGTTTTACCAGAGTTATAGGCGTCAGCAAACTCTTGAATCTTCTCTGGATCGGGGTGAGAAATTGTCAAGTTATTCATGCACCAGTTTGGCATTGGTAATCTCTTTCTTCAATAATGTTAGATGATCCACAATCCATGCACAAGCAATTGTCGTAAGGGCCACCAACAACATTACCATCTTGGTCAACCCACGCATCCCATCCTATGCGACTACTCTCACACTGTTCACATATCATACTCATGTTGCCACTTCCTTTCAATATCTCGTCGTGTACGCTGACGCTTGGGGCGGTGATCCATAACCGTATCCCGGTGTTCTTTGTGTCCCGTTGGAAGTTCCCAACGCTTTTTGACTTTGATTTTGATGTTCTCGTACTTGTGGCGGCTTGTCATACCAGTTCCCATCGTTGTAGTAATACCAGACTTTTTTGCTATTAGGATCGTATGCTACTTGGTAGTTGTAATAGATTATAGGCTGTAGTTTGTGGCTTGTCAAGTCCTCGGTTGAAATTATTTCTGGATGCTTCTCAACGTAGTTCTTATACTCACCCCAAATTAGAATAAACGCACCTAATAGTGCGGCTAAAAATTGAATCACTGTTTGTTTCATAAAAACCTCCTATACCTATTATCGGCAGGAGGCTCTAGGAACTTTAGACAGAGGCCAAACTTTTTCGTTCTAGATAGAAATTAGAAAGATATTTGCTTTTGGCAATCCTATAAGCATCCCATTCGCTATAGGCTACCACATATCCAGCCAAACGATTATTCTTCCACACTGCCCAACTATACGGTTTCATCCTTTTCTCCTTGCTACTAGTCTACACTACACCATCTTCTCTGTCAAGGTATCCTAAGTCTTTATTCTATAAGGGTTTATGTCAAATCTCCCCCGCCCCGCTCGTCCTAAACCATTACTGGTAAAGGACTTACGTTCAACTCTCCCATCCTGCGGAATCTAGAACGGCTTGACTAGGAATAATTGCTGTATATTCGTCTGCTGTTTCTAATCCCCTATATCCACGTTCATCTATATAGAAATATTCATCTAGAATATCATTCTCATTAGTTTCCCACAACGCGGACACCGCAGCGTCTAACTGGTTCTTATCAGTGCTATAAATCAGTTCAAGCGATCCACACTTTATATAATACTTACTCACGACAATTTCCTCCCTTTTTGCAGATCAAACAAAAACAAGGCCCATCGTCACTACTAACACTTTCATCTCCAGTGTCGATACACACCATCACCATACGACCATTACGCTTGACGAATCCTACGTTGCCACTATGGCAATCGCCAAAGTAGAATCCAACATCTTCCATATCGCTAACCAGTGAGTCAATCTCGTCTGACCATTCTACTTCTAACTCGTCACGGTCACAACACGAACAATCATTACCGCCACAACCCAATGTCATGGCAATCTCTGTGACATATCCCCAATCGCTCAACTTGTTGCCACGCATACGAACACGGCCAACCTCACTATAAACTCTTGGAGCAAGGTCATGCTCTGCTAATTTAGCCTGATTGTAATGAGACACAACGGCGGCGTCGTGATTCTCAAAAGTTTTGAATCCACGCTTACTGCCAGCCAACGTATAAAACGATGATGCTGAACCGCAGTTCTTATATTTCTGTATAACGTAACTCATCTTATTCCTATTAGTGAGAGGGAAACAGCACGTTAGCCAAACCGCGAACACACAAGTCACATGATACACTACCCTTCGTAGGAGTGCAAGTGACAACCCCACGACCACGGCGGATTTCTGGACAGGTGATATACTTCGTATCGTCAATCACAACCAGTTTGGGCAGACTCTTACGCCATGCTTCCGCAGCAGCCTTACGCTTGGGACGCTTCTTTGCAATCTTCTCGTCGCTATCGCACCACGCGAACAACTTGAAACCGGCAGCGACAGCATTAGCCTTATCATTAGCGTTATGGATGCTAGCATATACATTCATATACTTTTCCATAGAGACAAGGCGACTATCGTAGATATGAGTATAAAACCACATATCGGGGAGAGTTTTACCCTCGTTCACAATACTCTCACAAGCCCACATAACATTCTCAACATAGTTGGTATCCAACTCACCATTGAGAAACCAATCGCCACGCTCATGCCAGCGGATGCTCTTACCTTGACGCATGGCGTCCAGAATCATGGAGCGGATACGACCACGCTCCGTGATAACATTTTGCATACCAGCAGGACGAACATTAGGATACATCTTCTCGGTTTGCTCCGCATAGCAACCATTGCCAAGAAATGCACAACTATTCGGGCAAGTATCGCCAACCGGACGCGACACTACCAGACAACCCTTGCCCAACTTATCGTTACCGTTTGCAACTTTCATGATTTTCTCCCTGTGTATACCGATTCTACACTATAGATCGTCACGGTCAAGGGGAAAAATTGAGAGAAAATATTTTGTTCTAAATCCTTGTGGCTAAAGGACTTACGTCAAACGCGGCCCGCCCCGCTATTCCTAAATACTTACAGAATAAGGACTTAGCTCAATATGGCTGAACGTCGCTACTCTCATCATGATATAACTCATATCCATCTTTATCATGGATAATTGCCACATCATATGGTCGTTTCATATTCTCTTTGAGAGTTAGCCAAAACCATCTTGCTTGGTCAATATTGGGGAATGGTCCAAATGGTAGAGTAAATGAATTTCCCTTACCCTTAAAGGATTCGTAGTCTATGACCCAAGTTTTAAATACTACAGTTAGGTATACCATAATGACCCCACAGGGAATCGAACCCTGATTTTATCCGTGAAAGGGATATGTACTAGCCGTTATACGATGGGGCCAAACGGAACCTGAGAGATTCGAACTCCCGGAAGATTTCTCTTCGGCGGTTTAGTAAACCGCTGCATTAGACCACTCTGCCAAGGTTCCAAACTGGCTAGGTAGGATTCGAACCTACAACCCAGCGGTTAACAGCCGCTTGATCTACCGTTGATCTACTAGCCAACATTACGGGACTAGGATTCGAACCTAGACAGAAAGGACCAAAATCTTTCGTGCTACCATTACACCATCCCGTAGAGCCGATGAAAGGATTTGAACCTTCAACCTACTGATTACAAATCAGTTGCACTGCCGTTGTGCTACATCGGCGTCCATCGTAACTCAAACGTCAGCCTCCGACTCATAAATATTGTTGTACCATTCATGGGTATCGTCATAAACGACAATATCATCCTCAATAAGAATATCGTATTCCTCATCATAGACATATGAGGTATAATTTAGCACATTTTCATTATACATGATATTCTTCCAAAATGAATGGGAGTCCATATATTATACTCTATACACACCAATTTGTCAATGGGTCATGAAGGACTTGAACCTTCAACCTACGGATTAAAAGTCCGATGCTCTGCCGATTGAGCTAATGACCCAAAACATACGGGTTATGCCATACTCGGCCTTACATTTAACCGTGGCTTCTTTGATATCATTCTGCCAACGGCCCGTATATATTCACTAAAATAGTCGTTTTTGTCCGTCGTTCTCCGTTAGTTCGTCAAACTCCAGCATTTCGTTGCCATCATCATCCTCGTACCCGTAAGTCAAATCCTCAATAATATCCTTAACACGATCCCGATATTCTTTATCGTCTGTTTGCTCAAACCATCTATCGAATAGATCGTAGGCCACCTGTTCGCTCATATATTTAGCAAAATCATCCGGCCACTCTTCAGTAGGATCGCGGAAAATCTCTCGTAATTGTGCTGGCGTATAATCGTCAAATATATTATCCATATGTCTCCCTAGTGTTATCGACATTCTATCATTCAAACTTTAGTTTGTCAAGGGCATTACGCTGACTATCCTGCAAACATCGATCTTCGATCTTGGGCTGAGACATCCCTGCCTGTCCACTACGGATTGCCCACTCTACATATTCTGCGTAGATTAGCCAATCGCTAGTTTCATTCTCATCCTGTATATATAGCCTATCATCCATACCTTATCTCCCTATGCTAATAGCGTACCATACTTATCGGCTTTTGTCAACAAAAAACTTTAGGTTGTAAGTCTATATCTGATAATGGTTTACGTCAAAAATCGCCCGCCCCGCGTGTCCTAAACCCTTGCGGGCAAAGGACTTAGGACTAAAAAAGGTGAGCCACTCCCAACTTGAACAGCGTACCCGCAATAAACGGACGAGTTACATAGTCTGCACGTTCTGCATAAAAGTTACGATAATTACCATCACCCATCAGGCATGTAACAAGCGTAGGTGAACGATGAAATTCTTTATCATAAACGCGATAATCACTTGTAAAATTCAAGCGACTAATCTCGTCTTGCGAAAGTTTGCGAATATCAACCACCTTTGCAAGATACCTATTATAATCACCCGTCAACGGTTGGAGGTAGCGAAAATTGTATACCACACCACGACGAGCATTAGTAAGGCTATCATGCACACCCCCGTAGATATGGAAAGTGACAAACGCAATAACAAAACAAACAGCCACAGCAAAGCAAGCACCAAACATAATCAAGTTATTCATATTTTTCCCTTAGTGAGTTAGTCCTATTCTACAGTATACATCGACACTTGTCAAGCATCGACTTCAACATTTTCCAAAAGATGCTCCGCGATTTCTCGCCAGTTCGCCTCAGAGAGAGCAGCACCAAGCAAGTCGGCCCAAAGGCTAGAAGTCAACTCCAGACGCTCTAGGATTTCGTCCTTCGCTTCCTCATGATCTTCCTTCAATTGTTCAGCGAGAATGCACACCGCATCTTCCAACTTTGTAAAATGCTTCTGCTCTTCTGCTTCGTGATTGTAAATGTAATTAGCAACACCAAGCCAGTAATCGTGTGAACCCTCGTCGTTATCCATCCAAAGATTCACAGCCCACGTTTCGTAATTCGTCCAACCATTGTAGCGAGTGTCGCTCATATCTTTCTCCTTGTGTATCTCAAGTCTACAGTATAGATCGGCAAGAGTCAAGCAAAATCTTTAGAAAAATAATTTTTGTTCTAAGTTGTTGCTATCAAAGGAGTTAGAGCGAACGCGGCCCGCCCGCCGCGTCCTAAGTCGTTTAGTGGCAACGGTTTGCGTCAATCATCGTATGGCCCATCCTCGTTATAATCCACATATCCGATTGCATCGTCTGCATGGAAGTCCTCACGATAGTCTACATCTTCGCCATAATAACCGTAGTCCTCATCGGTTCCCCATCCAGCGGAAGACAATGCACTCTCATGATCGCCATCCATACTATCATCATACGAATCATCATCTACTTCGTTTTCCTCAATGTAATAATCATTGTAATCTTCGCACTCTTGATAAAAGTCATTATGATCGTCGTAGTTCATATCATCCTCAAAAGAGTTATCGGGATCGAACAAAGGATCGGGGTGACTCATGTTATTCTCCTCTCAACCAACATACCATACTTTATCGTTCTCGTCAACCATCATTTCGAAACCTCTTACGAGATCATCAGCGTCAATCGGTTCGGGATACATCTCATCCCACAGGTGCGTGACTTCCGCAAAATCGAACGGGTTGCAATCGGCCTCGTCAATCGGCTCGACCATAGGCTCGACCATACCCTCATCAGCGAGTTGATGCAGAATACCGTTGACTTCTTCAAAATCGTACATGGTTCTTTTCTCCTTGTGAGTCCTATTCTATACCTTAGATCGTCAAGTGTCAAGAGGAAACTTTAGAATTATTTTCCTTTTGCATCTGAGCGTAGAGTTTAGCAAGTTTTGCAACCTGTGCAACCGCACGATCAGTCTCACGATTCATCCTATCCATAGCCTTTTGATAAGCACTCTTTTTCATCTTTCACCTTTTCTTTCTGACCTAATATAGTGCATACCGTGTGCCAAACGGAAAAATATTTTCTCTGCTATTTTGCGGGGAATACTTGCTATGCCCTTTTGGCATATGTAGCATTATGCAGCAGACCGTAGCATTTTGCAATGCATTTTGCAATTTGATATAAGTCGTTGTGGCGTAAGGGTTTACGGCGAACGCGGCCCGCCCTTTTCGCCCTAAGTCCTTACAGGCAAAGGAGATACGACAAAAGGCAACCAGCAAAAAACGAGCCAATCAAAAAACACTTTTCAAAGTTCGTCGCGTTCATTTTCTGTTTCCTTACTAAAAACAAGATCACTCACACAATAACACGCAAAGATTCCAACCATTATGCCAAACACAAAACTAGTCGGTTCGATAAGATCCATCCATGATCTCCTTATTTCAATCGTCAAGAATAGACAAAAACGTCTCCGTCAAAATAGCACCAATAATAATAGTGCCAATACCAACAATCATAGTAATAATCAAAAGGCCAAAGAAACTCATTCAGTATTTCTAATCTCAAGACTTGGGACCACGATAGCCACGAAACCGGCGAAGTTCGCCATAGTAATTACGCTTCGCACTACCCTTGCGAGTGGTACGCTTCTGCGTTGTGCGACATGGTTCGATAGGCTTCACGTTCTCAATCTCCCTATCGTACTTGTCCTTGAAAATCTCATATTCGTAATCGGTCATTTCTTTCTCTCTTTCTTTCCCCAATCCTACACTATATTTATCGGCTTGTCAAGAGGCAATCTTCAATTTTTTTCCAGAATCGTATCCAGATAAATCTCCCTATCCGTCACAACCCACCCATATTCCGCACTTGGGGTATATGTACCGATGTACAGTTTTCCATCAGAGTATCCCTCATATCCAGCCCCATAACCCAGCATACCAACCCAAAGAATCAGAGTCAACATCATTTTTCTCCTTTGAAAACTCTCTATACAGTATATATCGGAATCCACCAAGAGAATCTTGAGAAATATTTTTCTTGATATAAAGTGTTGGCATATATAGACTTACGGCAAATCTGGCCCGCCCCGCGTGTCGTAAGTCCTTACCACGCTTGGGTTTGCGTCGAGTTTCGCCATCTATACAAAAGAATACCAGCGATCATCTGTATACGCTTCTTCACTATCCTTCTCATGAGGGGGTGAGTGGTAGTCTCTAGCCTAATCTGTTCTGCTCGTAAAATGTCTTGAAGTGTACGGGTGTTCATATTCACTCCTCGCAAGAGAACGGCGAAGCTTCGTGACCACTCGCCGCGATCATCGCATACTGAGAAGCCAAAGCCTCAACACGCTCACGCGAACCCGGTTTGCCAACCTTTACGATCATCGTATCATTACCACCAAAGAAACGCGGATCGACTTTTTCTTTCTTCTTCTTTCCGATACTCTTCAATGCGGTGCGATTGAACTTTAGAACCTTCTCGCAACGGATTGGGCCATACTCACCATCTGCAAGTTTCTTCTGACACGGAACTGCGATACCAACAAAAACCATACGGGCTTGACGCTTGGCATTTTCAATAATCTGGAACTTCATTTTCTTTCTCTCTTTCTTGTGGTGTGTATTCTAGGAAACTTTTTTCTACTTGTCAAGTCTCACCACTCACCATCATCGTAACCGGGAATATAGTCGTTTTCATACACTTCGGTGATAATCTCACAATGCTCACCGCAAGCGGAACAGATACCGTGATTCTCATCACTCTCAACATTGCAACAATCGGAAACGAAAAAAACCATCTCTCTCATAACTAACTCTCTTTCTTATATAGCAATTCTAGGAAACTTTTCTCGCCCCGTCAACCCCTACTTTTGGGGATTCTTTTCTTCCTTCTCAATACGCTTCAGTTCCAAAACCCACGCGACATATGCATCAACGTCGCCATTCTTGTTTTCCTTCTGATAATCGTAACCATCGTCTGAACCGTAAAACTTTTTCATCTTCATTCCTTCTTTCTTATGCCATATATAAATGCATCTTCTGTGCCAAAGAAAAAAATATTCTTGATTTTCTATAAGTCCTTGATACATCTAGACTTACGACTTTGTGCCATATTGGCGCTGTCATATTGGCTGTAGCATTATGCGTCAATGTGTAGCATTTTGCAAAGCGTTTTGCTACACCCTTTAGAGGTAGATGCTAAGTCCTTGCTACATAAGGAGTTACGGCGAAAATGGCCCGCCCGCCGCGCCCTAAGTCCTTTGGCTACAAGGGTTTACGTTCACTTAGCGTGAATAAACACCTGTTCATTTACTGTACGATTGTTCAGCGTAACAATCCAGTTCTTTCCACTACCATCTTCTCGCATGATGCTATTGATTAGGCCAACGTGTACCTTACCCTTAGTATCTACAACGCTACCATACTTACCAGTTCGCATAGAAGAAAGAATCTTATCAAGGCTATTCATTTGTTATTCCTTATTATCAAGCAACACTATCTACAATCGGGGCAATATGGAAACCGAGTTCCTTACTAAGTTTAGCAGCACACACCTTACGGGCAAGAGTGCGAGTAGCGTTAGCATCATCAGTCAAACGCTTGACATCCTCACTATCACTAGTGCATGGAATGTATTGGTCACGAATAATTCTCTCACGGGTAATAAGAGAGCGATGCAGCATATCCAATTCGTCAATCGTAAAATCAGTAATCATTTCTTTTTCCTTGTGTTGATTCTATTCTATACAGTATGGATCGGCTTGTCAAGCCTTTTCCTTGATTTCTTTTTCTTCCTTTTCCTTACGCTTCAGTTCCAGAACCCAAGCAACATAATCGTCAACCTCACCGTTGCGATTCTCTTTCTGGTAATCGTATCCATCATCCGAATTCTTATAGAAGTTTTTCATTTTCTCTTTCCTTTTCCCTAGTATACTTATCGGTTTTTTGCTTGTCAATACTGTACAAATGTTTTTCAGCAGATCGCAAAATCCGCTACAACGTATCCCATATCGTCGATCTGGATGAATCCACCATCCCAACCGATTTCGATTTCGTTATCATTCTCTCTTGCTTCGTCAAGCAAATCCATTCCGAACGCTGCAATATTCACAAGCGTCACAACGTCATTTTCCGTAAGGAAATCAATCAATTCATTCTTCGTATTGAAAACAATCAGGTTTCTCATTTTCATCTCTCTCTTTCTTATGCTTCTATATAATGCACACCCCGTGCCAAAAGAAAAATATTTTTAGATTTATCCTAAGTCATTATCCAGTAAGGAGTTACGTCAATCGTGAAATTTCCATACGAATTCTGATGTGTTGCATTTTGCTACAAAGTGTAGCATTTTGCATTGCATTTTGCAACAGTGATTGTAAGTCTATATGCCATAGGGATTTACGTCAAATCGGGCGGGGCATGTATGACCTAAGTCCTTATGTACCAATGGTTTAGGGTGGGGTTTTATCTTCTGGTAAGTTGGTCGTACTTTGCCCCAAAAATCGTGGGGTGGTTCATTCTCAATAACCAACAAAATATTATATGTATTACCCAATCCCCTAGCATCGCCCGCCTCTTGTTGTTTTGCTTGACGCTAGTGTATAATATATTAAGGAGAAATTTATGACACCAAAACAAACAATTGAAACGCAATTGGATTGTAGAGCAACAGCTAGTTTACAATTCTCAGTAGTTGAAGATTTATCCAAGCCCGACAAGCCACTAGCTAGTATCCTAACGGAAACTGAGGAAAAGGATGAATCTGCCACTAAAGACTCTAACAACCAAAACGGCGATTGAACTTTGTTCCCACCATTCTGATACTGAATTAGAATTATGTGGATGCTGTGCTTTAGAGCAAGTTAATCAGCCCCTCTATTATGCTGTTAAAAACAAAGCCATAACAGAAGATAATTCCTTTCTTAAGGTTTTTGGATTTGATGTTTGCTTCTTTTATGCTCTTGAACAGATCAAAGATGGCAAAATAGTTAAGAACGAAAGAGGAATAGGTTCTCTTCGTAAAGAAGGAGATAAAATTCTATTAAAAAGAGATGTGCCCGTCGCTACTGGTAACGGTGACGCGCCCCATATTCCGTGTGAAGGCAAGTGTACTTATTTTAATTGCACAGATTGCGAACATTTAATAGCTTATTCTACATTACCAGTTAATTACGGTGAATTACTATTACATGCAAATACTCTTATAACTAGTGTCGCCCCCTTTGTTCCATCAGCGCTGGTTGTTGAAAATAATAGTTTGGTTGGTAGACTAGATGACGATCTTACTTCTCTTAGTATTGAAGATGTTGTTCACCTAATTGCCTCATATACCAAACAGTTAGTATTAAAAACAAGCCGCTTAGAATCTAAAAGAATAGTTACAAAAACATTAGAACTTCAAAATAACTCATCTCAAGAAGTTAGAAAAGGTTCCCTTATTTATAATGAGGAAGAAAACGCCCTCAAGTTTTATGATGGTAAAAACTGGAAAAGAATACTTTATGAAGATTCCTAAGAAAATGACAGAACAGCAAGTTATTGATCAGATTAACATTGTTGTTAACAGAATAGCT
>JACCDQ011808112.1_pt1 | contig 23684 bp, 17 predicted proteins | sample 7446031 | NCBI WGS metagenome assembly JACCDQ01 (sample SAMN15323442, study PRJNA562643) | freshwater metagenome | isolation source: river surface water | place: USA:Blue River Watershed | collected 2017-08-17 | reverse complement strand
ACTTTAACTTGTGCCAATGTTGAAAAACATACTGACACTAACAAAAACGAAAAAACAGAACGTAGTAAACTTATTGTTTTCATGATAAAAATGATTAAAGTTATTTTGAAAATTATTTTAGAAAGCATGCTCAATGGACGAGACATACTAGTTTTAAAAGATTTTGTAATCTGTACCAATAGACGAAGAACCAATTAAATATTTAGAGAACATATCTAATTAGATAATTGGAACTATTGCTTTATGATGTATCACCATTTTTAGATAATAAAGCACTTTGATGGAAATATTTATAAATACCTTATATTCAAATAGATAATTTTATTTTTCTATAATGATAAGATGAATAAGTAGCATATTAATTCGGATGGGAGCTATATAACTACTTAGGCGAATAACAGTTTCAATTATGGGCGATAGCAAAAAACACCTACTTAGTTTTATGAGTACGAATACGTAATCCAATCTAATTTTTACCGTTTCATATCATAAAAAACGTGTTTTTACCCACAAAATTCTTCAATTAGTGCGCCAACATTACCTTGAATTTTGATAAGTAGCACGAAATGAATATTTAGATACATGAACTACAATAAACATTATATGAAAAGACATTTTGGTGTATTGATAGTCATAAAATTTACCTACGCTTGTGCAAATTCCATTCAACATATCAAATAGCTATTTCAATTATATAAAATGGTCATTTGACGAATACACACAAAAAAAAGTGCCATTGAAGAATACAATGGCACTTTTTTTGATAGAAGTCAAGCTAGTTACTTAAATTTTATACAACTCTTTCAAATTATAAGCTTTTTTACGCTCATTATACTAACGTAAAATACATATAATCAAGCTTTTATTAATGTTTCTGCTTTATGCTAAGGCCTAATGATTTGGCCATATAAGAGGTTTTTGAGGTCTTTATTTTGAGAATCCCATTATCAATTTTTGCATTTATCTCCACAAACTTATCAAGTAACTCTTTTTGATTTAAAATTCGATCTATCTGTTCTGGCTTAAACGTATATTGTTGTTCAAGTAAATTTCGGGCAATAATAAATACATGTTGTGATTCGGCTTGATTATAGTAGTTCAGTTCCTCAACTACATTCTGATAAGCAATATCCAAATACGTTTGAATTTTAAATTTTATCTCAACCACTTTTTTCCCTTCTTTTTTACTTGTCTCGTATTCAAAAACAATGTCTGCTTTTTCAAAAATATCTTTTTGTGCTGGATCAAGAACTCTCCTTTTGAAATGTGCAAAGTTCTCGTAATTACATCCTAATAATTCTTGCAACTCATCAATCATAATGTTAAAGTTTTTTTTACCATTTGCTCGCCGAGTTTCCATCATTATTAATTCATAAATCCTTTGACTGTGCACGGTTGATAATCGTAAAAAAGCATCTAAGTTATATCTAGTATATTGCTTACCTAAGTTTGCAAGGAAAAGTAGTCCCTGTTGCATAACAGTCACTTCAATCAGTTTTGAATTATTTTTATTGTACGAAACTATCGGAAATAACACAATAGACTCAAAAGATTCTTTGCCTTGTAAGGACTCATCCAAAAAAATAATCCTTTTTTCTTGTAGATTCAGCATCGACTTTTTGATATATCGATAGTCCATGTGTTTGGAAATTTCTTGAATTGGAATCTGAAAAGTCATACCATGAATATTTGAATAGTCTGTATCATGATCCATTTGGTTTATGACAAATGCAAGAACTTTTCGATCATTTAGACCCCATTCCTGTCTAGAAAGAGTTAAACTGTTGGGTTGATAGTTATCAATCCTTTTGTGAAAGTCTTTTTTCGAGAGTTGTATATGGCTCATAATATTAAATATTTTAAACAAATCTAATTACAATTGTGACAAAAAAAAACATTTGGCATAATTCACATATATTTTCTGATATTTTGGCACAATTCTCTATTATTCTTCAGGCTTTAGAGTACATTCAACAAGTGCATAATTTTGCAAACTGACTATCCTCTGATATTTTAACTCTATTTGTCTTTTTTTAAAAAAGCTTACTCTAAAAGAGTGATATTGTACTCAAAAAAACCTATAAAACGTATTCAAAAAATGAAGTTTATAAATCTGATATTTTGGCACAATTAGAATCCATTTTCTGATATTTTGGCACAATTCAACTGATATTTTGGCACAATTCTCTCTATGATTTTCTGATATTTTGGCACAATTCAACTGATATTTTGGCACAATTCTCTTTGTAACACACTCAAAATCAATTCGATACAAGCCTCTAAATCAATTCAAATAATAATAAGATAAATATATCAAATAGATGTAACTTTTTTTTAAGGTAAAAAAAACAAAAAAAATAGTGCCTTTTCTCATGAAAAATTACGTCAAAAGAAGTGTTTGTTCATCCCAAAAACCAATATAAAATTTGTGAGTTAATCATAAAATCAGTTATGTTTTGGATATTCAAAAACAACTCCTCAACGAATTAATTCACACCAGTAATCAGTAGCATGAAAAATGAGACTAATTTTAGCATAGGAAGTCAAAAATATCTCATACTCCTATTCAACAATATGGAATCGAGACATATTATTTAGGCAAAACCACAAATTAGCCTCATTGTAAGGAGATTTTTAATGAAGACAAGTAATTGTATAGCAAACGGGTAATTAATGCCTGTATGGTCAAATTTAGGCCTAAAATAGGCTATAATATATCCGTAACAGTATCTTGGTTTTTATAAAAGAATCAAAATCTAAAAAATATACTTTCTTTTTGTGAAAATATAACCCAATATTTTTATATTTGGGTACACTTTAACCTAATAAAATATGCTTACTAGTGAAATAGTACTAAAATTTATCAGACATAATCCTGCACTATCTATCAGTTCCTTGGAAAAGGAAGCAGGTATTCCTAGACAAACTATTACAAGAGCGATAAATGAAAATAGAACTATACCCGAAAAACACTTAACCTTACTACTTCCAACTCTTACAAAATATGGGTATTCACCCTCACTTTATCAAAACGCACGAGTTATATCCGTTGTAAATCATAAAGGAGGAGTAGGAAAAACTACAACTACAGCTTCTATTGGCGAAGCACTAGCAATGAGAGGATTTAAGGTATTATTAATTGACTTAGATCCACAAGGAAACCTAAGTCAAATCTTAGGAATAGATGAACCTGAAATACAAGTAGCTGATTCTTTGATAAATAATTTAGAATTCCCAGTAATAAATATTACAAAAAACCTAGATTTATCCCCATCAGATATAGAGTTAGCGAATGTCGAAATGAGATTTCATGAGCTAACTGGAGGTGAATTTAGGCTCAAAAATAGAATTTCCCACTTGCTAAGCAATTACGACTATATCTTGATTGACTGCCCACCTTCATTAAATAAACTCACTCTTTCTGCTATGGCTGCCTCGTCAAGTTGTATAATACCATTATTACCTGAAATGTCTGCTGTAAAAGGCTTAAATTCTATTTGGGGTAAGATTATGGAAGTGCGTCATGACCTAAATGCGTCCTTACAAATAGATGGTGTAGTTTTTACAATGGTAAAAAAGAATAGTGTACATGACGGTATTAAGGCATACGTAAAAACTGAAATTAAGAATATTAATATTTTTAACTCAGAAATAAAACATTTGATTGATTTTCAAAAATCTCAAATTGCACAAAGTTCTATCTCAAAATTTTCACAAAATTCAGATGCAGCAAAATGCTATTCAGAGTTTTGTGAAGAATACATATCATACTTACAAGTTGTAAAATAAGCTAGATGAAAACAGATATAAAGAAAATACTTGCTTCAAAAACTAAAAAGGCCTTGTCGAGCAATATTCTAAGTTCAGATGCGATTCGTCAGAATATTGTAATCATTAAGGATTTAAAAAGTTTTATACCACCGTTAAGCAAAGAAGAATTAGCACAGTTAGAAGAAAACATAAAACAGCACGGGTGCCAAACACCCATACAACTATGGCAGACAACTAGGTACATAGCAGGAGTTAGTGATAATATTGCAGATAACACAGAAGATGATAGTATTTATGTATTAATAGATGGGCATAATCGTCTTGAAATCTGCAAAAAAAATAATCTACCATTTGACATATATATACTGTCTTTTACTTCTATAAAGGAGGCAAAAGATTATATGATTAATTTACAACTCGGAAGAAGAAATCTATCTCCTACCCAAATATCATACTTTAGAGGGCTAAGATATAATAATGAAAAAACTGATAAAATTAACAACTTGAGTCAGAATTACCCGAAGGGTCAAAATGACCCTTCGGGTAATTCTACTGCTGAGAGATTATCAAAAGAATATAATGTTAGTCCCAAGACTATCAAAAGGGATGCGGAATTTGCAAAAGGAATGGAAATGATAGCTCCAGATTTACGCAATGAAATACTCAATGGAGTACAGAAAATAGAGAAGAAAATAATTCAAAAAATTGCAAAAACTCAACATCTGTCTGAGCCTATCAAAAATTTCGATGAGTTGATTACAATTACTGATATTTCTAAAGAAGAAGACGATATGGAATCTGTTGGAAATGCGACTCAGTTGAAAGAATTATCAGATAAAATTTTGACAGCCAGTAAGAAGTATGCTACAACACATGCTCAACAAGATTTAGAACAAATACTCATATTAGTCAATAAATCAATAGAGTTGTATAAAAATTAGTATTTAGATAATCAAGGAATTATCGACTTTCATTTCTAAAAATACCGTTTATAACATTAAGTGAGTAATTTATTAACTAAATAACGCTATTGATGGTATTTAGTCTTTCTGCTACAAGCCTTCATTTCTTTTAAATTCATTTTATTAAGAAATTTGTGGAAATTAATGGTTTCTGTTAGAAATAGGAACTTAATTAAACTACAAGTTAATTATGAGTATACCCTTTAGTAAAGGATAATACCATTGTATCCGTTGTGATTATCAAGTACTTACGCGAAGTACTTAAAATTTAGATTAATAAGATTGAAAGGCGGTTAATTTTATTAATCTAAATTTTGATAATCACAACAAAATAGACTTCGAATTGCTTCTCTGAAATATAAGATTTCTTTTAAAAATTAAATATTTATAACACAACAGAAAATCTAGTCTGTACTAGCATCGTACAGTATGATATTATAGCTATGTCAAATTTTAAAAATCACAGAAAAACAGATAGATGTTTAAACTGTGAATCAACACTTCATAACAGTCAAAACTACTGCCATAACTGTGGACAAAAAAACCATGATTTAAGAATTAGTATAAATCATTTATTTTATGAATTTATAGAAAGTTTAACGCATTTAGATACGAAAATCGTTAATACTTTAAAATCTATTTTTTTATATCCTGGACAGATTATTTTGGAATATATAAATGGAAAAAGAACGAAATATGTTCCTCCAATTAGATTATATGTATTTTGCTCCTTCCTTTTTTTTTTAGGATTTCATGAGTTTCTTTCTAGTTTAGAGAGAAAAAATAAAAAGAAAGATTGGAGTAGCTTGAGAAATAATTTAATGGAAATTATAAACGATAATCATATTTATCCTGCTAGCAATGATTTATCATTTGAAAAGTTATATCATATAAGTCCTTACATATTACTAAATGAGATGAATGTCGATTTAAAGGACAGCATTCGATCGTACGTTCAAAAACTATCGGTTTCGGATAAAAGAAGAGTACTATTGATTCTTCAAAAAAAAATAGCACAAGACTCGCTCGTTTCAGTAAAAAATACGTTCTCTCCATTTAATCTTACGCCATTTTATAGTGAAGAAATTGGGAAAAATAAAACAGAATATTATTTAGCTCCTCATACTTTAAAGAAAAATATTAAGTTTAACGTAAGAATAGACAATCGAAATTGGACTATAAAGTCAGGTAATGGAGATGTCGGTAATATAGATTATTATTATAACATACTCACTTATAGTAATGCTAAATCAGATAGTGTACTATTAAAAAGATACCCTGATGCTAAAATCTGGTACAAGAAATTTTTTTATAAAACATTGTTAAAAACAGAAGTCAACGTTGTTAAATCAATTAATGAAAACATAGGTAAGTCAGTGTATGATTCGTTTCACTTTTTAGTAAATGTTTTATCAGCATCAATCATTGTTTCCATTATTATAGTGAGTTTTATTCTTAATATTTTTTATTCTGCAAAGAGTAAGAAGGTTATCAAACGCATTTTTAAATTCTTAGCAAGCAAGAATACGATAAATATTAAAGTAGAAGGAAATAATAAAAACCAATATTATCTTGGAGAACTATATTATGAGAACCTTATTTTTGCTATATATATACATGCTATATTTTTGATTTTGAGTCTGTTCATTGGATTGTTATGCCTGGTGCATTGGAGTATGGGTGTATGTATGTTATTATTTATTCCCTATATCACTTTGGCTTTAAAGCGCGTTTACCAAGAGAGTTGGAAGCTCACTATAGCTAAGTCCATCAGCATGTCTACGATTCACATTTTTTGTATAATTTGCATCTATTTTATTACCATGTTTGTAAAAATGCTGGTAATATAATTTGATGATATGACTAGAACGAATAACTGAACGTTTTTCAGGAAAAACCTCAAAGAGTACTATTAGATTTATTATTGCCAATAAACAACATTATAAAACTTATCTCCTAACAATTATGTACTTATTTAAAGAAGTATCAACCAATCTATACGTGGTGGTTGTAAATTTTTCTGTAAAGAATCTTAGCACAAATGAAGAATGTGTGCTATTAAAAAAGATTGAAAAAGAAGATTCTCACATCTATATGCTTTCAAGAAAGGCTTTTGTTGAAAACTTTAAATTATATGTAAATTGATTTAAGATTTTCAATCTTGAAAATAACAAAAACTGTAATAGATAACTTATAATTACTCTTTATCCCCTCAAGAATTCTTGAGGGGATTTGCATTTTATGGTATCCAATATGCTTTTGGGTATATTAATATGGCATTTCATGATATTTTAATTGCACCAGAGATGTCATTACTATTAATTTTGCTTAAATTCCTCATCAATTAGAAAATGATTGGAGACAAATTTATACTTAATAACTCTATATAATATACGTTTTTCGTTTGCCTTAAACTACGAAGTATATTTAGAGTAAATAAGGAAAGAAAAGTGAAGTAATAAATTTAAAAATATATAATCATTAAATTTTACTATGAGTAAAATTGTATTCCTATTTAGTTTCTTGCTATTATTTGTAAAATGTACAACTCAAAGCGTTGAAAAAGAAAAATTTAAGAACGATACTTCTAAAATTGAAAGAACTGTATTTGGTACCTACGAAGGAAAAATCCCTTGCGCTGATTGTGAAGGAGTATTAGAAAACCTAGAATTGAAAAATAATTATACTTTTATCCTTAAAAGTACCTACAAAGGTAGAGCCGAAGAAACCTCGTTTGTGGAACAAGGAAAATATGTTGTGGATTCAGGTAAGATAGTATTATTTCCAGATGATTCTACTGGTGATTACCCAAAGTACCTAATTGTTAATCATTCATTGGAAAAGCTAGATATGAATGGCGAAAGAATCAAAAGTGTATTAAATTATAAATTACGTAAACGCTAGATTATTGGTGCTGTAAGTAGTAGTATCATCTTCCTGGTAAGATACCATCTCAAAATTTATATTTCATCATCTTAATACTTCTAAATCTTAATTAAAAGATCAACTAATAAATTAACCGCTATCTTTTTATCAGTTGAAGCTTTTGAATAATTTATTAAAACAATAAGCCAGGTATTGTTATATGATACTCGATATTTCAAGGAAATTGTGAATTTCTTGTAGTGCTATGAAAATTAATATGAACTCCTATTATGACTACTTTAAAGTTGCTTCTGACAATAGTTGATAACACCAGCCATTATCAATTATTATCATTTACACTAATGATACTTTTTGTTACGACAGTACTTCTTGTACTTGTAATATTCTTGAAATTTCGTTTAAACAAAGAAAGGAAACTAAAAGAACAATTTGAAGAAAAGCTACAAATACAGTATCAATTATTTTCATTAATAGCTCATGATCTTCGAGCACCTTTTGTCACTATCAACAATCAGATTACACTCTTTAATGCGGGTAAACTAACAAGTAAGTCTATAAAATATAATTTTCTTGATATAGAATATAATTTCAGAAATATTATAAATACGCTTGATAATCTTTTATTGTGGAGCGTATCACAGAGGGAGGCATTTTCTGTAGAACAGACCAAAGTTGATATCTTTGATGTCACTCAAGAAACGATAGATTTGCTTTACCCTACAGCGCAATTAAAGAACCTAAAAATAAGTAACCTTATTTTCAATCCTACATTTGTTGTCACAGATAAAAATCATCTTTATATCATATTAAGAAATATTATTCAAAACAGTATAAAATTCTCGCTACCTTACAGTGAAATAGTAATTAATTCGTACGAACTGAGAGGAAGCTTTTATCTGGAGATAATTGATGATGGAATAGGCATGAATGTCAATGAGTTACGAAATATTTTTCAATTAAAAAGAAATGTTTCAAAAGTTGGTACCAAGCATGAACGTGGATTTGGACTTGGATTAAGTATTGTAAAAAAATTGGTAGATATGAATAATATTGAAATGTCAATTTTAAGTGAACCAAACAAGGGTACAATATTTCTATTGAAATTTCACTCTAGCAATGAGCTTTGAGTTTATTATTATCAAAGCATGATTTTGACTTTTATTAAGAAATAAGATAGATAGAAGTACCAAACGGGATATAGGAAAATGCTAACTTTTATTGCGTCGAGATAATTTTAGATTTTCTGACAATATTGGAAATTATCTGCTAGATAAAGATTCTTTGAGATTGAGACAATTATATAGGGTAGAGGTGATGATCTGTAGTACATCCATGATATACATACCAGTAGCTAAACTTGTGTTGTTTGTGTAGAGACTAAATCCAACTTTAATTACCTATTTATCTACCCTTTAATAATATACGTATGTTTTTTTTGAAAAATAGTAACTGAAATACCTATTGTAGATTGGCTTATTTATCAAATTAGATTTTACAGATAAGGAACTGAAACGTGAGCAAACGTTAGATATTAAAAGCTATTATAGTTTTTCAAGAGGTTCCCATTAGACCTTTGTTGATTTATTAATCATTTATATAACCAAATTTTCCAATGATTTAGGATACTTGTAGTTTACTAAAAAATACTTGTTTATGTATCAAATACTACTATTCATCATATTAAATGATGACTTCATGGTATTGGATAGATTCTACAAAACTCAAAGCAATATCTTTACAAAATAATTAATACTATTATCATTGTTGTATATATCTGATAAATATATGCCCAAATAAGTTCATATGTTAATGGTTTGTGTTACTACTTAATACAGTTTAATAGATCAATCCATTTACTTATTAATACTTATTCAATAAAAATACCTTTCATAGAATAGCCTTATATAATCCTATATTTTTTGCTTAAGATAATAAGAGCATGAAATACTTAATTTATGTGGGCTATATTGTATTAGTTTTCAAGATAAATAATACATATAGTCCAAACAACAAGATTATTATAGTACTAAGAAAACAACGATAATTTACAAAGCAATTGAATATAAGTAGGAAGACGTTATTAGTTAATAGTATATTGGTTATTTAAAGGCATTCATAATCAGAATGTTATAGTCAAATTACACCTCAGATATACTTTTAATTTAATCTTTCCTATTACTTAGTATTAATAATTTGTAGGTATATATACGAAGTAAAACGTCTATAACTTTTTGACTGAATGTATTTTATTTCTTCTTAGGGTATAAGCTATTAATGTTAGAGGTCAAAACTGATTCATTCATTGATATGTTAGTTCATAAATCAATTTTAGGTGTAAATTAGGTTTTAGAGTTTTGTACTAACAAAGCTGTATTCTCAAAAATCCACTCATAATAGAGTGGATTTTCTTTTCATAAAGGCTTAAGATTTATAAGACTAATACTTTATTAAAAGTAAACATTTTTGTATCTGCCTTTTGTGTTACTATTATATAAATTATAGGTCATAAGTAAGTATAAATGCTGAACGAAAAATATTAATTTATAAGTTTAAATAATTGATTATTAGTGAAATATATTTTACATTTTTTTGTATAGCTCGGCGTTCTATTTTTAATGTATTAAGAAAGATATAAATACCATTTTATAAACAATTATTCTATGAAACAACTCTATCGATTCATAGTAATCAATGGAGCAATACCTACTTTACTTTATGATTGCTTTAATTCTTATCGGCTCAAATATGGTATTAATAAGTTCATTTTGCTAAAAGAAAAACTAAAATGGTTTCTGTATTCAGTATAGTATTTTCTAAAAAAAATAATTAATGGTATATCATTTGTTATGACTGTTTTAAATCAGACAACTGTTATAATATTATAACAAATAATTATACTTAATTAAGTAATTATGCAAAATAAAATTACATGATTACGCTTTAGGCTGTAAGCCCCTAGGCATTAGAAAAAAAGCTTCTATAATTACATAAGGGATACTTTTATCCTTTATTCTAATGCATAAAGCCTAGAGCTTAAAGCTGGTAAAATTATTTTAATTTTGCCTATTAACTAATAAAGCTGAATATAGAAATAAGTTTGGGTTCTTCTTTTGTAATAAGAAAGATTGTCTTTAATAACATATTGCTATAGATAACACTTAGACGTTAAATAAGAAATAACGAAGTATTGCTGTGGAATAGACTTAATTAAGCCGCTAGTTTCTTTTGTACTTACCTAATCAATATATACACTGTGCACATGAAAAAACGTAAATGTTTAATAGTAGAAGATGATATTTCTAGTATGGAGGTTGTAAAATCTTTTGTAGAAATGCTACCATTTATAGAGTTAAGTATCACATGCTCGACCTTTAAAGAAGCGTATGAAATTCTTATCAGTGAAAAAATCGATTTATTGTTATTAGATATTGATCTTCCTGACAAGTCTGGTTTTGACATATTGAATACATTTGATTCTCTACCTCCAACAATCATAACTACTTCGCATATCGACTATGCTGTAAAATCGTATGAAATAGGAAAAGTTGCAGATTATTTACTTAAGCCATTTAATTTTGATAGGTTTATATTGGCTGTGAATAGAGCACTTGCCATCAAGATTGGAGATTCTAGTATTATAGATTTGCCATATATATTCATTAAAATGGGAAGAGGGCTTCGAAGGTTTGAGATTAATGAAATTAATTTTATTGAAGCGTATAGCATTTACTGTAAAGTGCATACAAGTAATCAATATTATGTTGTTAACGAAATAATATCTGAGTTAGAAGAAAGGCTACCCAAAAGTTTGTTTATCAGGGTACACAAATCTTTTATTGCCAATTTAACAAAGATAACGGGCATAGATACCAAAAGTATCTTTATTAATGATCAAGAAATACCCATTGGAAGAACGTATAAACAAACCTTTGCTGGTTTTTTGAGATTAGTAGAAAAACAAAAAAATATGCAGAAGTAGATTGATAATATTGTACAAAAGAGAGTCATTATTTTTATAATTACCAGAACAACTCTTGAATTATAGAGCTCGTTCTAAATACTTTGTAAATATCAATTATGGCTATTCAAAGTCTATCTTTTTTCAGTAAATCAGTTGTTTACAAAAGCAGATATATTTAGCATAATTTACCAGTCTCCTATTTATAATTCTATTACGAGACTGTAAGCTATTGCATTATTATATGACTATTAAGTTGCCAGAAATGATTATGTTAAAAGAAGATACATTTTTACTTAATATTTTGATTTGTAATTACACCAAAGTAGTTTTAAGGTGATATTAGACGATTTTTTATTGTTATTGTGTTTTTTAAATAAGTTTGCTTAAACTGAAAAATATTTAACTTTTTTTAGTTTATTTTGTTCTATATTAAGATAAATACGCCATAGCCAAACTCCTATCTATAGACTCAACTAACATATATTCTGTTGATTTACAGAATAATTAACCATTATTTAAAACAATTATCATTAAAACTCTGTAATACTTATTTGAAGCATGAAATTGTGCCACTAATTGTCATGTGTTAGAATCTAAAGTAATAATTCTTTATGGTTATAAATTTATCAGTGCTTGTTATTGATGATAATAAAGATCACGCTGACGAGTTATTGAATATGTTGCAAAACATTCCTTATGTTTCAAGAGTTGTACATTGTCACAACCATCAATCTGCTCTTTCAATCTTATCGCTAGAACCCATAGACGTAGTGTTCTTGGATCTGGAAATGCCATCTATGAATGGTTTAGATTTACTGAAGTCATTTGATTTTCCTCCTACGATTATAATATCTTCTTATCCTGCTTTTGCCATCGATACTTATGAGCATAGCGAGGTTTTGGATTTTATCGAAAAACCAGCCACAAGTGTAAGGCTTATGAGAGGTCTTGGAAAGGTATTCAAGTACATAAATGCAATGGCTACTATTCAAGAGATTTTTCTTAAAGTAGGTAGAAAAATTCAGAATTTCAAGTTGGACACTATATTGTACATCGAAGCAGATGGAATATATTCAAAGGTTTGGCTTACTAATGGAACCTTTGTTTTAGTCAATGATAAAATCTCCGAAATAGAACAAAAGCTACTACACACCAAAGTAATCCGATTACACAAATCCTATATTTTTAATTTAAGTTACCTAAAGGCTTTTGATAGCAAAAATATATGGATAGACAAAATGGAGTTTCCTTTAGGAATAAAATATAGGAATAAGTTGAATCAAATTTTGAATACTAATTATGCTAAAACAGAATGAAAGTAGTTTCGCTATTCTTAATTCTTAATGTAGCTCTTTTGTCTATTAAAGGAGTTAGTATTTTTGCTCAGACAAGTTTTAAAAACGACACCACTATTATTAGTTCTTATCGGAAATCAATCGATAAATATAAGCGTTTTTATAAGTGGGATAGTATGCTTTACTTGAATAAAAAGATGTTTGCTTTGGCAAAAAAACATAATTTAGAAGAGTACTATTCATACTATTATTGTAATCTCGGAATCATATATAAAAATAAATACCTGGATCTTAGTGCAGCAGAGGAATACCTTCGATTAGCTGCTAAATGGGCCGCCAAAAGTAAAAACTATACACATTTTAATCGATGTAATTACATTTTGGCTTGTGTAAAGCTAGATAAGAAAAAGCCAGCTGAGGCGATAAAGATAATTTTTGAAAATATTAGAGCTAAGAATAAAAATAAAAATCCCCAAGATTTAGCTCTAAATTATATTCTATTAAGTAATATTTATGGTTCTGCAGGTTCTGATTCATTGAGTGCTATTTATATGAAAAGGTCACTCGAACAGATGGAAATAGCTAGAAAAAAAGGGATTAAGGTTATTTTTAGCAATTTTGAAACTGTCTATTATCGGGTTAATATCAGTATTAGAAATAAGCAATATGATGATGCTAAAATATACCTAAATAAGCTTAAATATATTATTAACAGTACAAAAGATACAAGTCAATATAACTACATTAATTCTATTGTCATAGAATTAGCATTTGTTTGCCTCAGCCATCATTACAACTATGGTACTATTAACGCCTTATCTCTATTTAAAGGAGAAAAAACTCAGGCTTACCATGATGTATTACATCTATATAATACAATACATTTTATAAACCAGAAAAATGCTTTACTAGCAAGGAAGGAATACCAAAAAACTAAGATATATAAAAATGGTAATAGTAGAGAGCATGAAGGTTTGTGTTTGGAAATAGAAACTAAAATCTACGAACTAGAAAAAAATTATAGATTAGCATATCTCACCCAGAAAAAATATCAAGCATTAGAAAATGAGCGATATGCCTTGCTTAAAGATATCGAAATATTGTCATTAGAAGAAAAAATTAAAGGTGATACTAAAGATATTTTGATGCAAAGTATTTATCAAAAGTATGAAATACATTTTCTGGAAGCTCAAAAGAAACAAACACAAATAGATTTTTTCAATAAAATTCTAGTTTTTTACTCTATAATTATAGTAATACTAGTGATTGGTATCACTGTAACAATGTTTTTGCTTAGAAAAGTAAGAACATTTTCTAAGCTTTTGGAGCAAAAAAATCAAAGTAAAGAGCGTATTTTATCAGTATTGGGCCATGATTTACGAAGCCCAATAATATCTCTACATAGTCATTTGAATGCCTTTCCATTTGCCCTCAATGATCCTCAGAAGATAATTTTATGGAAGAAAAACCATTCTAAGTATATTAACACTTTGTTGTTGTCTGTTAATAATCTTCTATTTTGGGCATTGTCACAACGAAATCGAATATATCCCAAAACTGAAAGTGTAGTCATATTAGATATTATAGAAGAAGTAATTGAAGAGCTACAAGTATTGATAGAGCAATCTAATTTATCTGTTATAATAGATAAAATTGGTAATGAAAGTATTCTGTTTGATGAAAATCATTTTAAGATTATTGTCAGAAACATTATTCATAATGCTATCAAATTTACTCCTAAAGATGGATATATATTAATCTCATTGGTTAATCAAATGTTAGTAATTGAAGATTCAGGTATAGGCCTTAATGGTTCTATCAAAAATGATAAGCCACAAGGAACTAAATTAGGAATTGAGTTAATCAATTATTTAATTTCACTAAACAACGCACGTATTTCTTTTGAAGATAAAAAAGAGAATTCTGGCTTAAGAGTATCTATTAATTTTGCAACAGTTTCGTAAGGAAGTCTCAATTATCTTAATTAATTATTACCATATTTATTGATACAATTCTGGCTTCTTTATTACTATACGTTTTTAAAATAAAAAGAAATTCTACATGACTTTTACTATGAAAGTTATCATAATGATAACTTTCATAGTATCTTTGTTCAAAGATTACTATATGAGAATTGTAGCAAAGAGTACACTTAAGGTATTTTGGGAAAAGTATCCCGATTCGGAAAAGCCATTAAAGATTTGGTATGAAAAAATAAGAAAAGGTACTTGGAATAACCCTAATGAGATAAAGCTGGTGTTCCCTGATGCAGACCAAGTTGGAAATGGTCGTATAGTGTTTAATATAGCACGAAATAAATATAGGCTTATCGTAAAATTTATTTATGAAACTCAGATTTGCTACATACGGTTTATAGATACTCACAAGGAGTATGATAAAATAAAAGGTATAGAGACTATTTAATTTCGAACTAATTGAAGATATGGAAGCTATTAGACCAATAAAAACAGAAGAACAATACAGAGAAGCACTTAAGAAAATAGACTCTCTTATAGATGCTCAACCCAATACTGCAGAATTTGAACTGTTAGAAGTTCTTTCTATTTTGGCTGATGATTATGAAAACAAGCACTATGCAATAGAACCACTTGACCCAATTGAGGCAATAAAGTATGAAATGGAAGAAAAAGGGCTAAAACAAAAAGACCTTATTCCGTATTTTGGTAGTAAAGAAATGGTATCTCAAGTTTTGAGTAGAAAAAGACCTTTGACTTTGAAAATCATAAAAGAACTTTATCAAAACTTTGGTATTTCAGCAGATGTGTTACTTTCTTATTAGAAATATAAAAAGCAAACATCAGTCATCTCGAATATTGGAGTAACTTGACATAGAAATCTCCTTGTTTACTTTGTGAACCACAACAAGTAAACAAGGAGATTTCTATGTATAAAGTATTTCTAAATAGATAGTATAGTATAAAAATCGAGTTAATCAAGTCTATCACATTTACTTCTCTATAACTTAATACCTATCTTTCAGTAAATTCCTTAGCCCCCTTCTTGGCAACCTCCAGTTTAGAAATTAGTAAGATAATTATCAGTTATAGTAGTCTACAAATATGATATATCTTAATTAAGACTTAACTAATTAAGTTGTACCTCTAATACTGTGTCATCAAATTCAACGATTTCAATAATTGAGCTTTACAACTTCTCATCTTATTTCTTAGTACCCATAACATAAGAAGAGCTGGGAAATATTAGAGCTAATTATACCACATTCTTAACTTATAATCTGAAAATAGTACTTTGTATTTGGTACAAGTTTATTAATATTTCTTTCATTTTCTCGAGAGAATAAAAAATGTGTTTTTAACTGTACCAGAAATGGTTCCTTAAAAGAAACAATCTTAGTATTGAAAAAAAAGGTAGTTTGGTATCACACCTCAATACCAACTTTCATTAGTAATGTGATGTGATACACAAACTATTTAGTAAGGATTATATTATATCAATAACTAAGTATTAATGCAGAATTGCGAATGTGAAAATTTAATTTTGCCCACTAACTTACTCTATTTTCAGATTGTACTTTATATTAATATAAAATAGAAAAGAGGTTATTTGAATAAAATAACCTCTTCTAATCACTAGAAATCTTCGCTCGCAACGAAGTTTATCTATACTTCTTTTATCTTCTGTATTTTAAGTTCTGCTTAGGCTCATACTAATTCTTGGCCTATCTTATTTTTGCTATTATCATAGGAACACATATCACAGGTGCGCATTCAGCTACACATACTACGTATGATAATGGCATTATTCTACAAAAATCCGTAGCTGGTATTGTTGTAATCTTAGTTCCTATTACTGCAGATGTATTTGTATTACATACTACATAATGATTATACACTCCATTGGCTAACCCCGAGAAAGTTGTTCCATTTTGGACTTGTTGTATTATACCTTTTCCGTCTGTTAGCAAGTATTGAGGAGAAGCGCCTACTGAACTAGGAACAGTTATACTATTGGTTGTTGTGTTACAATCACAGATAGATAGTTCTACCGATGTACTTTTCCAACAATGTTCGATGTCATTAAGGTTTTTTCCAACATCCAATGTTGGTAGATTTGATTGGGTATTATCCCAAGTTATAGCAATAGCTTTGTAACTTCCAACACTAACAGCATCTATTGTTCCTGAATTAACTAAAGACTTGTATTTGATTATATTACCTCCATCTACTAAAACAACATAACTTACAATATTGGCTCCTGTACTTTGACCACTTAGATTTAGTTGAATTGTTCCTGGTTTGAAATTACATCCTAGGGTTTGACTACAGACAGTAAAACTACACATTATTAGTAGTGATGATAACAGCAAGAAGTTTCTTTGATAATACTTTTTCATAACACTATCTTCTGTAGTATGATAGAGAGGGGTGTGAAAACCCCTCTCTCTTTGACTCTTAGAATCCAAGCACCCCTGGATTAATATCAGTTGGACAGTTCACAGTAGTGGTTGTCTCATTTGATGATTTTGGAGTACCACCATTCGAACTTATCGTAGCAGTATTTTTGAATACTCCACTGAAGTTAGCCTTCACATTGAAGCTCAAGTTGATACTTTGTCCTGCTGGGATTTGAGTTGAACCATTATTGGTACAAGTCACTACTTGTCCTACAGCACTACAAGTAAATCCACCTGTTGTTGGACCGCTTACAAATTGTAATCCGATTGGTAAGTTATCTGTTACAGTAATTGTACCTGTTGTTGCACCAGTACCACCGTTTGCGATATTAAATGTATAAGCAAAGTTCGTGCCTACTGTTGCTACCACTGGAGCACTCTTGGTTATCGTCAAGTTAGCTTGTGGAAGAGCGTTGATTGTTGTTGGTACTTCGTTAGATGCTTTTGGTGTTGTTACAGGGTCACCACCACCGCTCACATACGCTGTGTTTTTGATTGGTAATCCCGAAGCTGGAGCTGTCGTTGGATTCACTGTCAATACGATAGTACTACTACCATTAGCCGCTATTGATGTTGTTGTTGTACAAGTTACAGCTTGACCTGTTGCACTACAAGTCCAACCTGATGCACTGAAACTCACATAACTCAATTCGCTTGGTAAATTGTCGGTTACTGTAATAGTACCTGTACTTGCGGCTAAACCAGTGTTGTTTACAGTCAAGGTATAGTTGAAGTTAGTACCTACAGTAGCTGTGGATGGTCCTGATTTTACTACTACCAAGTTTGGTGTTGGAGGGTTCGATATCACCGTCACTACACTGTTAGATGTTTCGGTACTAGTGTCGCCACCACCTACTACACTACCTACGTTGGTGTAAGTTCCTGCTTGAGTTGGTTTTACTGTCAATGTCATCGAGCTACTACCACTTACAGCTATCACTCCACTGTTGGTACAAGTGACTAATTGTCCTGTTGCACTACAACTCCAGCCATTACCACCACCACTTACAAATTGTAAGCCTGTTGGTAAATTGTCTGTTATGGTAATCACACCTGCTGTAGAAGCTGTTCCTGAGTTATTTACTAACAAAGTATAGTCATAGTTAGTATTGACAATACCCGTTGCTGGACCTGACTTGCTAATCAACAAGTTTGGTTTAGGCGCTGGGGTAATGTCGGTTGTTACTGGATTCGATGGCTTTGGATTTGTACTTGGGTCTCCACCACCTATAACTGTGGCAGTGTTTACCACAGATGAACCACTGGCAGCATCTAATGCCTTCACTGTCAATGTCAACGTGTTACTTCCATTTACGGCTACAACATTACTAGTCATACAAGTTACGCTTTGACCTGCAGCGCTACAACTCCAACCTGTTCCACTAAAGCCTACATATTGTAAGTTAGTAGCCAAGTTATCTGTCACGGTAATGGTTCCACTTGTAGCTGCATTACCTGTGTTATTGACCGTTAAGGTATAGTTGAAATTAGCTCCAACGGTTGCCGTTACTGGTCCAGCTTTCACAATCGAAATACTAGGTTTTGGTGTTGGGTTGATTGTCGTAGTTACTGGATTCGATGGTTTTGGACTTGTACTTGGGTCTCCACCACCACTCACATAAGCCGTGTTGAGGGCTGGTGAGTTGGCCGAACTTACAGCCTGTACCGTCAAAATGATATTTGAGTTAGCATTTACGATAATAGAGGCATTGCTGGTACAAGTTACCAATTGACCACTTGCACTACATGTCCACACGCTACCTGTACTACTTGAGCCCACAAAGGCTATGCCTGTTGGTAGATTATCTGTTACGGTAATCAATCCACTAGTTCCGGCAGTACCGTTATTACTTACTGTTAAAGTATAATCAAAATTACTACCTACTGTTACCGACGATGGTCCTGCTTTAGCTATCACCAAGTTTGGTTTAGCTGGTTCATTAATCACGGTAGTTACTGGGTTAGATGGACGTTTGGCTACAATGTCTCCACCACCACTTACCCAAGCTTTGTTGACTACTGTACCTGTTACCGAACTCACTACAGTCATATTTAAAGAGCTACTTCCGCCTGCGGCAATACCTGTTGTGGTAGTACAACTTACTAATACTCTTCCGCCTGCTAGCGTACTGCTACTACAACTCCAACCTGAACCTGAACCTGACACAAAACTCAAACCTGTAGCCAAGGTGTCACTCACAACAGTTGTACCGAATGTACTGGTTGTACCACTATTGCTTACAGTTAAGGTATAGTTATAATTCATGCCCTTTTCTGCTACACTTGGACCTGACTTAACAATGGCTAATTCTGGTACACAGACTACATAACCTATTGCATTGGTGATGTCTACGCAACTTCCACTTACACCATTGATGGTTCCGCCTACAGTCAATCCTGATACTGTACCAGTATAGCTTACGCCATACACATTGTAGACACCATTACCATTGTCACTAAAGCTCGGAGTGTTAGAGATAGACAAGATTCGGCCTTTGCCATCGGTCAATACATACACGTTGGTTTGACCTGGTAAATTCGTTTTGCCTGTCTGACCTACGGTAAAGACACCTGTGGCATTATTACAATCACATATCGAGATGGGAACTGCCACGGTTTTACTACATGAACTTACGCTGTTGATGTCGCTTCCAACGGTTAGGTTAGGTGGAACGCTATTGGTATACGTTACAGCTACTGCTTGGTAGATATTGGCTGTCACATTGGCAATACTCATTACATTTACAGGAGATACATATTGGATGATTCCTGAGGAATTGGTCAATACAAGCTGTGAACTCACATTGGAGCCTGTTGTTTGACCACTTAAACTCATGGTTACCGTTCCTGATTTGTAGTTACAAGCCTGTCCATAAGAACTTTCCCATAACATAAGCATAAGGACGGCTACCCCTAAGTTTTTTCCATACCTTTGAAAAAAACCTAGAACTTTTTCTTGGATTATATAAGTCATCATATCTTTCTTGCTTGAGTTGGGATTAAAGCTTACTTAAAACGCCTGCACTAATGCCACAGCCCACCGTTGTGGTATTGCTCGTAGCATTGTTGTTGCTCGTATTGGTTTCGCCACCACCCGATACAATACCACTCACACTTATACCACCTGTAGTTGTTGGAGTTACATTCAAGGGGAAGTTAACACTACCACTTGCTGGAATGTTGGGAGCACTATTAGTACAAACGATGGTAGTAGGGCCTGCTACAGGGCCTGATGGAGCACAAACCCAACCGCTGCCACCACCGCTATTGAAGGTTAAGCCTGTTGGAATGCTAAAGCTTTCACTAACACTTCCTGTGCTGGGGCCTGAACCTACGTTGTTGATAGTGACGGTATAGGCATAAGCGGTGTTGGGTGATCCTGTACTTGGACCACTAATGCTAGTAGTTAAATCTGGTAATGGAGGTGTTGGACATACCGTAGCTGTACCATAGTTATCTTTGTAGCTATCCGACAAAGCACCACTTACGCCACTCAAATAAATCGAGTTGGCTGAGTTCAACTTTGGGGTATCTGCACCACCTGTACCATCTGCTACGTTACGATACATGCGAATACTTCCTATACAAGCTTGGGTACGAAAACGAAACAAAGGAATTTCGACACCTGCTACAATATTGTTAAGAATTGGGCTTCCTGTTAAAGCAAAATAGCCATACTCGTTAGCATTTAAAGCTGTGCGCTGGGTAGACCAAATGTAATTCCCGGTGTTGGTAGAGGGAAGTAAATCTTCCACGCCGCCTACCAAATTTGTCATCGTGTTACTTGTTGCACTAATAGGAGCAAATGTCCCGATGGGAGCTACTAATGTGTACTGAATCGTTGATATGGTCGTTTGGTTACTACTTGCACTATAAGCCACATCGGACTTCATGGTTGCATAGTAATACCCATCGGAGCGCAACTCTATTTTGTAGCTAAAGTGGGGGGTACTTCCTTGACCATGTGCGCTACCGTTGCTGAGAACTAGCCCTAGTAAAAAACTAAAGCTTAGTAGTAATTTTCTCATATTATTCGTTGGTTTTTCTGTTCTACTTCGTTACCACTACATGCACTGCTTTGGAACTAAAGTTCTTGCTTTGCAATTTTATCAAATAGCCTCCTAGCTTCACATTCAGCAAATCTACACCCGCTTCGTGTTTGCCATAACTAGGGTCTAAAATTTCTTCTTGAACCGTTATTCCAGTAGTAGCATCGATTAGCTGAAGTTTTAATTCACTTGGTTCTTCGGCCAAACGATTGTCCCATTGAACCTTTAACTTGTCGATGGCTGGATTGGGATAAATGGATTGTAAGGATAATACCGATACGCCAGATTCGCCAGTATTACCACTATAGGCATTTTGTAAACCTGAGCTTACTCCTAATAAGTTAATCTGATTACCAATATTGATTTTTGTCGTCTTTTGATTTTGTACCATCACATCATTTTCGCTTATCAATTGGATTTGAGGGTTCTCTGTTCCAGTATTTTCAAACGAAAATAATTCTACTAATTCTCCTTCTTTCAAGGCATAATGACTCGTCCCCATCGTTTGTAATCCTACTGAATAATACGTATAAGTAGGGGCTAAACTAGGTGACTTCAATACTCCATTCAAGTCCCAGATATCTGAATCTGAGGCCGAACGAAGATTGTTTAATTTAAAATCACTCCCAGATTTTACCTTAAAGGTTATCTGAGCGGTGCTAATCAAATTGTTGGGGGAAGTATAACTCTTTTCTGATAAGACATACACATGGTAGGTCTTTAGATTATCGTCTAATTTGAGTTGATATTTGATTTGGCCAACTACATGACCACTTACGAGTAATGATACTCCTAAGAGAATCGATGATAGGATATGTCTCATATTGCTATGGTTTTGGAAGAGGGACTGCTCTGAAGCAGCCCCTCTGCTACTTAGTTCTATGGTAATTGTTGGTAGATAATGAAGTTATTCAATTTCTCCACGTTTTCTGGATGGGTGAATATCTCATTAAACAACAAGTTTACATCGTTATTTGGCCCTTGGAAGATTACTAAACCATCTAAGTTAATATCTGGTCGTAAGTAACCTGTTACCATGTAGTTATTTAAGCCTTCGGTATTACCAGCATCTGTTAATACCACACTGCCGATAAACGTACGGTCGTTGTTTGGACCTTGGTAAATCACAAATCTATCTGGGCTAGCGTTGCCTCCCCATAGGGCTCTCACACTACCTAAATCAACAGTTGGATAAGCGGTGTATTCTGGGTCAGTAACTGCCTTTTTGTACACATTCAAACTTGGACTTGTGAAGTCTACCAATGCTGAACAACTCGACGTTAAGCTTATCGTATTGGCTGTCATAGCTCCCAAGTGGTTACGATGACGTACACTTACAAAATAGCTTTCTGGAATAGCTCCTACAAAACTCAAACAACTTACACCATCGACATCTACGATATCGCCATCTCGTTGTAATAAACCAGAACGACTGTATAAGATCGTGCTTGGGTTGTTTTTATCGCGTAATTCTACTGATACCCAATCTACAATTGCATTGTTGCCTGTTACTGCTAACACCGATGTTGTAGTGGCTTCATCAGTACCGATATGAGGTATATCAGTATAGGAACCTTTGCCATAAGGCTGCACCAATGGAATCAACCCTTGAGATCGCAAGCCATCTAACATCAAACCTACGCTGGTATCATAAGCGCCTCGTAAGAATACTTTGGCTGTTAGCTTCACTACTGATTGTCCAACCGAAACACTAGTATTGTTTGATTGGGCAGCACTAGCCCCATTTGTAGCAACTGGATCGCCACCGCCGTATACTCCAGCTTTGTTTTGATAAACACCATTACTCAAAGCTGTTACAGTTAAGCTAAAGCTACTATTAGTACCTGATGGGATATTACTAGTTCGTACACATGTTACTACTTGGCCTGACGAACTACAACTCCAACCAGTTGCTGTACTTGAAGACACAAAGCTTAGGCCACTTTGTAAAGTATCCTTAACAGTAATCGTGCCAGTTGTAGAAGCAGTACCCATATTACTTACGGTAATGGTGTAAGTAAAGTTGTCAAAAGCATTGACAGAGCCTACTGGCGCAGCCTTGGCTATACTTAAACGTGGAACAGGTGGTACAGTAATCGTCACTGTCGCACTAGCACACACTTGTGGGCTTACCAATGTGTTACATACCTGATAAATCACAGTTACATTTGAACCTCCTGGCTCACTCGAAGCTGGAGTATAGCTCATGATACCAGTTGTTGGTGCAAATGTTACTACTCCACTCGCATCACCTCCTGTTCTTGTGATTACTGTGCTTAGTACTGGTAAGAAATCATCATTTGATAAAACACTTACCGCACTGGT
>JACCDQ011320312.1_pt1 | contig 23686 bp, 22 predicted proteins | sample 7446031 | NCBI WGS metagenome assembly JACCDQ01 (sample SAMN15323442, study PRJNA562643) | freshwater metagenome | isolation source: river surface water | place: USA:Blue River Watershed | collected 2017-08-17 | reverse complement strand
GACCACATCTGGTGCTGACCGACACCGGCAGCAAAGATCGCCTCTGGGCCGCTGAGCTCACCGATGCGCTCGATGACGTGCTGCGGCGACAGCTTGCCGTCGTTTGCCGGCGTGTAGCCGAGCGGGTAACGCGCACGCAGGTTGTCGAGGAACGCCCACCACTCGTTGAGGTCGGCCTTCTTCTGGTTCTGAAGTTCGGCGTTTAGTTCGGTAATGACCTCGTTGGCATCGCCAACGATTGGCACATCGGCGAAACGAATCTTGCCGATTTCTGCCGGGTCGATGTCAACGTGGATGACCTTGGCATCAGGAGCGAACGACTTGAGATCACCGGTCACGCGGTCGTCGAAACGAGCGCCGAGGGCAACGAGCAGGTCACTCTTCTGCAGTGCGGTAACCGCAGGAACGGTTCCGTGCATTCCAGGCATACCGAGGTTTAGCTGGTGTGAGTCAGGGAACGCACCGCGCGCCATCAGGGTGGTGACAACCGGGGCGCCAGTCAGTTCAGCCAACTTCAGAAGGGCCTTGGATGCGCCCGCGCGAACAACACCGCCACCGACATAAAGCACTGGCTTCTTCGACTCGGCGATCAGCGCTGCTGCCGCCTGAATCTGCTTGCCGTGCGGCTTGGTGACTGGCTTGTAACCAGGAAGTTCGACCTTTGGCGGCCAGACGAATGGCACGGCCTTGACCTGAGCGTCCTTGGTGACGTCGACGAGGACCGGGCCTGGGCGGCCGGTGGTTGCAATCAAGACTGCAGCCGCGATGGTTTCAGGGATGTCTTCTGCGCGAGTGACCAGGAACGAGTGCTTGGTGATCGGCATGGTGATGCCGACGATGTCAGCCTCTTGGAACGCGTCGGTTCCGATGAGCTTTGAGCCGACCTGGCCGGTGATAGCCAACAGCGGGACCGAGTCCATGTGAGCGTCGGCGATGGCGGTAACCAGGTTGGTTGCACCAGGACCCGAGGTTGCGATGCAGACACCGAGCTTGCCGCTGGCTGACGCGTAACCCTCTGCAGCGTGACCGGCACCCTGCTCGTGGCGTACCAAAATATGACGGATTTTCTTCGAATCCATCAGCGGGTCATAGGTAGGCAGAATCGCTCCACCCGGCAGGCCGAATACATCCGTGATGCCTAGGTTTTCTAGGCTTCGGACGATCGCCTGCGCGCCGGTAAGCACTTCAGACATATTTCAACTCTCTCGTTTGCGTAGGAAGTAAGAGCGAATTATCCGCAGTAGGCACCTTCTGCAGCAGAGTGAACCAGCTTTGAATACTTCGCGAGAACGCCTCGGGTATAGCGCGGTGGAAGAGGCTGCCAATCTTGCTTGCGGGCAGCCAGCTCTTCTGGCTCAACGAGTAGTTCGAGCGAACGAGCTGCGATGTTGACTCGAATCAAGTCGCCATCGCGGACCAGAGCAATTGGTCCACCATCGGTGGCCTCTGGTGCAATGTGGCCGATGCAAAGGCCGGTTGTGCCGCCTGAGAATCGTCCGTCAGTCAATAGTAGGACATCCTTGCCCAAACCTGCACCCTTGATTGCTGCGGTGATCGCCAGCATCTCGCGCATACCCGGACCACCCTTAGGGCCCTCGTAACGAATAACGACAACGTCGCCCGCGTTGATCTTGCCCTCGCCGAGCGCATCCATCGCGGCACGCTCGCGCTCAAAGACCCGAGCTGGACCAGTGAATTCTGCTAGGTCGAAGCCAGCGGTCTTCACGACTGCACCGTCAGGAGCAAGGCTGCCCTTGAGAATCGCGATGCCGCCGGTCTTGTGGATCGGGTTCTGCAGCGAACGGATGATCTTGCCGTCTGGGTCAGGCGGGTTGATCGAAGCGAGGTTTTCGGCAACGGTCTTGCCGGTAACGGTCAGCGCGTCACCGTGAATCAGACCTGCGTCGAGCAGAGCCTTCATAACAACAGGTACGCCGCCTACGCGGTCAACGTCAGTCATGACGTACTGACCGAATGGCTTGAGGTCGCCGAGGTGCGGCACCTTGTCGGCAATGCGGTTGAAGTCGTCGAGGGTTAGCTCGACCTCTGCTTCGCGAGCGATTGCGAGCAGGTGAAGAACAGCATTGGTCGATCCACCGAATGCCATAACGACAGCGATCGCGTTCTCGAATGCCTTCTTGGTCAGGATGTCGCGAGCGGTGATGCCGAGGCGAAGGAGGTTTACAACTGCCTCACCCGAACGCTGAGCCCAGTTGTCGCGACGACGGTCGGCGCTAGGAGGAGCAGCCGAACCTGGCAGGCTCATACCGAGTGCTTCTGCAGCCGAAGCCATGGTGTTAGCCGTGTACATACCGCCACAAGCACCTTCACCTGGGCAGATGGCCTTTTCGATGCGGTCGAGGTCTTCGCGCGACATCTTGCCGGTCTTGCAAGCACCAACGGCCTCGAAGGCGTCGATGATGGTGACCTGCTTCTCGGTGCCGTCTTCTAGACGAACCCAGCCCGGAGCAATCGAACCCGCGTAAAGGAATACAGACGATAGGTTGAGGCGAGCGGCTGCCATGAGCATGCCCGGCAGCGACTTGTCGCAGCCTGCCAGAAGGACCGAACCGTCGAGGCGCTCGGCCTGCATGACGGTCTCGACCGAGTCGGCAATGACCTCGCGTGATACGAGCGAGAAGTGCATTCCCTCGTGACCCATCGAGATGCCGTCTGACACCGAGATGGTTCCGAATTCCAGTGGGTAACCGCCGCCGGCGTGCACGCCATTCTTGGCTGCATCGGCCAGGCGGTCGAGCGAGAGGTTACATGGGGTGATTTCGTTCCACGAGCTGGCGATGCCGATCTGAGGCTTCTCCCAGTCTTTGTCGCCCATGCCGACCGCACGGAGCATGCCTCGTGAGGCTGCCTTTTCGATTCCGTCAGTTACATCGCGACTGCGTGGTTTGATGTCGTTGGCCATTGAACAAGTTTATTGCCGATTGGCCCGCGTTATCAGCCCTAGGCTTTAGATGTGCAGAGCAGCAAACCAAACGCCGAAGTGATTACCGGTCTAGACCTTTACACGCGAGCAGCTGAGCGCGCATCGGCCGAGGTGATTGACACCTATTCGACCTCTTTCGGATTGGCCTCGAAATTGCTCGGAACGCGCGTTCGACAGGATGTGCGCAACATTTATGCACTCGTTCGCGTGGCCGACGAGGTGGTCGACGGAGCCGCCGCACAAGCTTTGTCTGGCGAGGCAACCGCTCACACCGAGGCACAGGTTGCAGCAACCGAAAAGTTGCTCGACGATCTTGAAACCGAAACGTACGCGGCAATCGACCGCGGTTATTCGACGAACCTGGTCGTGCACGCCTTCGCCATGACCGCTATTCGCGTTGGCATTGGACGCGAACTGATCGAACCGTTCTTCACTTCGATGCGCATGGACCTGCGCGAGCACGAACATGACCAGGCGAGCTTTGAGGAATACATCTATGGCTCGGCCGAGGTCGTTGGACTCATGTGCCTGCAGGCGTTCATGCACGAACGGGAATACACCGCCGAAGACACCGCGACCATGATCGAGGGTGCCCGCGCTCTAGGTTCGGCGTTCCAGAAGGTCAACTTCTTGCGAGATCTAGCCGCCGACTTCAAGCTGCTCGAACGCAGCTACTTTCCAGGCGTAACGGTCAGCAATTTCGATGAGGCATCCAAGCAGGCGATTGTCGCCGACATTGCGAGCGAACTGCACACTTCGGCACTGAGCCTGCCTAAGTTGCCGGCCGATTCGCGCAGGGCGGTTGTCGCCGCACAGCTGCTGTTTGAAGCGCTCAACAAGAAACTCGCCAAGACTCCCGCGGAAGAATTGGCGTCCACTCGTGTTTCGGTTAGCACTGCCCAAAAAATGCGCATTCTCGCGCTTGCCCTGATTGGAGTGATGCCTCGATGAAACGTGCAGTTGTAATTGGTGGCGGTATCGGCGGTTTGGCTACGGCTGGCCTGCTGGCTAAAGCTGGCATGCAGGTCACTCTGCTCGAGGGTCGCGAGAAGGTAGGCGGTCGCGCCTACATCTGGGAAAAAGATGGTTTCAAGTTTGACCTTGGCCCATCGTGGTACCTGATGCCGGATGCGTTTGAACAGTGGTTCAAGTTGATGGGCACCTCGGCAGAGAACGAGCTCAAGCTCGTGCGTCTCGACCCTGCATATCAGGCACGCAACGAAGGCAAGGGCGACCTACTGCGAATCCGTGCAAGCCTCGACGAGAACAAGCGCTTGTTCGACGAGATCGAGCCGGGCGCAGGCGCACGACTTCAGGAATACCTCGACAGCGCGCAAGACGCATACGAGCTTTCAATCAAGCGCTTTTTGTATACGAACTTCCGTGATGCTCGCGCGTTCATGAGCGTTGAGGTTTTGCAGCGTTTGGTGCGCTTTGCCAAGCACCTGCTCACCCCGCTGCACACGTTTGTGAGCAGCCATGTTTCTGACCCTCGCCTGCAGAAGATTCTCGACTTTCCGGCGGTCTTCCTGGGTGCATCGCCTTACAAGACTCCGAGCATGTATCACCTGATGACTCACGTCGACATGAACGTTGGTGTGTTTTATCCGATGGGCGGTTTCTACACGATCATCGAAGCCATCGAACGAATCGCAAAGGCCAACGGCGTCGACGTTCGCACCAATTCACCGGTCACCAAAATCGAGGTGGATGAGTCGGGCCGAGCCACCGGTGTGCGCGTCGGTGAAGCGCTCTTCGAAGCCGACGTTGTGATCGGCAACGCAGACCTGCACCACATCGAGACTCAGCTGCTCGAACCGAAGCACCAGACCCTGCCTGAATCTTGGTGGACCAAGCGCGAGCCTGGACCTTCTGCCCTACTGCTGTATCTAGGCGTTCGTGGGGAATTGCCAGACCTGGATCACCACACGCTGCTTTACACCGATGACTGGGGCAAGAACTTCGCCAAGGTGTTCCGCAAGCCGGGCGATAAGAGCAAGCCGGAGTTCCCGGACCCAGCCTCGCTTTACATCAGCGTTATTTCGCGCACCGACCCGAGCTCAGCGCCAGCCGGTTACGAGAACATGTTCGTTCTAGTACCAATCGCACCGGATGTTCGTCTCGGTAGTGGTGGCATTGACCGTGCCGGCGACGCTGACCTCGAGGAAGCAGCCGACCGAGTGATCGACCAGATTGCCGACTGGTGTGACATCCCTGACTTGAAAGAACGCATCGTCGTTCGTCGCACGATGGGCCCTGGCAATTTCGCGAACGAGCTGAACGCTTGGTCGGGCACCGCACTCGGCATGGCTCACACGCTTCGCCAAAGCGCATTCTTCAGACCGAAGAACCGCAGCAGCAAGGTCAGCAACCTGTTCTATGTCGGTCACAACACGATTCCGGGAATCGGCTTGCCGATGTGTCTGATCGGCGCCGAGCTCGTACTCAAGAATCTGCTAGATGACCGTTCGGTTGGGCCAACCAAGAATGAGGTACGCCCACTGCCTGACAAGGCCTGGAAGGGTCTGCGCTAAAGCTTCTGACCTGAGTCTTTTTCGCTAGTCTTCGCGACGCTGCCAGCGAATCAAATTCGCGCGGCTGAAGCTTCGACCGCATACGCCACAGCTCGATTCACCAGTCGGGCGACGATAGCGAAAATGCTCGTGACCGGCTGGGCAATAACCGACCCAGGGTGCGGTCGCATTCGCGATCTCGGCACCGCTAAATCGCTCGGCTCGATAGCCGATTGCCTTCGCAGTTTCGAGCCACTTCTTGCCGTGCCCGGCAAGCTTTCCAGAGAGCGCATGAGCGATTTCGTGAAGTATTACTTGACGGCTCTCATCGAACGAATGAATCGACACCAAATACTTCGAGATGGTGATGTGGCGATCGGTGTATGAGCACAGACCGGCACGACGCTTTGCGCTATCGAATCCGAAAGACCAAACAGACGTGTCGAGATGTTGCGCCATGAAGTTTTCAGCCATCGCGCGGATGTAGTCAAAACGGTCGAGACTCATGCGCTGATGACGTTGCCCGCGCTCATTGAATTGGCGGCCGTCGATGAAGCCAACTTTTTCGTATGCGCGATGTGCTCGGTGGTTGTCGACCAGGTGTGTGAGCGTGAGTTTTTCGAGCTTCAATTCTTCGAGTGCGAACTCACTCGCGAGGCGCATCGATTCGGTGCCCAAACCACGATTTAGGTATGCGCTACGCAGCGCGATGCGGATGTTCATCGCGTGCTTCGATTCGTCGTACTCGTTGAGCACAACTTCGCCAGCAAACTCACCGGTTTGATTGTCAAAAATCGCCCAGTCGACGCGATCGGTTTTAGTGCGGCGGGTGCTCAACCATTCGAGAATCGAATCGCGCGTGAACTTTGGTGCAGGGCCCGTCCAGCGTGCCGCCTCTGGGTCGACGAGCATGTCGAGATAGTCATCTAAAACGTGCTCGTTTAGTTGACTGAGCGTGACGAAATCTCCGCGCAAAGTCGGCGCAATTGCAGGAGTTTCAAACGACATAACCCAATGAGAATAACCTCGGATTGCGGGGCTCCGAGTCGGTCAAAGGTGTGTGGCGAAATCGCATCCATTTCGGGTTTATAAAACATTCTTAAAACCAGCCGTTTTCTGCGTGTTTGCTGTGAATTCACCAGTAGAGTTTGGGCATGTCTAATAACACCTCAGGCTCTGCTAAGGCAACCTCAATCGAAACAAACGATGTTTCTCCGATCTCCGCAGGTGAGCGTCACGGTAAAGCGTGGCACTTGTTTACGGTTTGGTCGTCCCCGAACCTAGAGTTCGCTACCGTATTCGTCGGCGCACTAGCCATTGGCTTCGGCCTCAACGTCTGGCAGGGAATCCTTGCCGTGTTGGTTGGTAACGCACTAGCGGGTATCACCCACGGCATCCTCAGCACCTGGGGTCCTGAAGCCGGTCTTCCTCAGATGGTTCTTAGCCGTAACGCATTCGGCAAGTGGGGCAACCTAATCCCATCTGGTCTTTCAACTCTCGTAGCAGGTATTGGTTGGTTCGCCGTCAACACCGTTTCGGGCACCCTTGCGCTTGCCGCTCTGTTCCCAGCTCTGGGCAACTGGGGCTCGCTCGCAATCGTGATCCTGCTTCAGGTTGGTATCGCATTTGTTGGCCACAACCTCATCCAGAAGTGGGAGCGCTACGCGTCATACTTCTTGGCTGTTGTCTGGCTAGTAGTTGTCTACCTGGTCTTCACCACTCCTGGCGTATTCAACGTTGCAGCTCCTGCTGCTGGCGCTGGTTTCCCATGGGCTGGCTTCACCCTTGCTGCTGGTGCAGCATACGGTTACACCGCTGGTTGGACCGCATTCGCTTCGGACTACACCCGTTACCTACCTGCTAACACCAGCAAGAAGGCTCTCGGTTGGTTCGCAGGTCTCGGCAACTTCACCAGCACCTCGCTCATCATGATCGTCGGTGTGCTTGCGTTCAACGTTCTCGGTGCTGGTTCAGTATTCGGCAAGAACCCAACCGCTGACTTCACCGCCACCCTTGGCGGAATCGCACCTGTTGTCCTTCTTGCAATCGTCATCGGTTCGATCTCGGCAAACGTTCTAAACGTTTACTCGGGCGCCATGTCGTTCCTCGCAATGGGCTTCAAGTTCGGTTTCAAGACTCGTCGCGCAATCATGGTTGTTATCGCCGGTATCGCGGGTGGCTACATCTCATACCTCGGTGTTGCTAACCACGACGTTGCTCACCAGCTTGAGAACTTCCTTCTCGTTGTCTCGTACTGGGTTGCTCCTTGGATCGCAATCGTCCTCACCGAGCGCATCTTGTCGAAGGGCAAGAACGCTGGCGAGCGCGCATTGGCTCCAAAGAACTCATGGGCTGGTCCAGTTGCGTTTGTTCTCGGTGCCGGCTTCGGTATCTGGGGCTTCGCTTCACAGGTTGAGTACCACGGTGTAATCAGCTACGCGCTAAACCACTTCATCCTTGAAGACGGCACCATCGTTGACGTGCCTGACCTGGCTGCACTGGTTGGCTTCGTAGTTTCAGCCCTGCTTTACTTCGTGTTCCGCACCGCCGACAAGAACTCAAAGTAAGCATTAACCCCTTCTAATCGAGAGGCCTCGGCAATGCAATTTCAAGTTGGACAGATCTTCGCTACTGACGAAGAGAAGCTTCAGGTTGCCATTGCCGAGGCTCACCTCGGTTTGTCAGAGGGCGGCATCCCTATCGGTGCTGCACTCTTTGACGAAGAGGGACGCCTCCTGGGCAGCGGACACAACCTCCGCGTTCAAGAAGGCGATGCCTCAATGCACGGCGAAACCAGTGCGTTCCGAAACGCCGGTCGCCAGCGCTCATACAAGAAGGTCACTTTGGCCACCAGCCTGTCGCCATGTTGGTACTGCAGCGGTTTGATTCGCCAGTTCAACATCGGACGCGTTCTCGTCGGTGACGACAAGAACTTCATGGGCGGTCAGGACTGGGTTGCCGAGCACGGCGCAGAACTGCACGTGATGAACGACCCAGGTTTGATCGAGCTCATGCGCGAGTGGATCGAAGCCAACCCGACTCTTTGGAATGAAGATATCGGCGAGGACTGAGCATGGCGGAGCTTTGCTCCGACAGGCTGTCCGAGACTTGCGCGAAAAGCTCACCGCCCAGACCCAGTCTGGGCTTTCGCATTTAAGCGCCACTAATATTTGAGAATGACTAAGCACAGCCGCCCTTGGGGTTACCACGCTCCTGACCAGTCACCTGTCGTTGACTGGGAGCTACAACCTGACACGATTGCCGTGCGCGGCGGCTTGGCTCGTACCGGTTTTGGTGAAACCGGCGAAGCACTCTTCATGAACTCGGGCTTCACGTATGACAGCGCCGAACAAGCCGCGGCTTCGTTCCGCGATGACGAAGAACACTTTCTTTACAGCCGCTTTGCAAACCCGACCGTAGCGATGTTCGAGCAGCGCCTTGCCGCGCTCGAGGGTTCAGAAGCCTGCATGGCAACGAGCACCGGAATGTCGGCAATGTTCGCATCCGTCGCTTCAATGGTGAAGAGCGGCGACCGCGTTGTCGCATCGCTCAACATGTTTAGCTCGTGCTACGTCGTGCTGTGCGAGATTCTGCCTCAGTGGGGCATCGAGACCATCCTTGTCGATGGCAACAGCGAAGAGGAATGGGCGGCTGCGCTCAGCGAACCGACCAAGGTTGTCTTTATCGAGACGCCGAGCAACCCGTTGCTTGGCCTGATCGACATTCGCATGGTCAGCGATCTAGCTCACAAGGTTGGCGCAACGGTGATCGTTGACAACGTGATGGCATCCACCGTGCTGCAGAAGCCGCTAGAACTTGGCGCTGACGTTGTCATGTATTCGGCGACCAAGCACATCGATGGCCAGGGCCGCGTGCTCGGCGGAGCGGTATGCGGTTCGCGCGAATACATCAAGGGAACGCTGATGCCGTTCATTCGTCACACCGGTCCGTCGATGTCGTCGTTCAATGCCTGGGTGCTGCTCAAGTCGCTCGAGACCATGACCATGCGCGTCGAACGCATGACCTCAAACGCACAGGCGGTTGCCGAAGCGCTCGAGAGTCACCCGGCAATCGAACGCGTTTATTACCCAGGATTGAAGAGCCACCCGGACTACGAACTCGGCCAGCGTCAGATGAAAGGCGGCGGTTCGACCGTTTCGTTCAAGCTCAAGGGCGACCAGTCTGCGGTGTTCAAATTCATGGATGCGCTGCAGGTAATCGACATCTCGAATAACATCGGTGACTCTAAGACCCTAATCACTCACCCAACCACAACGACCCACCGTCGACTGACCCCAGAGGTTCGCGAGCAGATGGGAATCACCGAGAGCACGCTTCGTTTGTCGGTCGGCCTCGAGAGCGCAGAAGACCTGATCAAGGACCTGACTCAGGCTCTCGGCAAGTAGCTTTGGCGCTGCTGGCTATGCGCTAGCCGCGAATGGCTGCGATGCGGTCAATCGCATCCGAAATCTGTTCTTTGCTGGTCGCAAAGTTGAAACGGATGAAGTTCTTGTAATTCGCGCCGCCCATGTCAGGGCCAGGCACAACCGCTACCTTCGCATCGCGCAACATCGCGGCCGCTGGGTCATCACCCAGGTTTAGCGCGGTCACATCCCAGAGGCTTAGGTAGCCGTTTTGCGGCAGGTGCGCAATGACGCCAGGCAGCTTCGCATGCAGTTCGGCGAGCATGTGGTGGCGGTTCTCGTCGAGGGTGCGAACGCAGCCGGCAATCCAGTCGTCGCAGTCGTTGAAGGCCGTGACCATCGCGAATGCTCCGAGGATCGAACTCCGCCAGTGGGTGTCGTCAGGAATCGTCTTGACCAAAGCGGCAATCTCGGGTGAATCCCAAACCAGAATCGCTGCCTTCAGGCCCGCGAGGTTGTAACTCTTGCTGCTCGAAGTGATGCAGATGCCAGTGCGGCGAGCGGCGTCACTGACCGAGAGGTATGGCACGAATTCCTCACCGGCGTAGGTCAGCGGAGCGTGGATTTCGTCGCTGATGACAATCACGCCGTACTTTTCGGCGAGGTCGGCGAGCGCAATCAGTTCTTCACGCGAGTGGATGCGACCGACCGGGTTCTGCGGCTGGCACATCAGGTAGTACTTGGCTCCGGCGGCAAAGACCGACTCGATGGCGTCGAGGTCTAAGCGCCAGTGGACGGCGTCTTCGGCCGATTCGTTGTGGCGCAGCGGCGCATCCACGATCTTCAGACCGACCTCTTCGACCCAGCGGAAGAACGACGAATAAACCGGGCTGCTAATAGCAACCGATTCGCCAGGCTTCGCGACCGCACGTAAGAACTCGACGGTGGCGACGGCGACATCGGTAGCAATCTTGAAGTTGCGAGGGTTCAGCTCCCAGTTCCAGTGACGCTTGGCATAGCCGGCAAAGGCCTCACCCAGCTCAGGAATCGGGCCGAGGTAGCCGAGGTCGTTGCGCTCAACAAAGTCGTGCAGCAGAGCCTTGATCGGCTCGGCAATCTGGAAGTCCATTTCGGCGACGTGCATCGGCAAAACATCCGGCGCATAGCGACGCCACTTAGAACTGTGACGCGCCTTCAGCTCGGCGATTGAATCGGATTTGACGTGCTTGTCGCTCATGCCTCAAGTATGCCGTAGCGGGTTGATGCGACGCCGAAAGTTGCACTAAAAGTCAATCTGACACTAAGATTCTTATAGATAAAGTCTTCGTGACTTTTAGGCAGCTTGAAAGCAATGGTTTCGAGTTTGGGTTTTGACCCGCGAGACCGGATAGGTGTTCGATGAGCGCACAGCCAGCGCTAGCGGTTTCGACCGTTATCTTTGCGCTGCGCCCAGATGCGAACGGCTGCCTCAAGCTCGCCCTCCCCCTCGTGCGACGCATCCGTGCCCCGTTTGAGGGTCGTTGGGCTCTGCCGGGTGGTCCTCTAGATGCAGCCGAATCGATCTCTGACTCTGCCGCCCGCACCCTCGCTGCTACTACCGGCTTGACCCCGAGTTATCTCGAGCAGCTTTACGCCTTTGGCGGCCTCGACCGCTCCCCTGCACTGGCACCTGGCGAGCCGACCCCCGAGCGCGTTGTTTCGATTGTCTATTGGGCGCTAGTTGGCTCGGCCGAAGCCGACCTCACGATTGCCAGCGAAAACGTGCAGTGGTTCTTTGCCGACGAATTGCCTGAACTCGCGTTCGACCACAACCTGATTGTTGAGTATGCGCTCTGGCGCTTGCGCAACAAGGTTGGCTACAGCCGAGTTGCCCACGGGTTCTTGAGCGAGCGCTTCACTCTCGCCGAACTTCGCGAGGTGTATGAGGCCATCTTGGGCAAGCAGCTCGACCCAGGAAACTTTCGCCGTGCGGTTGAGGCGTCCGGTTCGGTTGTTGCGACCGGCGAGCGCCTCGAAGGCACCAAGCACCGCCCGCCGATGCTTTATCGCTACAACTCAGACTTCGATCTCACCGATCAAGGCCCACTCAAACCAAACCCTAAGAACACAGGAGCAGCCGCATGACTACCGCATCGGTTAACGAACGCATCCAGCTGATCGTCAAGAGCGCTAGCGCTGGCTCGACCTGCAGCCCGAGCCTCGCCGATGGTCCGTGGGGTTTTGACTCAAAGCCGGGTTATGGTCCGGGTGCCTCGAGCGAGGATCACATCCCTTCGGATGCTCCTCGCCAGGGCGTTCTGCCGCAGGAGTATCGCGATGCGAGCGACACCGAGCTGCACGAGCGCATCCGTGCGGCCAAGGCGACTCTAGGCGACCGCGTGGTGATTCTTGGTCACTTCTATCAGCGTGACGAGATCGTTCAGCACGCTGACTATCTGGGCGACTCCTTCCAGCTCGCGAATGCGGCCAAGGCGCACCCTGAGGCCGAGGCGATCGTGTTCTGTGGCGTGCACTTCATGGCCGAAACCGCCGACATTCTTTCGGGTGCTGACCAGAAGGTGATTCTGCCGAACCTCGCGGCCGGCTGCTCGATGGCCGACATGGCCGACATCGACTCGGTTGAGGAATGCTGGCGCCAGCTCGAAGAGCTCTATGGCACCGAGCCTGACGAGCACGGACGCGTTCCTGTCATTCCGGTGACCTACATGAACTCATCAGCCGCACTGAAGGGCTTCTGTGGTCGCAACGGCGGAATCGTCTGCACCTCTTCGAACGCCGAAACCGTGCTTCGCTGGGCCTTTGAGCGCGGTCAACGCGTTCTGTTCTTTCCGGACCAGCACCTCGGTCGCAACACCGCTAAGGCGATGGGCGTGCCAGTAGAGCAGATGCCGCTTTGGTGGGGCCGCAAGCCGATGGGTGGCAACAGCGCCGAGGCACTGCAAGACGCCAAGGTAATCCTCTGGAACGGCTTCTGCTCGGTACACAAGCGCTTCAACGTTGGTCAGATCGAGAAGGCTCGTGCAGAGTTCCCAGGCGTACGAGTCATCGTGCACCCTGAGTCACCGATGGAGGTCGTCGACGCAGCCGACGAATACGGTTCGACCGACTACATTCGCAAGGCAGTTGAGGCAGCGACCGAACCAACCGTCTTTGCCATCGGCACCGAGATCAACATGGTGCAGCGCCTCGCAGCCCAGCACCCGAAGCACAACATCTTCTGTCTCGACCCAGTGGTGTGCCCTTGCTCGACCATGTATCGCATCCACCCGGGCTACCTTGCGTGGGTACTCGAGCGCTTGGTCGCCGGTGAGGTTGTAAACCAGATCACCGTTTCGGATGACGTTGCCGAGACCGCAAAGGTCGCGCTCGAGCGCATGCTCGCCGCGAAGCCGATGTAAGCACATTCGATATTTATGAAAAAACTTGTTGTTATCGGCAGCGGCATCGCCGGGCTAGTAGCCGCGGTCGAAGCCAGCCGCACCCACGAGGTCGTGCTGGTCACCAAATCGGTGCTAGCCGAGAGCAACACTCACTATGCCCAAGGTGGCATCGCGGCTGTCACTTCAACCGATGACTCGATCGCCGAGCATGTGGCCGACACACTCGCTGCTGGTGCTGGTTATTGCTACGAACCAGCCGTACGCGTTCTCTGCGAAGACGGCCCGGCGCGAATCAACGACCTCGTCAACTTCGGTGTCGAATTCGACCGCAACCCGAGTGGAACCGACTGGGCGCTTGGCCTCGAGGCTGCTCACTCGCACGCACGCATCCTGCACGCCGGTGGCGACACGACCGGTGCCCACATCTCGAATGCCCTGGTTCGTGCCGTTCGTTCGGTGGCTGCTGACATTCACGAGCACACCTTTGTGAGCGACATCGTGCTCGGAGCCGCGGGGCAGGTCGTCGGAGTCGAACTTATCGACGCCTCGGGCAAGCACGTCATCGAGTGCGACGCGGTGATCTTGGCTAGCGGTGGCGCGGGTCAGCTCTATCGCCACACCACCAACCCGGCCGTGACCACCGGTGACGGTGTTGCCGCCGCCTTCCGTGCGGGAGCCGAACTCGCCGATGTCGAGTTCTACCAATTTCACCCAACCGCTCTTGCGGTGCCTGGTTCGTTCCTGATTTCTGAAGCGGTACGAGGCGAGGGCGCGGTGTTGCTCAACAAGCGCGGCGAGCGCTTCATGCAAGCCGTGCACCCGCTCGCCGAGCTCGCCCCGCGTGACGTTGTCGCTCGTGGCATCCAGGCCGAGATGCTTGCACAGGGCGGCCAGCCTGTGCTGCTCGACGCAACCGCGCTTGGCAGCGAGTTTCTCGCCAAGCGCTTCCCGAGCATTACAGCCGCGACTAGGTCATACGGCCTGGATTGGGGTCGCACGCCGATTCCGGTCACGCCGGCTGCGCACTATTGGATGGGCGGTGTCGCAACCGACATCTTCGGCCGCACCAACGTGCCAGGACTCTTTGCGGTCGGTGAGGTTGCCTGCACCGGCGCTCACGGAGCGAACCGGCTTGCCTCGAACTCGCTGCTCGAGAGCATCGTCTTCTCGCACCGCGCGGTTTCGGTGCTCGATGAGGCCTGGCCGACCTCGACCTCGGCCGTGCGTTTCGCCGAGCAGGGCATCCTCGCTGAAATCGAACTCGACGACCCGAGCGTGCGCACTAGCGCGAACGGAGCAACCGCTGTGGTTGACCGCGTCGAGCTGCAGACTCTGATGTGGGACAACGTCGGTTTGGCTCGAACCGCCGACCTCCTAAATGCCACAAAGCATGAACTCGCTCGCTGGCGACCAGCTGCCGAAGAGAACCGCCTCTTCACCGACTGGGAAGACGCCAACCTGCTCGTGCTGGCAACCGCGGTCACCGAGGCGGCAATTGCCCGCACCGAGAGCCGCGGCGGCCACTATCGCCTCGACTATCCGGCCACTAACCCGAACATGGCAAAGCCAATCACCATCGTCAGAAAGGCCCGCTAATGCTGACCACCAAAATCATCGCCGACGTTGTTCAGCGAGCCCTAGACGAAGACGCTCCATGGGGCGATGCGACCAGCGAACACCTGATTCCGGCCAATGCGACCGCGACCGCGGTGCTCAATGCCCGCGAGGATGGCGTCTTCGCCGGAGCCGACGTTTTCGCTGCCGCCTTTGAGCTCACCGACCCGTCAATCGAGGTCGATCTGCTGGTTGCCGACGGGCAGCGTTTTGTTGCCGGCCAACAACTCGCGAAGATCACCGGCCCGGCCAGGGGCGTCCTGACTGCTGAGCGAATTGGTCTGAACTTTTTGCAGCGCATGAGCGGCATCGCAACCCTGACTGCCGAGTATGTTTCGCGCATCGCCGGCACCAAGGCACGCATCGCCGACACCCGCAAGACCACACCTGGCCTGCGAGCTTTCGAGCGTCACGCGGTCGTTTGCGGCGGCGGTCACAACCACCGCTTCAGCCTGTCGGATGCCGTCATGGCCAAGGACAACCACCTCGCAGTGCTGACCGCAGGCGGCAAAGACCTGACCACCGAGCTCGCTCGCGTGAAGGCAGCACTGCCACACACCATGAAGCTCGAGGTCGAGGTGGATCGAATCGACCAGATTGCGCCTGTTTTGGCAGCAGGAGTCGACATCATCATGCTCGACAACTTTGGAATCGACCAGCTGCGCGAGGGTGTCGCATTGATTGGCGAACGTGCAATCGTGGAGGCCTCGGGCGGCGTCAATCTCGACACCGTTGCGGCCATCGCAGCTACCGGCGTCGATGTCATCTCGGTCGGCGCCCTAACCCACAGCGCACGAGCGCTCGACCTCGGTCTCGACATCGAACTTCACTAGCTAGGCGCATACCGATGATTTATCTCGACAACGCGGCCACGACTCCGCCATTCGAGAGTTCGTTGCGTGCGGCTTGGCCCTGGCTGACCGGTGAATTCGGCAATCCGTCATCGACGCATGAACTTGGGTTGCGGGCCAAGGATGCGCTCGAGTCAGCGCGTGAATCAGTGTCACAGAGCCTGATCTGCCGCCCGTCTGAGATCACTTTCACAAGTGGGGCTACCGAGAGCAACAATCTCGCCATCAAGGGCATCGCGTTGGCGAATCCGCGCGGGCGACACATTGTCAGCGCAAAGACAGAGCACTCTTCGGTGCTCGAATCCATCGAGTTTTTGGTGCGTCACCACGACTTCACCGTGACCTGGCTCGACGTCGACAGCGAGGGTCGCCTCTCAATCGATGAACTGCGTGCTGCTGTGACCGAATCAACGACTTTGGTTGCACTCATGTGGATCAACAATGAGTCTGGTGTGATTCACGACATGGCCGAAATCGCTCTAATTTGCAACCACGCTGGCGTGCCGCTGCACTGCGATGCGGTTCAGGCGGTCGGCCAGGTCGATGTTGATCTAAACGACTATCGCGTGACCTCGCTGGCAATCTCAGGCCACAAGATTGGTGCCCCAAAGGGTTCTGGAGTGCTTTTCGTGCGTTCGGGAACACCGTTCGAATCAGTGATGAACGGTGGCGGCCAAGAATCGGGTATTCGCTCGGGCACCCAAAACGTTGCCTGGGCCGTGGCCATCGCCGATGCCCTCGAACTTCAGCGCACGCGCGCTCCTCGAGCCGAGCGCGTCGGCGACCTCGGTCAGCAGACCACAGGGTTCATCGATGCTGTGCTGGAGCGCGTATCACGAGCCAGGCTAGTAGGCCCACGCCCGAACTCTGCACCTACCCACTCGGCGCATAACGACCGCTCGCCCGCGATCGCATCCTTCGTTTTTGAGGGTTTGAACGGCGAAACGATCCTGCTCGAACTCGAACGCCGCGGAATCATCTGTTCGAGCGGCTCGGCCTGCTCTGCCGGCAGCACCGAACCATCACACGTTTTGACCGCGATGGGCTACGACGCCGACCTTGCTCGCACCGCCGTGCGATTCTCGTTCGCGAACGAATTCGAGGGGCAGTCGAAAACCGCCTCCACCGAGGCCTTCGACCAGGACCGAGTCGTCGAAGCGTTGATTGAGATCACCACGAAGTTTGGCGTGGCAGACTAGCAACATGACCGCAGAACAGTCGAAGCAGCCAAAGGTTTTAGTCATCGTTCATGACAAAGATGGCAACCTAAACGAACTCGCAGCGCCACTGGCCGAAGAGGGTCTCTTTCTAGAGATCTGGGACGCCGAGCACAACAAAACCAACCGCCCAAAGCTTGATGAACTCGACCAGTACGACGGCATCATTTCGCTCGGTGCGCAGGCTGGCGTGCTCGAAGAAAACGAGCACGAATGGATGCCTCATGAGCGCAAGATTCTCGAGTGGGCGCTCGAGACCGAGACTCCACTGCTCGGGCTTTGCTTCGGTTCGCAGCTGATCGCTTCGGCTGCCGGCGGCGAGGTCTACAAGGCTGAGATCGGTGAATTTGGTTGGACCGAGGTCGACATGGCTCCCGAAGCAGCCGACGACCCGGTTCTCGGCGCACTCGGCCCGAAGCCGCTCGCCTTCCACTTTCACTACGACACCTTTACCCTGCCTGAGAGTGCGGCGTTGCTTGGCACGACCAACGGCATCAAAGAGGCATACCGCATCGGCAATTCGGCCTGGGCAACACAGTTTCACCCAGAGGTCGGGCTGGCTCAGATGCTCTCGTGGTTCAGCACATACCGCGATTCGTATGAGCGTCGCGGCGTAGACGTTGACGAGCAGATTGCTCTAAGCCACAAGAACTGGATGCGCTATCGCGAACAAGCCATCGCACTTTCGAAGGCGTTCGCAGGACAGGTGAAATCACATGCAGCCAACTAAGCTCAAGACCTTTTTGTGGTTCGGCGGTCAACTCGAAGAGGCCCTGAACTTCTATCGTGAACTGTTCGGCGACGAGAATCTTGTGATTCGCGGCGAAAACCGTATGGGCTCGGACGGCCCGCTCTTCACCGCTGATTTCAGCATCTTCGGTCACGAATTCATTGGCTTGAATTGGGCTGGCGGCCCTGAGTTCAACGACTCGATCTCGCTGTCACTCAATGTCGACGGCCAAGACGAAGTCGATCGCCTCTGGGATGCCTTCACTGCCAAGGGCAAGGCTGGGCAGTGCGGCTGGCTCAAGGACGAATGGGGTCTCAGCTGGCAGGTTTCGCCGATTCAGATGCGCGAGCACCTAGAGAACCCGGACCGCGCGAAGGCCGAATACGCAAACAACGCGCTCCGCAAGATGACGAAGATCGTCATCCGCGACTTTTACGAATAAAAAAATCCGAGTGGTTACCCACTCGGATTTTTCTTAAGGCGTTTTTTAGTAGCCGCTTAGAGCCTGAGCTGCGACAACGAAGCCAATTACGAAACCGATGATTGGCAAGACGATGCCCAGGACAAGACCGAGCACGCCGAGCTTCTCCTTCTTAACGGTGCCGATGATGCCGAGAACCAGTGCGGCTGGTCCGAAGACGATTGGCAAGAAAAGTAGCGAAACGCCAGCGAAAACGATGGCGAGGATTGAGAAGGTGTTCTTCTGCTGCATGGGTAACCCCCTTGTTGATTGAGACTGACCAGTCGGTGCAGTTGAGGTCACAGTATCAGCGGATTGACCGATTCCTCGGCCATTTTTGCCGTTGTAACTAAAGCGTTGCCGACAGCTCGGCATCCACCTCGGCCTTGATTTGGTCCGCAGTCTTGCCGTCTGAATCGTAGGTTCCGTGCAGGCCAGCCGGCACAGTCACCTTGAATCCGGCCTCCCTTGCACCCAACGCGGTCGAGCGCACGCACATCTCGCTCTGGCAACCGATCATCGTGATGTCGGTGACTCCGAGCTCGCGCAGGCGCTCAGCAAGCTCAGGATTCGAAACAAAGGTGTCTGGCACATTCTTGCGGACGTGCAGCTCGCCGTCGCGCGGCTCGAGCATCATCGGCCACATTGGTGCGCCCGGCGCATCCATCTCGCCTTCATCGCCGTCATTTTGAACGTGGACGATGGTCCAGCCGGCCTCACGCGCTTCCTCTAGTCGTGCTTCGAGCCGAGGCAGAAGGTCGTCTGCGTCGGCGAAGCGCCACTTGTGGTCTCCGAAACCCCAGAGCTGAACGTCGACTACAAAAAGTGCATTTGTCATGCGGCAAGTCTATGAGTCTGGGCGGCACCAAAGCCGCAGCTCACAGGACCCCAACAGCTAGGAAAGCTGACGAACCAAACCCAGATCCTGGTACTTGAAATCGGGCAGGATGTCCTTGATTTTCGCCGAGTCGATGCCGCCGCGGTAACGCATGATTTCGGCGAGCACATCGCGATAATCGATCGTCACCTTGAGGTCACCATCGCGGCTGTCAGAGAGGCCAGGCCATTTGGTCACAACCTTGCCTCCCTTGACTCCCCCGCCCATCACAAACATCGCGCTAGCCCAACCGTGATCAAACCCGTGGGATGCGTTCTCTTCGAGGCGTCGTCCGAATTCGGTCACGGTCACGATCGTGACGTTCTTCCAGAGGTCACCGATGTCGGCCTTGAACGCGCGAATCGAATCGCTCAGGCTCTTGAAGTTGTTCGCCATCGTGCCTTCGTTGACACCCGCATCGGCGTGAACGTCGAAGTTGCCGTCGAACTCGATGTTCGCGGTCTTGATGCCGAGGCCACTCTTCATCATCGCGGCGAGGCCAGCAAATCGATTGCCATTGGCATCTTTCGGGTATGAGCCGGTCGACTCAGGCGTGATGGTTCGCAGACGCTCCGAGGCAACCAGACTGTGCTGCGCGGCAACCTGCCAGTTGCTGGCACCGTTGCTATGCAGGGTCTTCAGCGCGGTCAAAAACGCGCCTCGATTGCTAAACATCGGAATGTTGCCGAGGGCGACATCGCCGAGGTTTTCAAAGACTGTGGTTCCGGCCGAACCGCGGAATGAGACCGGCGTCTGGAATCCAGATGAATAGCCCGCGAACACATCCGTGGTTCCTAGTGCCTGCAGGTATCTGTTTTGCCAACCGTCTGGGGTGCCCGGTCGGTCGTATGCGGCATACTCCAAGGCTTTTTGGTCATCGAAGTGGCTGCGCGTGCCGATTGGCGTGCCGGCGGAGTGCACAATCGCCAACTCGCCAGCGTCATAGAGCTCTTTCAGCATTGTCAGATTCGGGTGAAGTCCGAAGTGGTTGTCGAGATTGAGCGCCGCCGAATCCTTCACGCGCTGAGTTGGGCGCAGCGTCGCCAACTTGGCATCGCCGAGCACCGGCACGGCCATCAACCCGTCCATGCCACCGCGCATGTAGACCGTGATGATCACGTCTGAACGCGCATCGCCAACCGCAGCCGCAGTGACGGTCAGCCCCTCGATGCCGGTGAGCACAAAACCGCCGCCCAAAGCCATAACGGTCTTCATGAAGTTGCGTCGATCGATGCCGCCGACCAACGTTTGAAACTCGGGGCAGGCGGTTTCAAACTCGCTTGCGATTGAATGCGATTCGTTCATCGGCGGTTCCAATCTTCGGTGCTCACAATCAAAACCGTGACCGCGTGCGCACGGGCCAGAAGCTTATTTGTCGCGTATGCGGCATCGCTGACTTGAGCCGCCGCGATGATTTTGGCCTTTTGAGCCGCCGGCAGCTTGCGGCCCATCAAGAGCATCGAGGCGGCATCCACGATTGAATTCCAGTCATTCTTCACGCCCTTGAACAAGACCGCGTAGTCGGGCACCTGGAACAGCTGGCCGTAGCCGGCAATCTCGGCACCGTTTTTCCAGCGCAAGACCTGAGCGCTCATGGTCGTCCAAGCCGCTTCGGTGTCGGGGAAGCCGTCCGGGGTCGGCCAGTTGAAGGGCGAATGGCCCTGCTGGATCGCATACCAATAGAACCAACCGAGGTTGCTGTCGTGAAAGTAGTCTTCACGGGTTGGGTCGCCGTAATTGATCGAGCCTTCGAGCTTCACGTTTAGCGCGCGCATGGTCGAAATCAGGTGCTCGGTTGGGCGCTTCAGCTTCTTGCCGAGGCTGGCCGCGAAATCCTTGTGATTCGCCATCGTCTTGACCACCGCTGGGATGCTGCCCGAGGTCGCGAGGTAGGTCTTAGACATGGCCGCAACGAGCGCGGTTGATGGGTTGTCTGCGACGAATCGCCGTGCCATGCGGGTCGAGAACGCCTTGGCTGTTTCAGGCAGCATCGCGAGGTAATTCACCAGCGAACGAGCGGTCGCAAAAATCGCCTCAGGCGAGTTGCCTGGGTTGGGGTCAGTCCAGCCGAGCACCTTGACCGGCCCAGACCAGTGATTGCCGGTCCAAGCGGTCGTGATGAATTGGTCGTCGCGCCAGGAGATGCCGCTAAACACACGGGCCGCGTTGACCACATCCTCTTGCGTGTATGGCGTCTCGGTCGTCACTGTGAACAGCTCGAGCAGTTCACGACCGTAGTTCTCGTTCGGGTGCGCCTTCGTGTTCGCATACCCGCTCAAAAAGTTGAGCATGGCCGGGTGCATCGCCGTCGCATACAAAAGCTCAGGGTATGTGCCGAGCGCGTGCTTGCGAATCGCTACTTTGTCGTAGCTCATGCGCTTGATCGAGTCGCTGAACAGCGGCACCGGCACGTAATCCTGAAAGAACTCGACCAGGTTTTCATAGAGCTGTCTGGTCGAATAGAGCCGACGGAAAAGAGTGGTCATCGCGAGCTCATCCGCGACCAATCCGCTGCGCACCGAGTATGGGAACGTGTTTTGCAGCGTCACCTGGTCGAGGTTGAGCGCCTTGAAATTCTGTAGTGTGGCCGCGACCCAGGGGTCTTCGAGTTTTTTCGGATCCAGCTGGTCATCGAGCCACTTTGCGAGCCCCAATTTGCGAAATTCGAGCCGCGATTTTGGTGATCCGCCATAGGTGAGTTTGGCGAGCGCAGCATTTTCGATTGCTGTCGGAACCACCATTGGAATCACCTTCTTCATCTCAAACACTATCGCTGTGCTTGAATAAGCGAGTGACCTTTCAACTCGCGCTATCGCTGTCGATTTTCAGCTTTGTGACGTCGGTCACGCCGGGCCCAAACAACACGTTCCTACTGACTTCAGGCGCTAATTTCGGCATTCGCCGCTCGCTGCCATACATCAACGGAATCATGGCCGGACTCGGTCTCATGATGATGGCCATCGGTGCCGGACTCGGGTTGGTTTTCACCACTCTGCCTGCGGTTTACTCGGCATTGAAGTGGTTCGGTTTCGCCTATATCGTGTGGCTCGCGATCGGCATCGTGCGCAGCACGAGCAAGTCTGAGACGGGCGAGGCCGCATACACGGGCTTTGTGAAGTCGACCATTTTTCAGTTCGTGAACCCCAAGGCCTGGATCGTCGTCGCATCCTTCATGGCGACTTATGTGCCGGTCGATGCCGGCCTTTGGACTGCTGTAGGCGCCTGCGCGTTGTTCCTCGTGACGACCTACCCCGGCGCGTTCCTTTGGGCCGTTATCGGCCAGTTGCTAAAGAACTGGCTTTCGGTTCCGGCCAAGCGCCGCGTGTTCAACATCGTCGCTGCCAGCCTGCTGGTTGCGTCAATGATTCCGGTTCTCTTCTTCGAATAGGTATGCGCTGATGGAATTTCGTTTTGAGGGTGACATCGTCGAGTGGCGAGGTCCGGCACCGTTCTATTTCGTGCCGCTGCCAGAGGATGTCGCCGTAGAAATCAAGCTCGTTGAGAACCAGGCGTCATACGGCTGGGGCTGCATACCTGCGGATGTCACGATCGGCGATCACACCTTTTATACGGCGCTGATTCCGCGCGAGGGAACCTATTACTTGCCGCTAAAGGTTGCGGTTCGCAAGGCCGCCGGTATCGGGATAGAAGGCCCGGTCGCTGGCGAACTGAGTCTGCGCGGCGTTTAGCCGCGCAACCCGATTATTCCACTGAGACGCGGCGGTATTCGCGCCCGTAGCGATCGCGCTCTAGCTTGCCCGAATCAACGAGCAGGCGGCGCATCAACGCGAAGTCGTCCACGTATTCTTCGAAAATTTCATTCAATTCAGGCTCGCTGTATGCGCGACCCGGCTCAAGCTGTTCGAGCAACCAGTCGGCGAGCTCGGCTTTCTTGCCCCACTTCACCGGCAGGCGCGAAATGCGACCGGATGAGTCGACGAAGCCCCTGAACTTAGACGGAATTGTCATGCGCGCACCTATTCGATCTCGAGCACTTCGCGGATGCGTCGCATTGACCCAGCGGCATACTTCGGGGCCATCGCCCTGTGTTCAGGGTTTGAGGTTTCAAATATGTAGTTAAGGAGGATGAGGCGACGTTGCAAGCGCAGCAGCTTCATCTGGCGCTCGGTGTATTCAGGTAGCGCACGAACTGACCTGTAGCCGTTGAGGAATGCTTCATCCTGCTCCTCGGTGTCGAGGTAGTAGAGCGAGGTGGCGATGTCCTGCACCGGAATCCCAATAGCTGAGTCATCGAAGTCGAACACGGACAGCTCGCCCTCGTGCCACATCGCATTGTGCAGATGTAGGTCGGCATGCAGCGGTTGCACCCGCTTGCCTGCACTCAGCTCGGCGAGAGCTGCCATAATCTCAGTCTTTGCGGCGGCGACGAGAGCTTGGTCTTCGGCCGAAAGCTTGCTTGCCGCGCCGAGCAGCAGATCGTTCATGCCCCAGAGGAAATCGTCAATCAATGGCAAGTCAGCACCGGCAGGAAGCTGTAAGCCCACCGAGTCAATGTGCAATTTGGCCATCGCAGCGCCCATCGCGGAAATCTGCTCGGCGGTTGGATCTTCAGCAACCTCAGCACCTTCGAGCCAGGTGTAAACCACTGAGCTGAGTTCTCGGTTTGAGGCTTCGTGCCACGCGGTGGTCACGTATTCACCATTCGAGTTCTTGACCGGCTTCGGGGTATTGACCGCCTCTATACGTGACACCCAGAAGATCTCGGCATTCAGGTT
>JACCDQ011968331.1_pt1 | contig 23711 bp, 13 predicted proteins | sample 7446031 | NCBI WGS metagenome assembly JACCDQ01 (sample SAMN15323442, study PRJNA562643) | freshwater metagenome | isolation source: river surface water | place: USA:Blue River Watershed | collected 2017-08-17 | reverse complement strand
AGAAATTAGATAGCACCCAAATCCAATCCGTTCGTGTTTTTGGTTATTGTGACGACCGCGGTACAGCACCTTACAACTACGATTTGTCGGACAGAAGGGTGAGTACCGTTGAAAAAATTTTACTTAATCTTGGATTAAATCCTAAAAAATTACTCACTTTAGAAGGCAAGGGAAGAGTTTTAGTCAACAAAGACACGATTTCTGACCTAGACCAAACTCGCTCTACCAATCGACGTGTGGAAGTAGTCGTAGAACAATTAGCCAAGCCTCCGTATTTCATGGGAATTCCACGCCTGTTTTCTAATTTTCAATTACCTCATCAAAAAGGCGATCGCATCTATTTAGAAAATGTTCGGTTTGGTGTAGGGAGTAGTTATTTGGATCTAAAATCCAGAGCCATTTTAGAGAAAATTGTGGTGTTTTTAAAAAACAACCCCTATATCGAATTTGAAGTTCAAGGTCATGTTTGTTGCACCCCAAAATACTTCTCAGATGCGATTGATAAAGACACCAAAGAGCGAAAATTGTCTTATAACCGAGCCAAAGCTGTATATCGATATTTAGTGATGCGGAAAATCAATCCAGCACGAATGACTTTTAAAGGTTACGGTAATCAATTCCCCATGGGAAAAGAACCCGAATTAGATCGAAGAGTAGAATTAGTGATTACAAAATGTTAGCGACTCTTGTCCATTTGAATGTGCGGAATATCGTCTTCTAGATACATTTCGCTAGTTTGAACAAATCCATGACTTTCGTAGAATTTTTTCAGATACAATTGAGCTCCAATTGTGATTTCGGTCTCTCCAAAATGAGTCAAAACCCCAGCAATAGCTTGGCGCATTAACTCGTGTCCCCATTTTTTTTCTCTATGTTTCGCATCGACTGTTACCCGACCGATTGAAGCGTGAACAAACGAAATTCCGGGTTTAAAAAGTCGGGCGTGTGCCACAATTTTTCCTTCAAATGTTCCAAAAAGATGCAATGCCTGTTGGTCTTTGCCGTCCAAATCTAAATAAACACAATTTTGTTCCACAACACAAATTTCGCTTCGCAAACGAAGAATATCATATAATTCGGTAACGGATAGTGTTTCAAAAGATTTAATTTGCCATTCTAATGCCATGGATTTTATTTTTTATGTGGGGTAAATGTATTGTTTTTCAGTATATGAACCGAATGCATAATGGCTTCTAACTCGTGCATCTCGTCTCTTTTTTCTTTAGATGGCGAATAACAAAATCCTTCTACAACCAGCAATCGATTGTTGAGCTTGTCTACAATGGCATAATTGATAAAAGGACCCGACATATAATCGTTTTGAAGTTGCCAAGTGCCTCTGGTTTCATACGCCAATCTGTGGTCTATTTTTGATTTGAAAAAATAAGGTGTATACCCTGTTTCGCTAATCATATAAGTATGGGGTTCAGTTCCTTGAATGTACTTCCCTATGGAATCTCTCATTTTAAGAATGTCAACGGCTGCATTAGTAGTTGAAATCGTATTCAATGGCAGCTGATACAACAACAAACTACTACTTCCGCTGATTATTTTTTTCTTTAACCAAACGAAATTGGGTTTTCGAAGCGCATATTCAAAATTCGACGGCACTTGAATTCCAATTTTAAATTGTTTACTAATCCCCTTTGTATTGAGTAATGATTGTTTGTTTATTCGCTGGCTTTCGGCAATTTCACCTTGTTCAATTAATTGGATTATTTCTGGTATATGTTCTTCCAATAATTGTACTATTTCGGGAGCCGTTTTACCTGAAATATGAAACACATTTTGAGGTGTGGCGTATTGATTTTTCTGTATCTCAAACTTATTTTCGTCTTCTTTTTTGATAACAATAATCGCCCGACTATCCGTAGCAAAACCTTCTAATAATTTAACTGGATATTGATTGATGGTAAAAAGAGGTTCTTCTTCAGGGAGACCAATTACTGGTGAGGCAAATTTGTTTCGGATGCTATCGCCAATTTCCCCATTCCATAATTGATCGTCAATAACTACTGCAATCGTGTTGATCTTTCCCGTTGTTTTACGCGGAAAATCGGCTTCTTTCTTAAAACAAGAAAACAGTACAACTGAAACTAATAGGCATAAAAAATGGGTTTTATTCATGATTTTGACATTATGAAATAAAACCCAAATTTAAATCGATTCATTGAATTATCCGTTAATTTTTATTTTCATTCCCGGTTTTAATTCTTCGTCTTTGATGTTGTTCCATTTCTTTAAATCAGAAATAGTTACACCAGGATATTTTTTTGAAATGCTATATAAAGAATCTCCTTTTTTTACATAATATTCTGCTTCTTTTTTAGCTGAGCTTGAATACTGATCTTTCTTTTTAAAGCTTGCCACGGTAGCTTTATTGGTGTCAATAACAATCTCATTTTTGGCTACAATCAAACTATTCCCAATAGCAATTGCATTAGATTTTAAGTTATTCCATTGCTTTAACTCATCTATAGTAGCTCCAAATTTCTTAGCAATACTACCTAAATTATCTCCTTTTTGTACGCTATATTGAATGTCTTTTCTTTCAGCAACCACGGCTACTTCTTCTTTTGTAGTAGGGTTTTTCGCCACTTGAAGTGATGCACCTAACTGAACGTTATTATTGACTAACTTGTTCCACTCTTGAATATCGGCCACTGTAATGTTGAATTTTTTGGCAATATTACTTAGATTGTCTCCTTTTTGAACGACATAAAAAGATGCCGTTGTAGCTGCAACACTGTCTTTTTGGATTCCTTTTTTGTCAACTTCAACTTTCGCTAAAACAATCGATTTCTGTTCGGCTTCTGTTCCGTTGATTTTTAAATTCTTTCCGTAAACAACTTCGTTTCCTCTAATGTTATTCCATTTTTTAAGATCCTCAACGGCTACGTCATATTTTTTAGCAATGGTACTTAAATTGTCGCCACGCTTGACACGATAGTAGCGCACTTTGGCTTGTGCCAATCTTTGGAAAGTATTTACTGAGTCTTGAGGAACAATTGGACGAACAATTTGAAATGGTTTTTCTCTTAAATTTGCCTCTCTATCTACATAAGCATAAATCTTTGATTCATTGGAAGTAAAAACCGCCATCTTGTCTTGAGGCAATCGTAAATAATGGCTTTGATCTCTATAAGACGGCACCACATTTAATTTATACGACGGATTCAAAATTTGTAACTGAGCCACTGGTATATCAATCAAATCTGAAATCTGTTTGAACGACATCTGTCTTTTAATCATTACCGTATCTGTGGCAAAATGTTTTATAGGTGCTTTCTCTGGTTTGATACCATGTTCTTTATGGTATTCATAAATGTACATCGTTGCTAAAAAAGCGGGTACATATCCTTGTGTTTCTTTTGGTAGATTTTTTCTAATGTTCCAATAGTTTTGTTGTCCCCCTGAACGTCGGATGGCTTTTGCAACATTCCCTGGACCTGAGTTATACGATGCTAAAACCAAATCCCAATCACCAAAAATAGCATACATGTTTTTCATGTATTGAGCGGCTGCTTCACTTGCTTTTAGTGGGTCACTTCGTTCATCTACATACGAATCAATTTTTAATCCGTATTGTTTTCCTGTTTGATACATGAACTGCCAAAGCCCAGTTGCACCAACTCTCGAAACGGCTTTCGGATTTAATGCCGACTCCACAACAGCTAGATATTTGATTTCAAGTGGTACGTTTTGTTTGTCAAATGCTTCTTCAAATAATGGAAAATAATATTCTGAAACGGCCATTAAACGCTCAAAAGAACGTTTTCTGTTTTTCAAAAAGGACTTGATAATGTTTTCTAAACCTTGGTTGTATTCAATATGAAATGGCGACTTATCATCCATTTCCTGTAATCTTGCTTTTAGCAATTCAGTAGACAATTCATAATCGACTTTTTCGTCGATATTAATATTTTGAATATCATCAGAAAGATTATTAAAAATATCTAAGTTCGTTAACTCCTTTAGCCACAAACTATCTACACAGGCTGCTAAATCATCTTTAACAAAGGTTTTTTTGATAGAATCTAGGTAGGTAAGTTTAATTTCTGGCTTAGGAGTTCCTGATTTTTCTGTAACTTCTTGCGAAAAAAGCGAGAAAGATACGAACAGAAAAAAAGGAAGTATGAGGTGTTTTATATTCATAGTTTAAGTAATCAAGGGGCTATATTCCAAACGATTATAAAAATCATTTTTACAAACTTACTAGGTTCTAACTGAAAAATTCCATAAATATTGTTAAAAAATCAGTTTTAAGGACTTTTTTAAGCGTTTTTGGCTGATTTGATACGAAAATCCTTCTTAAAAATAACAGGTGTGTAACCCATTCTATTTTATAAAATAGTTAGAATGAAAAAAAACCTTAGCTCAAAATTATATCGCTAAGGTTTTCTATTTGTATTCCGCTCAAGTTGATATAACTCGATTATTATTTCAAAAGTGCTTATTCTAAAATCGCAGCGATTCCAGGTAAAACTCTACCTTCTAACATTTCTAACATCGCTCCTCCTCCTGTTGAAACATAACTTACTTTGTCTTCAAACCCAAATTGTTTTACAGCAGCAACCGAATCTCCTCCACCTACAAGTGAGAAAGCTCCGTTAGCTGTAGACTCAGCAATAAATTCTCCCAAAGCAATAGTTCCTTTGGCAAAAGTTGGCATTTCAAAAACTCCCAAAGGTCCATTCCAAAGAATCGTTTTAGAATCTAAAATTACTTTTTTGAAGTTTTCTAATGATTTTGGTCCAGCGTCCATTCCTTCCCATCCGTCAGGAATTGCTCTTACATCTACCACTTGAGTATTCGCATCGTTTGAGAACTTATCTCCTGCAACTACATCAACTGGAATATGAATTTGAACTCCTTTTTCTTTAGCTAAACGCAAAATTTCTAAAGCCAATTCTTGTTTGTCGTCTTCACAAATAGAATCTCCAATTTTTCCGCCCAACGCTTTTACGAAAGTAAAAGTCATTCCACCACCAATAATCATGTGGTCTACTTTATCTAATATGTTTTCGATAACGGTAATTTTTGAAGATACTTTTGAACCTCCAAGAACTGCGGTTACTGGTTTTACACTGTTGTTTAATACTTTGTTCAAGCTTTCAATTTCTTTAGCAAGCAAAGTTCCAAAACATTTATCATTTGGAAAAAATTGCGCAATAATTGTTGTCGAAGCATGTGCTCTGTGCGCTGTACCAAAAGCATCGTTTACATAAATATCACCTAATGAAGCTAATTCTTTGGCGAAAGCCACGTCTCCAGCTTCTTCTTCAGCATGGTAACGTAAATTTTCTAATAACAACACTTCACCTGCTTGCAATTTTTCTGAAGCCGCTTTTGCTTCAGCTCCCACACAATTAACAGCAAATTGAACTGGCACTCCCAAAATATCCGAAGCTGTTTTTAAGATATGTTTCAATGAATATTTGTCTTCAGCTCCTTTTGGACGACCTAAATGTGACATTAAAATTACACTCCCACCATCAGCCAAAATTTTATCAATTGTTGGTTTTGCAGCGTCAATACGTGTAGCATCTGTTACATTAAAATTTTCATCCAAAGGCACGTTAAAATCAACGCGGATGATTGCTTTTTTATTTTTAAAATTAAAATCGTTTACCGTTTTCATTGTAATTTAGTTTTTAGTTTTTCTTGTAGACAAACAAAGATAGAACTTTTCGTGTAGTCACAAATTCAGAAAATGAATAAAAAATCAGATTTTCTTAACGAAATCGTTGTAAATTAAATAATCTGCTATTTTATATTTTGTTTTTTTTAAAAAATGAGACTTTAATCGTGAACAGGACTTTGTGTACAAGGACAATCGCTAATGCCTTGAAGGAAATCAAAACCCAAAGTTACCATGTGTGTCCCTGAATTGTAGGCGGCTATTTGATTCAACATCACTTGATAAGAATATCCAAAATAAAAATTGGCTTTTTTAAATCCCGCCATCGGGCCTACTGCCAACGGTTTGAAAATTTGGTCATTAATTACCCTATATGAAATTCCCGCCCAATAGTAATCATCATAGCTATTGTACCGGCGGTATTTTATATTAATATCAGTCGTTGATCGTTTGTCACCGGCAAAAAACTGATAATAGACCGAAGGTTCAATTTCGACATTTCTATTGTAACTATTTTTAATTACATAGCCCGAATACAATTGGTAATTCAACACCAAACTCGGTTCGATACCTAAATAATTGTCTTTCGTTTTAGGTAAAATATTTGACGCATTGAAACTCATGTAAAACCCTTTATTTCGGTACAAAAGACCTACATCAAAATTGTTGTTAGAAATGGCTCTATTGTTTGTAATGCTGGGGTCTAAAATTGGTATTTCATGAGTCGTATTGAATTGACTGATGTCTATTTTAAAACTATTAATATTGAACGAAAGCCCAAATGACAGGTATTGCTTTGAATAATAATCCAAAATGATATGGTGGGCAAACGAGAATTTGGCACCCGTTTGAAAGGTGTTCCCGTTACTATCATTGTATAACGAAAGTCCAATTCCTGATCGATTGGCTAGTCTAAAATCAGCATACAGTGATTGGTTTTGTGGCGCATCTTTGATGCCTACCCATTGGGTTAATCCGTTGGCTCGTAGTCGCAAATTATCGCCAATTCCAGCAAAAGTAGGTGATAAAACAAAATTATTGTCGGCTAAATATTGCGTAAAAACGGGTAGGTGCAATTCTTGGCTAGAGCCAAATAAACTACACAATAACAGCATACAGGTGAGTGTATTTTTCATTCCTTATTTCTAATTTAATTATCTGTAGAGTGTAAAATGACCCACAAATTCCCTATTGTCTTTTGAATTATTCAATTTTAAAACATACCAATAATCTCCCGAAGGCAATTCAACACCTTGGTATTTACCATCCCAAGATTCGCCTAAATGATAATTCCCTAATTCTCGTCCGTAGCGATCTAGTACAGAGAAAGTCAAATTTTTATAATTAATAGTACAGCCTGGCGCCCAAGTATCGTTGAGTCCATCACCATTAGGAGTGAAATAATTCGGCATACAAATATCAATGTAATCGAAACGTTGAGTAACCGAAGCATTACATCCATTAGCATCTTGAACGGTTACTAAATAATCTTGGGTTTTATAATAAATATAACTCGAATTAGCATCATTCGGCTCTCCATTAAACGTGAATGTGTAATTACCAAATCCACCATTAGGTAAAGCAATTATTTCATTTAATCCTTCTTGTTTTAGACTTAGTACCAAAGGGTCTACTTTTTTTATGTTGAAAACCGGACTGTCTTTAACACAGCCGTTATTGTGTTTCACTCTTATAAAATGATCTCCTGGGGTTAGATTAGAAAACACATTCGTCGGCTGGTAAGTTCCACCATCCAAAGCAAATTGTACTAAAGAAAAATCAGAAATGCTAGAATCTAGATTTACTGTAACCAAATTATTTTGCGAATTATTCACACAGTCGTAATTTACAATGGTAGATGGATTCAATTTCACTGCTTCGTTGAGTTGAACTATAAAGTCGATAACACACTTATTAGCATCTTGAACAAACACTTTGTGTGTCCCGCCTTTAAGATTAGTAAAATCAAATTGGGTTTGAGTCGCAGACCCTATTTCAAATGGACCAGCAGGGTTATCTAATGCAACACTATATGGCAAGGTTCCACCTAAAACTGAAATACTAAACTGAGCATTTTTATCATCAAAACAAAGCTCTTGAACAACCGATGAAGTAATTATTTTTGCTTCTAGGAAAGCGGGTTCGTTAACAGCAAGTGTTTTTTTGTCATAACAACCTAAAGCGTCTTGAACGATAATTTCATAGTTTCCAATAGTTAAATTATCAAAGAGACTTGTCTCTGTAAACTGACTCAAATTAGGAGAAATCGCTTGCTTAATCGTGGTGGTACCTCCTGAAATAGCTACTTTAATTTTACCTGTATTGGAACCCGTACACAAAACATCTGTCACCGAATATTTGGCAACTAATCTTTCTAGAGGTTCAACAATTGTGATTATTGGAGATACCGCAGGAACACAACTCGTACTTTCTACTTTTACCTTATATTTTCCTGCAGGAAGATTAGAAAACACCCCTGTTGGTTGGGCAGGTCTAACTGTATTTTCTAAATCATCCAGCAAACTGTAATTGTAATTACCTGTCCCACCTTCTGCTTTTGCTGTTAAAATAGCTGTAGCATCTCCTTTGCAATTAATTTTTGCAAGAGTTTCATCTATACTAACCTTTAATCCCTCTAAAGGAGCAATTGCAATATCATTGGAGAGACTCGTACAGCCGTTCTTGTCTTTTACATAATAATGAAATGTCCCAGTGGCAACTTTCATTAGTTGTGCAGTACTGAATGTTGAACTCGAATACACATTTCCGTCCTCACTTAGCGTATAAGGTGCAGTTCCTCCTGAAACTACTAATTCTAATTCCGGTTGTACACTACAACTTAATACTGTTTTCAGCACTAAATTAGCCTCTAGCCTGTCTGGTTCAGCGATTGAAATACCAGTTACAGAGCTTGTACATCCCCAAGAGTCAGTTACTGTTACCGTGTAATTACCTGCTCCCAAACCTTCAAATTTAGTAGCGCTTTGTGGGCCAATTACTATTGGATCGGTACCCGTTTTAGTCAAAGTATATTGGTAATCTGATCCTTGACCTCCTATTACATTTGTTACTGTAAGTGTAACGTCTAAAGTATCCTTACACTGTGTTATATTTTTACTCAACTCGTGGGTGAAAGTTATGGGTAATGGGTCATTCAAAACAACTTGTACCGATCTTTGACAATTTTTATAATCGCGAACACGAAGGGTGTAATCTCCTTGGATTAAATTCGAAAAATCAGCGATTTCACTCCACGGAAAAATAACTGTCCCATTTTTTTCTAATTGGTATTCGTAGGATAGCCAACCTCCTGAAGCAACTGCACTAATGCTACCATCATTATTTCCTGATTTATAAGAAATAGCAGCATGACTTTCATTTAAAATCAATTCAGAAGTAGGTTCACTTATGGTGAAATTTTTAGTAGCGCTACAATACGGATTATTAATTAAGGTCCCCTTGATAGTATACACTCCTGTGGATAATCCCTGAATCGAAATAGGTCCGGCGTCATTACTATTGGTAACAGCGCCCACAATAGTTCCAGCACTGTTTTTAATTTCGTAACTAAAAGCACCGGCTCTACTTGGGCTGTTTTTGTCAATAAAAGTAATCATTGCAGTACCATCATTTCCTCCATAACAACTCACATCTTCAATAGCATCGATTTTGATATCAAAAGTATTTGGATCATTTACATAATAAATATCTTGAAGACTACAACCTGTTTCGGTATTTTCGACCGTCATAATATAATCGCCAGCTGAAAGTCCTGTAAAAATTCCTGTGCTATTTGATTGCAAAGGGTATACGCCTCCAGCTATACCAGTTTCGGGATTAGTATCTGTTAAAGTATACCGTAAATCAGTGAGCGTTCCTCCTGAGGTTACTACTGTAATTTGAATATCCTCAGCAGATGTACAACTAATTTTAGCAGTAGGAATAACACTAATTTTTTCCATTGTAAAAAATGGTTTAATAGAGGCTACAGTACTACCCATACAGCCTTTATCGTCATAAACATGTATTGCATAGTCTCCTCCCAACAATTCCGTTTCGATGTACTTTGGGCTAGGCCCTGATTGAATACGATTGCCGTTTTTGATAAATTCATAAACCACGTATTTTCCCGAATCACCAGTTACAGTTGGAATTTCAATGGTAGCATACTGCAAATCATTGGTGGTAGTACAACCAAATTCTTGGACAATTGGTTTTGAAACCTCAATAACTGAAGGTGCTGTAATTTCGATTGAAGATCGATCCGTACATCCCTTATTTGAAATAACTTCAACCGAATAGGTTCCTGCTTTAAGACCCGAAAAAATAGTTGCTTCTTGAGGAGTTCCGCCATTCAAACTAAATCTGTATTTAGGGTTGTCATTTACTCCTGTGGTTGGAGTAGCTATGCTCGCTTTAATCGTTCCATCCGAGCCATCATTACAACTTACATTGGTGCTCTCCAATTTAAAACCCGTAATAGGTGTTGTTGCGTCAAAATTAACTGAAATCTCTTTTTTACAAGAAGTTGTAGTATCAATGATCGCTAAATGATGAGTTCCTGGCGCTATCCCTGAAAAAATAGAATTAGTACTACTTACACCATCTAGTTCGTACTCAAAATTTCCTGAGCCACCAATACTTACCAATTCAATACTTCCTGAATTATTACTACAACTCGGTTGCTTAACTCCTTTTTTTGTCAATCCGAGAGGAGCATAAATAGTCGTTTCTTTCCTATCAACACAACCGTTCACATCTTGAACGGCAATCGTAAATTTTCCTGAATTTTGATCGGTTAAAACAATAGGAAATCCAACAATTCGTTCAAAAACACTTCCGTTTATACTGCTGTAATGAGGCGAAATTCCGTTAGTGGTTGCGTCTATTTTGATTTCGAAAAGACCTTCATTCACACAAACATCTGAGACATCCAAACTAATTTTTGGAGCTGAATCTTCTATTACGGTTTTTGTTTCATTTTTTTGACAACCGTACTTGTCTTTGACATAAACAGTATATTCGCCAGCATCTACTTGGAACGTATTGGTTGTAATCCAATTATTTGGCACAATTGGAGGTGGAGGTGGTATTCCTCCTGATGAACCCGAGCTACCAGTTGAAGGATTGTTTAATACAACCTGATACAAATAAGGGGCGGCACCATCTTTAGCCTGAACCGAAATAATTCCTTTTTCTTTGCAATTAGCCGTTTTTAAAACTGTAGCATCCATTGTTAATTCTTTGGCTGCTTCGGTAATCGTAAATGAAGTTGAAGCAATACTACAACCTGAATTTGTAGCACTACTCCCTTCTATAATCAACACAAAATAATTCCCAAAAGGCAATGCGCCAAAATCAATGACGTTTTGTGTGCTATTTGCGGGAATTGTTGTAGTCCCTGAAGCATTCGGGACAGGAACTAGAGATAACGAATTATATATTTGGTAAGAAATAGGCGTTGGAGTATTATATTTACTCGAAATTTCGAAAGAAACCTTCCCGTTTGCTTCGCCTGTGCAACTGATATTTTGAGGAACTAAATTACCTATTGTTAAAGTAGAGTTGGTAGGTATAGCGGTATCTGCGATTTCATAATAAAAACAACCTGTACTTGAATCATACACTACAAATGTGTATTTGACTCCTGGAAGTAAATGGTCTAGAGTTGCTTTTTTGGAACCCCCAGCATCTTCTGGTGTCCAATCTCCCGAAGGATACGAAGGAACCATTCCTTTATAAGTCGAAAAATAAAAGGGACCGGCAGTAATAATCTTACTATTGGGACCAATAGAGACTATCGCTTGTCCTCCCATAGTACAATCCGCTGTAGGGAGAGATACAGAAATGTCTAAATCATCAGGCGGAGAAGCTACCAAAACATCTGAAATGAGGAAAGAACAGCCATTAGCATCAACGACATTAACTTCGTATAAACCAAAATCGATTACATCAAATTTGATTGATTTAGACCCATCTTGATTGTCTTCTTTCTCTTTAAAATCATTTACGCCTTTTACTAAATAATTAAATGGCGCCTTTCCTCCTGTAACTTTATCTATAACAATAGAGCCTTTGGATACTCCAAATCCATTACACGTTATGGGTACCGTATGATAATCCACTTGTATTTTAGCGGGTTCGCTTATCGTAATTGATTTGCTTACTGAACAATTCCTACTATCTGTAACAGTCACGGTATAATCTCCTGCTGACAAACCAGAAAATTGATTGCCATAACTAACCGCTGTTGAGTTGTTTTTGACCTCATAGGTAAAAGGCGCAATTCCTTTGGAAGTATCTATTATGAGTTCGAGAGCAGCAGTTGTATCTCCTTGACATAAAATGGATTGAATCTCATTAAGCTGTAAAATGTTCGGAGAAGTTTTAGGTTTAATTTCGATGGTATTAGTCGTTTTGAAGCAACCATTTGCATCGGTAATTATAAAGCTATAGGCGCCTGAATCTGTAACTGGAATAGTATAATTAAACGAAGAATCTGTAGCTGGAATATTGGTGTCAGCGACAGAAAAAACGCTTCCATCTTTGATTACTTTATATCGCAACGGAAGAATTCCTCCCTCTAAACTAACTTTAATACTTGCATCCGGATGAGTAGAACAATCTTGTGCTTTGATTAAAGTTGCCTTAACTTTAAAAGGATTTCCTATTTGTACACGTTGGGATTTTACTGTACAATTATTGCTGTCAGTAATCGTTATTTCATAATCGCCAGGGCCTACATTGGTGAAAATTGGACTTTTTTGAGCATCTTCGTCATTTAGGCTAAAGGTAAATGGAGCCGTTCCTGAGCTCACCTCAACCACTAAAGAAGCTTGATTAATTGCATCATAACACAAATTAGATTTTGATAGTACTACATCTGCTTTTAATTCCAAAGGGGCAAGAATTGAAATTGGTGCCGAATTACCATTCACACACCCATTAGCATCTTTTACGAGAACTGAATATTCTCCTGGCGGGATATTATCAAATCTTCCTGAATTTTGGCTTGACTTAAATGGACTAACGGTATTGTTTTTCTCCCATAATTCATATACATAAAATAGAGTTCCTCCTGTTGATTGTGCCTCTATGGTAGCACCTTGTCCACACCTAACTGGTGATAGGATACTGGCTGAAGTATGTAGTGCTGTAGGTTCGTTTATCTCAAATGAACCTAGTGATTTTAGACAAGATCCTGAATTATCATAGCGAACTTTTATTGGGTAGGTGCCTTTTTTTAAGCCTGAAATAATTAATGGAGAAGTCTTACTTGAAAGCCAACTTACTCCATTATCTATAGAATATTCATACCCTTTTACAGTGTCATAATTTTGTACTCCGACGGTTATAGTCCCATCTGTCTGACCAAAGCAACTGATGCTTTTCGTGGCAGTTACAGCCGCCGAAAATGCTTTTCCGGCTGGAACAGTAAATGTTATGGATTTAGAAGTTGTACAAAGTTTTGGAATTTGATAGGCTGAAATATCGTCTATGGCAACATCGTTTCCTCCGGTTTGACTACTATTAGATTGTATAATAAAAGTAAGACTCGTTCTATTTCCTGGGTCTAACGTAATATTGTATTTTATCCAGCTATTAGTACTATTAATTGCTCCAGTACTTTTGAAAGAAATTATATTGTTTGGGTTAGTCACATCAACTAATGCAATTTTTAAATCGGGTGGTGATCCAGGTTGTCCAATTTTTAATAGATTGATGGCATACAGCTCCACGTTAATGGTTTGGTTAGGGATTACATCATTGATTGTTTTTTGATACAAAATAGCTTTCGGATCAATCGCTCCTACATTTACTGCCAAAAATCGACCTTGTGACACAGATGAATTAGTATGATCTTTCACATTATACCATGTGCCAAATGGATATTTTATTTGAGACGTAACCGCATACTCTCCGTCATTAATATTAGGTCCCCAACCTTTATTTGCATTACATGTGACAGGATTAACTTGCTTTTCAAAACAATACAAGGAATTCATTCCTGGAGAAGTCGTGTCTGGGCCATACCCAAAATCTTCTTTTAACAAATTACTATAATCCGGAAAAATCAAAGGAGTGTATTCTACTTTTAAAGTATGATTCCCAGAGGGAACATTTGATATAGTGGCAGTTGTTTGGGCCACACCATCAAGGAAATACTTATAGCTAAATTGTGTAGAAGTGCTGGTAGCTATTTCAACGGTACTGTTGGCTGAACCGTCACAATTGAACCCGTTGTTTTTAATTGATACTTGAGGTACACCAATATTATCAATCACAAGCTTTGGGAGTGCCGAAATACACCCATTGATATCTTTAATATAAAAAATATAGTCGCCAGGAGTTTTAAAAGCAAAATTTTGATCCACCCAATTCAATTTATTGTCAAAACTGTATTGGTAAGGAGCTGTCCCTCCCTGTGGATTGGTAATACGTACTTTCGCTTTGTCTTCATTGGGAGAAGGAAGACATCCAATTAATTCAGATATTCCAGCCACAGCTGACAAGCCAAATTGAGGCTGAACAATTGTAATATCCTCTTTTTTGGTACATTTTACCGTTCCAAAAGAATACTCTACCACTGTTTTATAAACTCCTGCTGTTAAATTTTGAAAAAGCGGATTATTGGTGAAAGTTTGTCCGTTATCAATACTATACTTCAATCCATAGCCGTTAGTATTCGTAACATTAAATTTAATTTGCCAAGAATTGGGATAGTAACAATTTTCGTTTACTTTTTCAATTGTATATACTGGCGCTGGTTGGCTGGGCACAGCAACAGATGTCGTTTCGGATTGATTATTACTATCAACCACTTTTATCGAATAAGTCCCAGCAACAGGGACATTGATGCTATTAGATGATTCAGCGGTGGTATTCCCATTAAAATAATATTTGTACGGTGCCGTTCCACCAGTAACTGAAACTTGGACACTTCCGGGTTGACAAGTAATGGGTTTTATAATTGTAGTAATTTGAAACGGAGCTACTGAATTGATGGTTACATCGCCTGATTTCCAATTGCAATCGTCTGTCATTACTGACCAAGTATAGGTTCCTGAATTCAAATTAGGAAATGTATGTTCACTTTCCGTAACTGGTCCAACTTGATTTATAAGTGTAGCACCTTGAGTTATTTTATAAAAATATTGTTCTCTAACATTCGCAGTTGTGAGTTTGACTGTGCCTTTATCACCTGAAAGAATGGGTTGGGTAACTGTTGGGGTAACTGCTAAATCATGCTTTGTAATGGTAACTGGAATTTCAAAGACACAATCTGTGGGGCCTGCCCCCACTCTTCTTACTCTTACTTTATAATCCCCCGCAGCAGATACTGTAAATACATTGGATGATTGATACGCAACTCCATCCAAACTATATTCATAACCCGTTAATTGTGCAATCGTAATTTCGCCCGCTTTTCCGCAATAGATATCTGTTTTAGTAATCGGAATGTCTAATCCGTTTTGATACACATTAAAATAAAAAGTGTTTTTACTGCTATCTGAGAAAATAACCCTGATTCTATATTGCCCCGCATCGGAAACAGTAAAGCTAGAACCCGTTCCTACTTGACTCCATGAGCAAAGTGTATTGGTATTAGGACAGTTTGTATTAGTAACCGCTGCACACGAACTTTCATTTAATTTTTCCCAATTTACTGAAGCAACATTAGTGAAACTTATTGATATCTGTCTGCTTGCCAACGCACCACACAAAAATATTTTGGGCATTTGGTATCCTGTATCGGGACATTCTGAAACTAAATCGCCTGTTACGGGATTAGAGATTGTAGTTTTTTCCGCTAACGTTACTTTTTTTGTTTGCGAAAAACCCTCATTACAAAATAATGTTACTACAGTTACTAAAAATAAAAAAGTGTTTTTAAATCGGTTTACAAAACTCATTTGGGATTCTATTTATATCAAATTTTTTTAATTTACTGATTTCCTGTAGGGCTTGAAAAACAGTTGATACTTATTACCTCTTCTATTTATTCGTTTTCAATTTTAACAATAGACATCTTGCCATTATACGGCAAACTTCCTTTTGAATTTAATGCTTTTTTAGCCGCTTCAATCGTTTCAAATGAATCGTAGTAAATAAAATATTTACTTGAATTCGCATCATAAAAGAAATTCACATTCGGCTGACCCGAAGCTACTGTTTTGGTTAAGAAATCGTCTCTTTTGGTCACTTCGTTATGCACCGCAATTACTACATAATATCCGCCAGGAACATTTTTAACCGCTTTAACAATTTGAACCTCTGGCTGTTCTTCTCCCGAATCAAAATCTTTTGGTTCTAAAGGAAGTGTGCTTAAAACAGTTGTTTCCTTAATTCGTTTTAAAGTGGCTCTATCTTGTGCAAAACGATCGTCCACATTCATAAAAGAAGCGCGTTTAATGCGGCGTTTTTTCTCTATTTCGGTGGCCTCTTGAATTTGATTCAATGATTGATTTAAAGTTGTATTTGTCTGAACAGATGTCAAGTATTGTTCTTTCAAATTTTGAATGGTTTCTGAATAGGTTTTCAAAAGAGATTCATCTTGTGTATTTGCTTTTTTTACTTTTTCGGCATACGCGTTTTCTAATTCTCTAATTTTATCCTTTTGGTATTTTGTGATTTCAGCAAATTCTGTTTTTAACAATTCCAATTCGGCATTTTCTGCCGCACTGCTTTTAAATGGTTTGGGTGCTGTATAAATTCCTTTTTCGCTCAAATCATTTTCTTCTTTCATAGCTATAAGGTCTTTTTCCTTTTTAGCAATGGTAACCGTTAAACGACTCAACACCTCTTGTTGTTTTGCTTTAGTCACCTCTACTGCGGCAGCCAAATTATCAATAGCAACAAACTCTCTGTCCTTTGGCTGAGGTGCTTTAACCTCAACGGAATCCTTTTTAATTGGGACTTCTGCCAAAGGTTGAACTTTGGCAATAGAATCCATTTTTATCGGAATTTCGACTAAAGGTGGACTTGGAATAATGGAATCTTTAATTGGTTTGGCTTCCGCCAAAGTGGTTGAAGCTGGAATAATCGGTTTTTGTTCCGTTTTGACCTCTTGATTCGCTGGTTTTTGAACCTCTTTTGGTTTTACATACACTACGTCTCTATCTGCTGCCGATGGAATAATAGATCCTTGCTCATCTTCATCGTAATTGTAATTTCTGTTAGTGAATTTATACGCGAACCCTATTTCGTGTGAGGCACCAAAATTGGTAAAATTCCCCAAGCCTCTTTCATAATTATACTCTAAAGCAATAGACTGACTGATATTAACCCCAAGACCACCCGAAATTCCATACAAGGTATTGTACCCCAATTGCGCCCAAACTCCATTTGGAATACTCAACATAGCCAAGCCAGAAAGTATCGTTTTGTCTTTTCTAAAATCCGATTTTAGTTGCGCCGAAAATTTACTTTTATCAAAAAAACCATCCACCTCTAAATAACCCGTGTGCATCAAATGAGCCGAAATACTTTTTTCAGCATCATTAGTAATAAGTTGGGACGTGCTTAAATTGTAGACCAAAAAATTAGTTAGCGTCACACCAAAATCAAGAAAGGTAGTGCCGTAATTAATTCCTGGATTGAGAACAAAAAAAGAAGTAGAGGGAATGGTTTCAAGAATAGGATCGGGAAAATTAGTTACAATTTTAGAGCGATTTAAACCGCTTTTATAAAAACCAAGATTCATTCCGAAGGTTAGATTACTGTCTGTTTGTAAAACGATGTTGTGTGCAAAATTAGCTACTGCTCCAAAGGTGGTCAATACCCCTTCATTTTGTTGGAAAAGTCCTAAAGCCACCCCTTCATTTTCTCTAAATCTACCTGAATAACTTACCAAATAGGTTTGAGGTGGATTATCGACTGAAGTCCATTGGCGTTTATTGTAAAACGTTAAAACCGAACCTTGCTCCCTAACAAAAGAAAAAGTTGGATTAACGAGGTATCTATTGAATTTTAACGAATTCCGAATGGGCAATGCAAAAGAAGTCTCCACTTCCGACTGGGAAAAAAGCGGCTGCCAAATACAAAAGACGAGAAGTAGAACGTAATTTTTCATTTTATCGAATTAGTGTAATTGATCCTCTTTTAACTGTTTCATTTGGGGAACTAATACTATAATAATACACCGAACTTCCCCCTTTTAAACTAGATGGGTTCTCAGGCCAATTATTTAAATACTCCTTCGTTTTTAGCACTTCTTCTCCATTAGAACTCACAATACTAACTTCGACATCATTCCCAGCGGTGTATTGTTGAGGTATTGCCCAAGTGTCATTGATACCATCATTATTCGGGCTAATGAAATTTGGAATATCCGTAATAGCAGGATCTATAGACTGTTTAATTTCAAAGGGGATTTCATAAGAAACGGGACAGCTTGAATGAGTCAATTTTACTTTGTATTTTCCTTCTTCATTTACTTCTAAATTAGTATTGGTTGCATTCGGTATTGGCACCTCGTTTTTATACCAAGTGTAGACCGGATTTATCACATCAGTAGTTACTGTTATGGTCTTCGTCTCTCCTTGTGAAATGGAAATGGGACTAACTTCATTTAAAGTACCTTTAATAGTAATGGATTGTAAAGTAATAGCCGCTTTAGATTCGCAACCGCCAAAATTTACTACAACAGCATAATCACCTGCTTGATTGGTGCTATAGGTCTGATTAGTAGCTCCAGAAATAAGCACATTGTCTTTATACCATTGATACGAATTTCCTTTTTCGGTGCTTAAAAGAGTATTGCTATTTGCTGAACAAAAAGGATTGCCTAAACTTGACGAAATAGAAGCTGTCACTGTAGAAGCGGGACTTACAGTAACTCGATTCGAACTAAAATCAGAATCTGAACAAGAGCCATAATCAAGTTCTGAATAATAAACTCCTGCAGCATTAATCGTTACAGTAGCAGTAGTTGCTCCAGGGATAAGCACATTGTCCTTGTACCATTTGTACTTTAATTCGGGATAATTAACCGGTGAGGAAGTCTTAATATCAGGAGTTGGATTGTCTACTGCCAAAACAATAGTGCCTCCTGCACACAAACTAACTGTATTTTCTTTTTTATTAATGAAAAAAGAGTTTTCAAACGATTTAAAATAAACCGCAAAAGAAGCATTGGAAGCCGCATTAATAAAAGGTGCACTAACAATTCCTGTAGCGCTCTTTACTCTCAATTTATAGTTTTCAGAACCGATAAGTGTTGGTGGTACTGCAAATCGAATCTTTTTTTGTCCAACTGATACATCTGTAGTGGATAGTATTGTAGTTCCAATTGGAGTAGCAAAACTTCCTGAACTATCCGAAAGTTGTACTTCAAAAGTGGTTCCCAAAGGAAATCCTGCGTAATTAAACGTGGCATCAAAACCATTGAAACTACCTGCACAAATTTTAGAAAAAACTAGTTTTTGAGGTGTTATACTTTGCGCACAAACAGTTGCTGTTAATGGCAAAGCCAAAAACAACAGGTACAAAACATGCTTTTTTAGAATTGAAATCATAGATTGGGGGCTTTACGAATCAATTTATAAAGAAGTGTTTTTGAAAGAAGGGGTGGTATTTATTGTACTTTCAAATGGCATATAAAACTATCTAATCATTTTTCGAGGCGGTTATTTTACCTATGTTCAATCTAAAATCAGGTCTTTTATCATTAAATGGATCGATGAAGGTTTCTATGTTTTCTCCTTGAGAATAGACGTTGAAAAAAGAGGCATTGCCATACCAACTTTCTAAATCCTCATTATTGGTATTGTTCTCAACAAAAATGTTCCCTTTGCACAGGTTGAAGTACATTTCTTGAAATTTTAGCTTTTTCAAACTTTCATCATTCACCGAAATTTTCTCGTCTAATACAACTGCTGGATTAAACCCCGAAATTACAGATCGTTTAAAATCAACCGAAGCGTTCTCAGCCACATAAACCGATTCACGAACCAATCCTTGCTCAATATCTGATTTAATATTTTGACTGTTGTTCACAAAAGTCAAATTAGTTGCTGTAACCGAAGTGCCTTTTTTAGTGAAATCCACTTCTTCTTTTTTGTCATACGAACGAGCAAACAAACATCGAGAGCCTGAACTACTTAACAAATAAGAGGCTCGAATGGCTAATGAATTTTTGATATTTACTTGGGTTCCATAATTGAATTTGAAATCATTGCTACTCGATTTAAACGAAACCAATTTGTTTAAATTCAATTCGCCCCCAAATGCCGCTACTGAATTTCCTCCAGAGTAGCTAATCATAACATTCTCAATTACAGTTTGGTTACCCACTCCGCCTAAAAACAAGGCGTCAAAATTGCCCAGCCCTTTTACTTTGGCTCCAGCATATTCAATTCTAACATACCTTAAAATTCCTGAATTACTATTGGGATTTACCCCTCCAAAAGAAGCAAACGCAACATCTAAATCCAGATTCACAGAGGAAGTGCTACCAAATTTATTCGTTGGTGCATCTCCTAGTAATAATATCCCTCCCCAGTCTCCAGCCTTGCGAACACTTTTGTTAGATGTGAAAATAATCGGGTCTGTTTCTGTACCTTCGGCAATTATAGAAGCCCCTTTACCTACAATAAGTGCTGCTTTAGATTCAGAATCGCCAATAATTACCGTACCAGGTTCGATAGTTAATTTGGCTTTATTCGTAACATATACATTACCCAAAAGCAAATACACATTTTTTTTATACAACTTAGAATCAACAGAGATGGTTCCCGTTATTATTTGATTCGGCTCATTGTATTCGGTTTTATTCGGTTTAAATTCTGTCCAGTTATTGAGCCAACTATTAAATCCGATAATGCCTTTTTCTTGTTGGGCATTACCATTACAATAAACCAGCAGCAATAAAGCTATTGTTGGGGCGAAATTTTTCATGAGCATTGGGATAAAATGAAACAATTGGCTTTAATTAAAAACCAGTCTTACTTAAATAAAAAATCTAACTACTTATTGTTCCTCGAATTCGTGTAATGATTTTAGTATGTTTTCATAGAATAAAATAGCCGCAATGAGCTTATCCTTATCGGCATAAGGAAGAATTTTTCTTTGAAAATTAGTGGTAGTTTCTAAATATGTAAATGTAGCCTCCTCCTGAGAATCGAGCAATTTACGATAATCTGCCTCATCAGGAATTCCAAGGTCAACTAGAGTAACTCCAGGTTTGGTTGCTAAAGCAACATAAGGAAGGGTTTTGGTAATTACAGAAGCCCGTTCAATGCACAATTCCAAAAGTTCTTTTTTGGGCATTGACGACAAATCTTTGCTGTCATGGTACTTACTGATTAATGCACTACGTTGGATAATGCTTTTAGGAATTACTTTTTTTTGTCCAATAGCAACTGCTGATAAGAACAAAAAAAGCGTACAGATAAGGGATACTTTTGCTTTCATTATTTAATTTTTATGTTTCAAAATAATCTTGAAATAGGTGGGGTAACTATTTTCAAGGGAATAAAAGTATACTTTTTTTTGAAATTGTGATTGTTATTTTAAAAAAATATTTGTGGTTAAAATATAAATATATGGGGATAAAACACTAAAAGAATGACATCTACATAGCATTTATGTGAATTGATTGCGATTTAAGTAGTTCAAAATTAGCCTTAAAGCTTTGTTGTATAAGCAGTACATCCTATCGCTTGTACTAAAACTTTACAAGCTAAAATTTTTGACTCCGTCATTTTCTGCTATCTTTGCTTTATGCAATTCTCAGAAATTTTAGGTCAAGAATACATCAAAAGTCATTTGACTAAAAGTGCCGACTCAGGTCGAATTCCGCACGCACAATTGTTTGTGGGCCCTGAAGGAAGCGGTACACTGCCTATGGCTATTGCTTATGCACAATATATTTTGTGTAGCAATGCCAATGGAGAGAATGACGGGCAAAACGAATCCTGCAATATCAAATTTGATAAATTGTCGCATCCCGATTTGCATTTTGTATATCCAACAGTATCTACAGAGGATGTAAAAACCAAGCCTAAAAGTATTGACTTTATTGCAGATTGGAGAGCATTTGTTACCCACAATCCGTACGGAAGTTTGTTTGATTGGTACGCCGTTTTGGGTGTGAACAACAAACAAGGCGAAATCCGAGTGGATGATGCCCAAGAAATACTAAAATCACTCTCATTAAAGTCTTATGAAGGCGGTTATAAAATTATGATTGTTTGGATGGCTGATAAAATGAATACTGCTGCCTCCAATAAATTACTGAAATTATTAGAAGAACCGCCCGAAAAAACCGTTTTCATTCTTATTTCAGAACAAGAAGAAGATATCATTCAAACCATACGTTCACGTTGTCAAGTAGTCCATTTTGGCGGATTACCAGAGAGTTGTATTGCTGAAACTTTGGTAACCAAAAAACAAATCGAACCTCAAATAGCCGCTACTATTGCTCGTCAAGCACAAGGCAACTATAACAAAGCCCTGCATTTATTGCAACATGACGAAGACGATTATCCGTTTGACGAATGGTTTGTGACTTGGGTTCGCGCTGCTTTCAAGGCCAAAGGAAATGCGTCTGCCATTGAGGATTTAATTCAATGGAGCGAAAGAATTGCCAGTTTGGGTCGAGAAACTCAAAAGAAATTCTTGGAGTTTTGCATCGAAATGTTTCGTCAAGCGTTGTTGCTCAACTACGAAAGTCCGAGTTTAGTGTATTTGGAACCAAAGGTCGAAAAATTCCAATTGAAAAATTTTGCTCCTTTTGTTAATGGCAATAACATTCATGAAATTTTCAAGGAATTATCTGACGCAATGTACCACATTGAACGCAATGGGAATGCTAAAATTATCCTAACCGATTTATCTATAAAATTAACCCGTTTAATCCACAAAAAATAAAGACTATGAATAATGTTGCATCCATCTTAATTTTAGTTTTTTTAGGCATTACTTTTCTTCAATCAGGTTACGACAAACTCTTTTATTGGAAAGACAATGTAGATTGGTTGAAAGGTCATTTTGCCAAGACCCAATTGAAAAATCACGTTCCTTTAGCACTATTGCATGTTTTGATTTTAGAATTAATCTCAACTGTTTTATGTATCGTAGGAGCTATTGAATTGCTATTGAATAGCGGAAGAATATTTGGGTATTACGGAGCCGTATTTTCTTGCATTACCTTATTGATGCTTTTAGTGGGGCAACGTTTGGCTAAAGATTATGATGGCGCAAGAACTATCGTAATTTATTTTATCCCTGCTGTAATGGCGGTATACTGGCTTAATTAAATTGTTATGATGACACCTAAACATCCTTCAGAATCGTTGACGGTTTTGACCGACTTAGTTTTGCCTAGCGAAACCAACCATTTGAATAATCTTTTTGGCGGTGAATTGCTCGCGCGAATGGACAGAGCGGCAAGTATTGCTGCGCAAAGACATTCTAGAAACATTTGTGTAACGGCTTCTGTCAATCATGTGGCATTTACTAAAGCCATTCCCTTAGGGAGTGTGGTAACGGTGGAAGCCAAAGTATCGCGTTCGTTTAACAGTTCAATGGAAATTTATATTGACGTTTGGATTGAAGATCGCTCCTCTGGCGACAGAACCAAAACAATGGAAGCGATTTATACTTTTGTAGCAGTTAATGCCACAGGAAAACCCGTTGAGGTTCCGCCTATTGTTCCTCAAACCGAATTGGAACAACAACGTTATGATGCTGCTTTACGCCGGAAACAATTGAGTTTAGTTTTAGCTGGAAAAATGAAACCCAACGAGGCCACTGAATTAAAAGCCTTGTTTACTTCATAAAAAATCCCCTTTAATATAAGGGGATTTTTATTTTTATTTGTTCAACTCTTGGCTAGTATTAAAACTTAAACTGCAATAGGATTTCATTCGTGTTTCTGGCTGCAGCTAGTGTTGGTTGTGTACTCATCTCATAAGCAAAACCAAACAATAATCGGTTACTGATTAAAACTGTTGCCATAGCTGCATAGGCTTTGTCAGTTCGATACATTCCGCCTAGTTCAAAGGTCTTGTCAATTTGTAGCATTGTGGTGATGTCTAACGATACTGGCGCACCTGCTACATAGCGT